>ENA-ORDI01000619-ORDI01000619.1-marine-metagenome-genome-assembly--contig:-NODE-619-length-23118-cov-3.861161_pt1 | contig 23118 bp, 24 predicted proteins | sample MGYA00248628_ERZ508525 | MGnify/ENA primary metagenome ERZ508525 (study PRJEB26195, sample SAMN05422138) | marine metagenome | isolation source: East of Porto Seguro, South Atlantic Ocean | place... | reverse complement strand
TATTTTTTGAATTTTCATCCAGACTTACTTTATAATTTGATAGTGTTAAATCATCTAATATTGCTCCTTTTAAATTAATTGAACCACTGAGTGCTGGTGTGTTAATAAACACTCTTTGATTTTTACTTAATATTTCTTCTTTTGGTTTAATAATATTAATTGAAGCAGAGGTTTGCTCATCTATTGAAGTTGCAGGTTCTATAATTTCATTATTTTCAGTATTGGATTTTTGAATTGGTTGGGAAGGTATTAAAAATTGAAATATAACTATAATTGCTATTGATAAGCCAATTGCTAAAAATAAATTTTTTTGTTCAATCATAATACTTTATTTTGCTTTCTTTTAGGAATGGGATCAAATCCATGGCCTCCGAATGGATGACATTTTAATATTCGCCTTATAGCAAAGAATGATCCTCGCAATAATCCATGTGATTTCAATGATTCAATTGCATATTCAGAGCAAGTAGGAAGATAACGACAATTTTTGCCAATTAGAGGAGAGAAACTGAATTGATAGATTTTAATTATAAATATCAAGGGATATATTAACATTTTAAATTTCATTTATTTCATCTTCTAATTCTTTAAATAGTTCTTCGAATGGTGTTTCTAGTAATGAAGGCCTGGCTATTAACACAAAATAAGAGTTTATTTTACCCTTAATCAATATTTTTTTTGCAAGCTCTTTCATTATACGTCTAGCCTTGTTGCGCTTGACTGCTTTTCCAATTTTTTTAGTAGCAATGTAGCCAACACAAATCGAATTGTTTAGATCTTGGTTAATAAGAATTTGTAGATTTATATTTTTTCCCCTCGTAAAACTTCCTTTTTCACGAATCTTTAAAAAAGTAGAACGTTTTTTTATTGTAAATATAGGATGGGCCATATGGCCATAACTAAGCGCTTAGTTGAGCTCTTCCTTTTGCACGACGACGATTAATTATTTGACGACCAGCTTTTGTTGCCATTCTAGCACGAAAACCATGTCTTCTTTTTCGAATTAATCTACTAGGTTGGTATGTTCGTTTCATAAAAAATATTTCGAGCCCTATTACGAATTGATTGAAGATAAGTCAATTAGTTAGTAAGAAATAAAATGAAAATAACTATACATTCAAAAGAATTACAAGAAATCTTATTAAATTTAAGAAAATACAAGAAAATTTTTGATTTAATTTATGCTAAAGAACCACTCATTAATGAGATATTTATTTTTTTGAAGATTGAGAAATTTAAATTCATCTTTTCGGCATAATATTACTATATAAATTAATATAAAAAAAATTATGTGCTTTGCTATGAATATTTTACCTCCTTTTCATAACAATCTTGATTATCAAATGTTTTCAGATCTGTGTTTAGAAAATAGTATTGAATTTAGAATAGTTGGAGGCTGTTCCAGAGATTTAATTCTTAAAAGAAATTCAAAAGATATTGATATTGCTGTTAACATTAATATTGAAGATTTTATTAAAATATTAGATTTTAAAAAAATTAAATACAACCCGCATGCAAAAAATTATGGATCAATAATAGTATATTTAGAGAATAGAAATATTGAAGTTACATCTTTGCGAATTGATTTTAATCAATCTGGGAGAAAAACAAAAATTAAATTTACCTCAAGTTGGTATGAAGACTCACTACGTCGAGATTTTACAATTAATGCAATTTATATAGATTATTTTGGAAAAGTTTATGATTTTCACAATGGAATTAAAGATCTCAAAGAACAAAGAATTCAATTTATAGGTGAACCATTAGAAAAAATACAACAGGATTATTTAAGAATACTCCGTTATTATCGTATGAAAGGATATTTTAAAAATCCTGTTCAAAACTCTAAAGTTGAAGAAGAAATTAATCAATATTTAAAAAAAATGACAGCTGAAATTAATAAGGAACTCTTGCTTAGAGAAATAATAAAAATGCAAAAGATGGATTACTACAAAAATTGTTTTTTTGTAAATGGGACAAATACCAAACTACCTTGGGTAGAGTATCTAATAAATTATTGGGAAAAAATTAACTATAAAATTGGCATACAAAAATGTTTTAAACCTCTTTAATAAGTCTAATTGAAATATAATAAATTTAAACCATATAAAAAATATATGTCGAGAAAATTAATAAAGATTAAAGATTGTATTAAAACATTTGAGGGTGACGGAATACCAGTAACAAGGGCATTCCCAGTGCCAGGAATGAGAGAATATGATCCTTTTTTACTTTTTGATCATTTTGGTCCAATTCATTATGAGCCTGCAGGAGCAACAGGTGTTCCTGCACATCCACATTGTGGTTTTGAGGCAATTACATATTTATTAGGCGGTGAAGTTGAGCATAAGGACTCTTGGGGCGGGCAAGCTAATATTAAAACAGGAGATTTACAATGGATGACTACTGGATCTGGCCTCATACATTCTGAATTAGTTACAGATCAATTTAAAAAAAGTGGCGGCATGATGCAGGGTTTGCAAATTTGGGTCAATCTTCCAAAAAAAAACAAAAGAGTAAAGCCCGGTTACCAGCACATTTTAAAAAAAAACATTCCTATCATTGATACAAATGACAATATCCGGATAAAAGTACTGGTGGGTAAGGTAAAAGAAACACAATCGATTATTCAAACGTACTCGCCAGTGTCAATATTTGATATTCAATTCAAGAAAGAGGGGAAAACAAATTTAGACATACCTATAGAGCAAATTGCTATGGTATATGTTATTGAGGGTGAATTGCAATTTGCTGAAGCAAACCAAATTGCCACAGAAGGTCAGATGATTTTTTTTGATCAATCTGGTTCCGAAATACACTTAACATCCATTTCTTCATCAGGATCCTATCTTGTTTTGGCAGGAAAATCTTTGAATGAACCCATTGCTAGACACGGACCTTTTGTAGCCAATACAGAAGGAGAAATTAAACAAGCGATGTCAGATTATCAAAATGGGAAAATGGGCCAGTTATAAGATTTGTAATTGTTGAAAAGCCACCCCTTGATTCAATGCCTTTTTTAGAATTATTATAATTTTAAAAAGTTGTGTTTTTCTTTCAAAAGTAACAGACCAAATAATTTTTTTTACTATTACAAAATAACTAATAATAAAACAAAAAGAAGTTTTATGAAGTTTTTTATTATTTTTTGCAATGTATTACTTATTACAATTCTTTCTTCTAAGTCTTTTGCTTCAGGGGAAGTTAATGTCTATTCATATAGACAACCTATATTGATTGATCCATTTTTTGAAGAATTTACTAAATCAACAGGAATCAAAGTAAATGTTTTGCATGCAAAAAAGGGTTTATTAGAAAGGTTACTATCTGAAGGTGCAAACACACCAGCAGATCTTATTCTAACTGTAGATATTTCACGGTTAAAACAATTTGTTGAAAAAGATGTTTTGATTCCTATTGATTCTTCTATTTTGAAAAAAAATATACCCTCTCATTTAAGAGATAGCAAAAATCGTTGGTTTGCTCTTTCAAAAAGAGCAAGAATAGTAGTTGTATCAAAAGATAGAGTGCCAATTGGAGCTATAACTAAAATTGAAGATTTAGCTGAGCCAAAATGGAAAGGTAAGATTTGTACTAGATCAGGAAGCCACGCCTATAATAGATCTTTACTTGCTTCAATTATTGCAACCCATGGTGAAGAAGGGGCAGAAGAATGGGCAAAAGGTCTTGTTAAGAATTTAGCAAGGAAACCTGAGGGCAATGATAGAGCACAAGCTAAAGCAATTTATGAAGGTGTGTGTGATGTTGCTTTAATGAATACATATTATTTTGGCAAAATGAAATTTAATGAAAAAAATCCTGAACAAAAAGATTGGGCAAAGGCAATTAATCTTATTTTTACAAATCAAACTGACAGAGGTAACCACATTAACGTTACTGGTGGTGGGATAGTGAAATATTCAAAAAATAAAGAAAACGCTATTGAACTTTTGGAATTTTTAACCAATCCTAAAGCTCAAATGCTATACTCGTCAATGAATTATGAATATCCAGTAAATCTTAAAGTGCCTTTAAGTGATGAGCTTAAATTATGGGGAGAATTCAAAGAAGATGAGTTGCCGATTGAAAAATTAGCAGAACTTGCTCCAATTGCTCAAAAAATCATTAATAGGGTGGGTTGGTAAAATGTTAGGCTGTTAATTTGTCTAATTGGAATGTTTGGTCGGTATCAGTAGTAATTATTGCGCTTCTAATAATTGCTCCTGTATTAGCTATTTTTTATTCTGCTTTTCTAGGAGATACATCTTTGTGGCCCCATTTATTTTCGACAGTTTTACCACGCTATATTTTTAATACCCTTATACTTATGTTCGGGGTAGGGAGTCTCAGCCTTATCTTTGGTGTGTCAACTGCTTGGGTAATTACGCGGTATAATTTTTTTGGAAAAAATGTTTTGGAATGGGCGTTGTTACTACCCGCGGCAGTACCCACGTATATTATAGCTTATACATACACTGATATTTTTGAATATGCGGGCCCTTTTCAAGGAATGCTTCGTGATTTTTTTGGATGGGAAAACGCTCAAAATTATTGGTTTCCTAATATACGCTCCATGGGAGGAGCCATACTAGTTATGTCTGCTGTACTGTATCCCTATATTTATTTGATGACGCGAGCATCCCTTCTTACAACGCCGATTTCTTTTTACCAAACAAGTTCAATTTATGGACGTAATACATTCATGCATGTTGCCCTTCCATTAGCGCGGCCCGGTATTGTGGCCGGTTTAGCGTTAGTCCTGATGGAAACGATTTCTGATTTTGGCACCGTTGATTATTTTGCACTTGAAACGCTCACTCTAGGTGTTTTTAATGTGTGGCTTGGAATGAATAGTTTATCTGGAGCTTCCCAAATATCATCCGTATTATTTATTTTTGTTGTTATGCTTTTAACTCTTGAATATTTAGCGAGGAGGAAACAGCGTTTTCATGAAAAAAGCAGCGGTCAAAATACAATGCCAGAGGAGGAAGTTAGCCCTGCCGGCAAGTTAATTTGTATTTTGATTTGTTTAGTACCTCTAATTTTAGGGTTTATCATTCCAGTAAGTATTTTACTCAATTTTGTTTTAAAAGGTTTTGCTATAATTGATTTTGCAGAAATAATTAGTACAACATTTTCAAGTGTTTTTTTGTCGCTATCTGCATCAATATTCATAATGTTAGTTTCTGTATTGATGATAGTGGTGGCAAATTATAAATCCAGTTCAGCACAACGTATAATAATTTATCTGTCATCTTGTGGGTATGCGTTTCCTGGGACTATTTTAGCCGTTGGTATAGTCGTGTTTGTTGGATGGTTAAATGATCTTTTTTATTTTCATTTAAGTTATTGGGCTGGCGGTTTTATCATATTGATATTTGCTTATATGATAAGATTTTTAGCAGTTAGTAGTGGAGCAATACGAACCGGCATGCTCCGTGTACATCCCAATTTAATGGATGTGAGCAAAACGATGGGTGTTGGTTTTGTGACAACCTTAAGAAAAATCATCATACCTCTTATTTATATGAATATATTAATTGGGGGAATTTTAGTTTTTGTCGACATATTAAAAGAACTGCCCATCACTCTTTTATTGCGTCCATTTAATTTTGAAACACTTGCAACTTATGTTTACCAATATGCATCGGATGAAATGCTAGAAGAATCTTCTTTTGCCGCCATCATCATTATTATTGCTGGACTAGGCCCCGTTATTTTTTTAAATTCAACAATTAAAAGAATTAGCAAAAAGAAAGAAAGTGCAGCTCCTAATTATTAAGCTGGAAATACATAAATTTGTTCATCATCAATCTCGATTCCAACTGCTGTTGACTGACCGGGTATAAAGGATGCGGGCATATGACTGTGCACATGCACAATTTCATTATTATGATCCAAAACAGACAGATGAACGAAACTAAAGGATCCCATTAATTTTGATGCCATAACAGTTCCTTTGATCCCATTAACAGGTGTTTTTTCTTGGGTTAACTTAATACCTTGTGGCCTTACATGAATTACCACTTCTTTAGACTCTAAGTTATTATGAGTTTTAATCTTGCCTATGGGTGTTTGCACTTCAGCATTTTTAACCATACCTTTAAACTTATTTGTTTCACCAAAAAAACCTGCAACATAGGAATTGATAGGTTCATTGTATAATTGCCGTGGTGAGCCTGACTGAACAATTTTACCGTCTTTTTGCATAATATAAATTTTGTTTGAAATGAACATGGCCTCAAAAGGATCGTGCGTTACTATAAGAACGGATATGTTCGATTTTTGAAGCAGATGCAAAGTGTCATCTCTTACCTCTTCTTTAAGACTAAGATCCAAACTAGAAAACGGTTCATCGAGTAATAATAAACCTGGTTGAGCAATTATGGAACGTGCAAGAGCCACTCGTTGTTGCTCCCCTCCACTTAATTCGTGAGGATATTTGTGGAGTGAATTAGGTAACTTGATTATTTCGATAATTTCCTCAATGTCATGTTTTTCTTTCTTACCATTACTAATTGCAAAATTTAAATTTTCCTTCACCGTTAAGTGTGGGAACAGGGCATAGTCTTGGAATAAAAAACCTATTTTTCTCTTTTCAGTTTTAAGATGCATTGTATTAGAGCTGACAATTTCATCATTTATTATGATATCTCCCGTTGTAACTTTCTCCAAACCGGCAATTAATTTTAAAAGGGTAGTTTTACCGCAACCTGAAGGACCGAGAATACAAGCTATCTTATCTTTTTCTAATTCAAGATTAATATTTTGTAATACTTTCTGATTATTAATTGAGTGGCTTAAATTGTTTATTTTAACAGCTAACATTATGATTTGACTGCAGGATATTTAAGATTAACGGTTGGTATCCACTCCTTAAGTTTATTGATGCGATTATCAGGTGAGGGATGAGTGCTCCAAAATTCAGACGGACCTTTACCACCCATATCTTCTTTCATTCGCTCCCACACTTTATATGTTTCATCTGTGTTATACCCAGCTAAACTCATAAAAATTAATCCTAGATAATCTGCTTCCGATTCCTGACTTCGATTAAAAGGAAGTTCTAATCCAACTTGACGAAGCTGGCCATATAAATCACGTGAATATCCTGTGAGACTAGTGCCCAGCACCAATCTTTCAAAGGCATAAGTACCAGCGTCCATTAGAATTGACCTGCTTGCTCTCTCAGCAGAGTGCCGCGCTACTGCATGAGCTATTTCATGTCCCATTATAGAGGCAATCCCATCATTATTTTTTGCGATCGGAAGTATTCCTGAATAAACAGCAATTTTACCTCCTGGCATGCACCACGCGTTTTTTGTTTGACTGTCGTCGACAAGTACAAATTCCCATTGAAAGTTTGCCGTAGGATTTTCCCCCCCCACACTGTTATAGTATATGTTGATAGCATCACGAATCTTATATCCAATTGTAACAATATTATCGTATTCTGCCGTTCCTGTAATTAATTTTGTTTGCGATTTAAAATTATTGTAAGCTGGAAATGTTTTTGAATATAAAAAATCATCACTTAGAATATTAAATTGTTGCCTATTAGACATTGCTACCTCTGAACATGAAGGAAATACAAGCGCTGCCCCACAGGCGCAACTTGCGGTATAAATAAATTTTCTTCTGGATAAATTTAATAATTCTGACATTTACTATCTAAATATAAAAAAATTCTCATGAACTCAACACATCATATTCCAAAAGCAGAAATACACGTTCATTTAGAGGCAACAATTACACCCACACTATGTCGTAAATTTGCGACACGTAATAGTATTTCTTTATCCAATGAAATTTTTGGCAGTAAATACGCATATGCGTGGACTGATTTTTATGATTTTATTAACAAATATGATCTTGTAACCTCCGTAATATGTACTCCTGAAGATTATAGAGATTTAACTTACGATTATTTAAGAGAATGTGCTGAGAACAATACTATTTATGTTGAAGCTATGATTTCTTCAACGCATGCTAAACAAAAAGGGATGACCCACCATTCTTTTTTAGAAGGTGTTCTTGAAGGAGCAAAACAGGCAGAACAGGAATTCGGCATCATTTCAAAATATATAATGAATGGTATTCGGCATTTAGGGCCTGAATCTGTTCAGGTCACAGCCGAAGAAGTGCTGCAAAATCCTCATTCAGAATTGGTCGGTTTTGGCTTAGCAGGTGATGAATTACACTTTCCTCCCAAACTTTTTATCAAAACATTTGATATGTTAAAGGAAGCTAAGTTTCCCATTACTGTACATGCGGGAGAATGGGACGGTCCAGATAATATTCGCAATGCTATATATTTACTTCATCCAACACGATTGGGTCACGGAGTGCGATCAATTGAAGATCCAAAACTAGTAGAAGAAATTAAAGAGCGTAACATTGTTTTGGAAACGTGTCCTACCAGCAATATTGCAACCAATATTTATTCTGATTATGCAAGTCATCCAGTTAAAAAATTATTTGATGCCGGAGTAAAAATAACCGTTAACTCCGATGACCCACCCTTTTTTAATGCCTCAATTGCTGGAGAATATGAAGTTATGGCTAATCTGGGATTATCTGAGAAAGAGTTGTATTCGTTAACAGAAAATGCGATCAAACACTCATTCTGTGACCAAGCAATAAAAGAAAAATTAATAAAAAAATTAAATTAAGCTTGATAATTTAACCAATGGACGTCCGCCATAATGAGAAATAACCTCCGCTGCTGCTATTGATCCAAGTCTCCCGCACTCTGCCAATGATTTTTCTTTAGCCAAGCCATAGAGAAATCCTGCTGCATATTGATCTCCAGCTCCAGTCGTATCGACAACTTTATTGACTTTCTTTGCACTTACTTCAATCACTTTATCTTTATTGAGAATTAAAGATCCCTTTTCGGCTAAAGTAATAATAGAAATAATATTTAATGATTTAGCGTACGCAATGCCGTCCTCTATGGACGATGATTGCGTCATTGAACATATTTCTTCTTCGTTACTAAAAAGAATGTCAACATGATTTTTAATTAATTGTTCAAAAGAATTGCGATGTCGATCAACACAAAATAAATCAGACAGGGTAAAAGCAATTTGTTGTTTATCTTTCTCACAAATATTTACCATTTTTTGCATAGCTTGTTTTGCTTTTTCATTATCCCAGAGATATCCTTCTAGGTAGGCAATTTGATGATTTTTTATTTGCTCAGGGTGAATATCTTCTGGACCTATTAAGGTTCCAGCACCGAGAAATGTACACATTGTGCGTGTTCCATCTTCTTCAATAAAAATTGTACAGCAGCCTGTTGATATATCGGGTGATGTAAATTCTAAAGGAAAGCGCAAGCCTTCACGGATCATATCTTGTTGAAGAAAAATGCCAATTTTATCCTCTTTAATTTTTCCAATAAAACTTCCTTTTCCTCCCAATGATGTAATTCCAAACATAGAGTTACCAACCGAACCTCCTCCCGCCATTTTTTTAATGGGATAGTTTTTGTGTAAATTATTTTTTAATTCTTCATCTATCAAGTTCATAGAGTTGCGGTTAATTTGATTTTTTTCAACCTCTTCTTTTGTGGAAGGAATCAAAGCATCAACCATGGCATTACCGATCCCTATCACATCTAAACGATTACTCATTATGGTGTGTTATATGTTGTTCATGTAGTTTTTTCGACCATTTTTATGCCTATATCGTGGGGCTAATTGTACCAATACCACACCAATGAATATTACTACGCATCCTATAATTTTATTTAAATCAAGAGTTTGGGATAAGATGAACCATGCGGCGATCGTTCCAAATACTGATTCCATGGATAATATTATAGCAGCGGGAGCAGGATGCGCCTTACTTTGAGCTATAATTTGTAGTGTGTATCCTATGCCTGCGGAAAATACTCCAGTATAAATAATCTCGAACCATTCTAGCTGTATGTTGGCTAGGATAGGGTTTTCAAATAATAAGGCTATGATAAGTGAACAACCAAAAACAATAAAATATTGTATAAACCCAAAACTAAAAGGACTGTAAAATTGTTTCATAAATATATCGACGAGAATAATATGAACAGCAAAGAAAAAAGCAGCAATAAACAATAAACTATCCGATTGTTGTATATCCCATGCTTGATTTGAAGATAATAAATATGATCCATACAGACAAAGCACTACTGCAATCCATACTATCCAGGTTAATCGTGACTTAAAAATAAAACGAGAGATTAAACTAACAAATGGGACATACAAAGTGCTGAGAAAAGATGCGTTAGACACTTGTGATTTCAGCAAAGAGTATTGTTGCAAACCCATTCCCATGAACAAAGCAAAGCCAGTAAAGAGTGAAAGCAGTAATAAATTTTTATTATAAATAATTTTGGTTACATTATTTTTTTCCCATATGATGGCTAAAGGTAGAACAGTTATCATGGCAAAGAAAAACCGCGCAAAACCAAAAGTAAAGGGACCAATGTGACCCATGCCAGTCGTTTGACTGACAAACGCAGTTCCCCAAATAAGCGAGGCAATCAACATTAATACATTGGCCTTCCTGTGGCTCATATAATTAACTCTTTGTTTTAGTTTTGAATTTTATTGGCTTTGTCTTGATTGATCCACCATGATTCAATGACGATACCATAAAGCGGAATCTCTTCTGGATATTCTAAAAAATTCCAGTAGGCTATACGGTCTATATCGCTATGATACAAGGGAATAACATAGTGACCCCACAACAAAACACGGTCCAAAGCATGTATTGTTGTTGTGAGTTCTTCGCGTGTTTTGGCTCCGATAAGTTTTTCAATCAAGTAGTCAACAACAGGACTATCCACGCCGGCATAGTTTTTGCTTCCATCTTTGTTGCCAACTTCCGATCCCCAATAATATTGTTGTTCATTGCCAGGACTCAGACTAACATTCCACGACGCCTTGATCATATCAAAATCATAATTTAACATTCGTGCCTGGTATTGCGATGAGTCAACAGTGCGTACGGACATTTCAATACCTAATACTTCCAATGTTTTTTGGAAAGCAAGCGCAATGCGTTCCACCGATGGGCTCACAATCAGAAACTCAAAAGAAAAAACTTTTCCTTCTTTCATTAGCTTACCATCTTCAACAAACCAACCTTCTTCTTCTAATATTTTCTTTGCCGTCCGTAGATTTTCCCGAGGCATACCTGATCCATCCGATACAGGAGGGGCAAAAGTAGTTGTAAAAACTTCTTCAGGTAATTGATCTTTCCACGTATTAAGCAAAGTTAACTCATCTTCCGATGGTAACCCTGATGACGCAAGAGGTGAATTATCAAAATAACTATCCGTTCGTGTATACGCGCCATTGTATAAAGTTTTGTTTATCCATTCGTGATCATAGGCATAACTTAAAGCTAATCTTACACGAGGATTGCTAAAAATATCTTTGCGAGAATTCATCACAAGCGCATTCATTCCCGTGGGACGGTCGTTTTTCATTTCTTGCAAAACAACATCACCGGTTTCAACTGCAGTAAAATCATAGTTTGTTTGCCACCGCTGTGCATTGTACTCTCTGCGATAGTCATAGTCCCCTACCTTAAAGGCTTCGAGTAAAACAGTGGAATCTTTGTAATAATCATAAACTAGGCGGTCAAAATTATATTGTCCCTTGTTAACCAATAAGTCTTGAGCCCAATAATCTCCCACTTTTTTATATATAATCTGACGACCAGGATCTAGACTTTCAATAGTGTATGGACCACTTCCAATAGGTATAGTAAGAAACGTTTTTGTTACATCAATGCTTTCATAATATTTTTTTGGTATGATTGGTAAAAATCCAGCAACAATAAGGGGCAATTCCTTATCTTCATTGTTAACAAAAATCATCTTGATGCCATTATCATTAACCATCTGTGTCTCAACAACCTTGCCATATGTTTTTTTCTGGTTTGGCGTTCCTTTGGTTTGAAAAGTTTCCAGACTAAATAAAACATCTTCACGCGTTATGGGTGAACCGTCATGAAAACGCGCATCTGGATTAATGTAAAAAGTAATGAAAGAACGATCAACCGGCATTTCCACAAATTCAGCAATTAATCCGTACATTGTAAACGCCTCATCCCACACACGTCGCATCAAGGTATCGTTAATGTATCCAAGACCGGCAGCCCTTGATCCCTTGAATGCTATCCGGTTTAAATTGTCAAATGATCCATAGGATCCAAAGCGTATCGTTCCGCCTTTAGGAGCATCCGGATTAACATACGGCAAATGTGTGAAAGTACTGTCATATTTTGGCAGCCCATGCATCGCTAATCCATGCATTTTTTCAGCCACAACCTGATGCGAGGAAAAAATTACAAAAAAAAGAAAAAAAATCTTTATCTTAAATAAATTCATTTTTTCTATACTATCAATAGTTATTGGTAATTTGAAGAAACTTTATGTTAATCTGTAAATTATTATAATAAAAACTATATTTATGATTTATGGCTAAAATATTAAATTCAGAAATAACTCCTTATCCATTATACTTGAATAGACGGAAGTTTATTAAATCTGCCGTTGCAGTTCCCTTTGTCTCTTCCTTGTCTTTCAGTGGGAATGCATCTCATTTAGATAATTCACACACTTATAATCAACAGTTAGAAGAAAATGAGGAGCTAAATACGTATGAAGAAATTACCTCATACAATAACTTTTATGAGTTTGGGATGGGCAAATCAGATCCCATGGAAAATTCGGAAAAATTTCAACCACTACCTTGGTCGATTAAAGTTGAAGGTTTGGTCAACAGAGCTTTTACAATAAATTTAGAAGATCTCCTCAATAAAGTCACAATTGAAGACCGCGTATATCGCTTACGTTGTGTAGAAGCGTGGTCAATGGTTATCCCATGGCAGGGATTTCCTCTAGCGAATATAATTGATATGGCTGACCCACTCAGCGATGCAAAGTTTATTCAATTTGAAACTGTTTTTCGTCCAGAAGAAATGCCTGGTCAACGAAAACGTTTTTTACCTTGGCCATACGTAGAGGGATTACGCATGGATGAAGCAATGCATCCTTTAACAATACTGTCAACGGGTTTGTATGGACACGATTTATTAAATCAAAATGGCGCTCCACTGCGTTTGGTTGTCCCATGGAAGTACGGATTTAAATCGATCAAATCTATTGTTGCTATTCGTTTTGTTAACAAACAGCCTGATGCAACATGGTCTATGGTTGCACCTAGTGAATATGGATTTTATTCCAATGTTAATAATAACGTCCATCATCCTCGTTGGAGCCAGGGAACTGAAAGACGTATTGGAGAATTTATGCGTCGTCCCACTTTAATGTTTAATGGATATGAAGAAGAAGTGGCGTACTTATACGAAGGAATGGATTTAAATATTTTTTATTAAATAGATGCTTTCCACAAAACTGATTAACAGAACCAAGCCAGCTATTTTAATGCTATTAATTTTACCCAGCCTTCTTTGGGTTGGCATGTTCATTAATGGCACCTTGGGCATTAACCCCATTCAAGTTTTAATGGATAAGTTGGGAGAAATGGCACTTCGCTTAATAATATTAACTTTACTTGTTTCTTCTTTATCACAGATTAAATACCTACGATCATTACAAAATTTACGCCGATTGATCGGACTCACTGCATTTTATTATGTGCTCCTGCATTTAATGACATATGTTTTTCTTGATCATTTTTTCAATTTTTCTTTTATTGTGCAAGATATAGTTAAAAGACCATTTATTACATTTGGCTTTTTTAGCTTTGTATTGCTTTTACCGCTTGTTTCAACATCAACAAACAGAATGGTAAAAACACTAACCTTTAAGGTATGGAAAAAAATTCATTACTTAATTTATGTTGGAGTATTATTGGGCGCCCTTCATTTTTATTTATTAACAAAAGCGGATAAAACAGAGCCGCTAATCTACCTAGTTATTATTGGAACGCTTTTGTTGTGGAGGGTTGTTAAATATATTCTTACTCGTCGAGCGGTTCAGCCTTAGGGTTGAGTTCCATTCCGGCCGGTGAAATGTTGCGGGGCAGTGGCACATATTGTGATTCAATATCTGATGGTTTAGTTCTTTTCCCCATTCGGTATAGTCCAAATAAACCTAACAACCCATGTACAATGAAGAGAAATACAAAAAATCCATCAGCACCCAATGCTTTCATAGATATTGAGGCTAGTATAGGACCGCAAATGGCACCAATACCGATAAGAATTGCAATAGCAGAGCTAGCGGGAACGATTTCATGGGGCTGTATAAAATCATTGGTGTGTGCGACAACTAATGAGTGCATCGGCAGGCTCATGCCGGAATAAATAGCTAATAATATAAAGAATATGATTAAAGAAAAGTAGGATGAGGCTACAATAAATATGGAAAGACCTGCGGCAATAAACGTTACGCTGGTGAGTATAATTCGGCGATCGATGCGATCCGAGAAATAACCAACAGGCCACTGGAACAAAGCTCCAAAGGTGGTAACAATAAACATAAAAAATGAAATTTCAAATAATGACAATTCTTTAGCGGTTGCATAAACCGCACCATATCCAAATATTACGCTATGGGCTAATCCAGTAAAAATGGCCCCAAAAAAACCAAGCGGCGAAATCTTATACAATTCAACGAACGTAAACCGCTTTGTTGGAGAGATGCTGGGTGCCTCTGAAACAGATAACAGGATAGGAAGCAGAGCAAAAGATAAAAGAATGGAAATTAAAATAAACAAATCAACTTTTGCCGGATCACTTAAATTTAATAAAAATTGTCCTAGTCCGACAAAGACAAACATAATAATCATGTAAATGGACAGCATTTGTCCGCGGGTTTTATTGGTGGATTTATCGTTAATCCAACTTTCCATAATGATATAAATTCCCGACAAACTAATACCTGTTAAAACGCGAATAAAAAACCATGAAAAAGGATCAAGGAAAACAGAGTGCAGAAGAATGGAGATAGAAGCTAGGGAAGCTAGTGCTGCAAATACCCTGATGTGGCCAACTCGTCCTAACAGAACAGGCATGATAATTGAGCCGCAGAGGAATCCAACATAGTACCCAGCCACAATAATACCTATTGTAATATAACTAAAGCCTTCAAGAATTGCCCGTACCCCAAGGAGTGTTCCTTGCAGACCATGTGCCAAACAAATGATGGCAAAACCAAAAAAAAGAGCCCAGGTTTTAGTGAAAAAAGTAAACATTATGAGTGAAAGATAAAAAAAAGTTAGTTGTAAAAATTAAAATTGTTCTTCACCCTCTTCAGTTGGTTTAATGCCAACATCTGTAGCGGGATCAATATCTGATTCATCTTCCAGAAGAACTGTGTCATCTTCCACTTGGTCCTCGTTATTATCCAAATCCAAATTCTCGATATCCAACTCATCTTCCTTTTCTTTTGGTTTCGGCGGAATGGGGTTAGTCAAGGGAGCGGCGTTCATACTTCCTGGTTTTCGACCTCGTCTTGGTCTGGACATGGTGGTTACTTCAATTTCTTTGCCACATTCAGGGCATTCCAATTCTGTTTTTCCTAAGTCGTAGTATTGCTTACTACACATTGGGCAAATTCGTTTTAAACCCCAGGCTTCTTTGTACATAATTTTTACTCTTGATCTCTTATATAAGTTTTACCACAGTAACTACAAATGATTTTTTTGGTTTCATCAAAGGTGTAGTAAACTGCGGGGTGTCCTAAACCATCTTGACCACCATCGCAACAAATAGTTTCAGTGTGAGGATCAATCTTTACAACTTCATTTTCCATTTCCATAGCTATAGAAAATTTTGTATTTGATGTCTAGATTTTTTCTAAAATTTGACGTGCCTCAATAATATTTTGCTGCCAATACTTCTCATAGCGGGAAGGAAGTTCAAAATTCAGATTAATATTTTCGGGAAATTCGAGACTTTCAAACACCTTAGCAAAAGGAATGTCACCCCATCCCAAAGGTAAGTGTAAATCACCAAATCCATAGGATGACGCTTCGGATTCCATATAAGTCCACATTTGCTGCAAGATTCCAAAAGAATCATGCATATGAATATGTTCGGCAAGTGGGCCCATATGTTTTACTTCATCAATAAAGTGAGCATTGCGGTAAGTACAGTTGATGTAGGCATGAGAAATATCCAGGCAACATTTAATGTTAGGATGATTAATTTTTTTTAACTGCGCGCCAATCTCACTTGGCATCGGAGCATAATTTTTAACAGTAAAAGGAAAAAGATTTTCGATGGCAAGAACAACACCGTGCCTTTTGGCATATTCCCCCATTTCTGCATAACAGTCACTTTGTCTTGTGAGCAAATCATTATATGCTGTTTGATCATCAAAGATTGTATTGGTTGTTTGACCAAAGTGTGTGACTAGATGGGTGGCTCCTATGGCACCACTCACTTCAATATCCTTTTTTAATATTTCCTTATGATCATCAAAATATTCACTATCCAATAAATTGACACTTAACTCTCCGTGCACTGTTTTTGCGATATCCTTGTTATCTAAAATATTTATTAAAATATCTAATTCGGATGAAATAATCTTTTTTCCACAGATAATGTCTGTTTCATAAAGACGTATCTCCACTGAATCGATACCTAAAGATTTAAAATGATCAATTTGGGAAGCAAGTGATGCTATGTTCCCATTTGTGCACTCTGCAGTCAAACCAACTTTTTTCATACGGTTAAGAGTAGTATAGGTTTACAATTGAAAATACACAATTGAAATACCCACCATCACCAATGCGGCGGGAACTATTCTATTTTTAGCTTCTTTTTCTTGCAAAATAAAAAAGCCCAATAAAGTCGCAATAACAATGCTTGTTTCACGAATTGAGGAAACATAAGCAATTTCCAAATGCTGCATCGACCATACAACAATACCGTAGCTCAGGATTGCCAGACAGCCAGCCAGAGTTCCCCATGCCAGTAAACTTCGATCAATTTTGATCAGGGCCTTACTTTTTGAGAGAAGGGCAATTAACAAAACCGGAATACCATTCAACAATAACATCCAAAACAAATAACTATAGGCATTTTCACTTTTGCGAATTCCTATACCATCAATCAAAGTGTAAGCTGTAATTAGTACGGCGGTAGATGTCGCTAAAATGAAGGCAATTCTATTAAATTGGTGTATCTTAGAATAAGAAATTAAAAAGAGTCCAAAACAGACGATTAGTATCCCGACAAAACCAAGCAAACTTATATTATCAGATAGGTACAAAATACTAATAAGGGCAATCATTAATGAAGATCCCCCTCTGGCTATAGGGTATACAAAAGACAAATCGCCATACTTATAAGAATACAATACATTCATTCTATAAAGGCCATGCAGGATCACGGTTGCAATAATGAAATACCAAATTTCAAGAGGAGGAAAAGGAACAAAAAATATCAAAGGGGTAAAAAAAACAATTTCAATAACGCTTGTTAACCCCATGATTCCAAGGGGGTTGTTGTGTGATTTAATTATTGAACTCCATCCAGCATGGCAGAGGGCAGCGCAGAGAAGTAAAAAAAATACAATTGATGTGTTCAAAGTATTAATTTGTAAGTTTTTTAATAGTTAAGATACAAAATTTATGGTTTTTCTCCTTTAGCTAAGCGCTGGTTTATATCCTCGATCACAGGCTCAATATCTGCAATGCTTTCTATCACATAATGTGCCCCTGCTTTTTCAAGCAAGTCGTGTGTTTTTTCTACTCGTTTTACAATTTCATCATCTGAAAGTTTTTCCCCATCCTCCGGAGTATCAACGTCCATATAGTTTGAATACCGCGTTACACCAACTCCCCAACAACCAGCATTTACAGCTTCCCCAACACCAGAAATTGTATCGTCAACTTTAACGACTGAGTGAATCGGAGTGATATTCAACATATCCAAATTTTTAAAAACCATGTGAGGGGAAGGACGTGCTCCATTAATCACCTCATCTCCGGCAACGGAAGCATCAGGTTTGTAACCTTGTTTGGCCGCATCTTCTTCAAGTATGTCAACCATCGGACGAATAAAACCTGTTGTGCTACCGATTTTGATGCCTTGATTTTGCAAGCGTTGAGTAACTTCTGCCACTCCAGGAAGGAGAGTTGTATATTTTCTCAAACAGTCAAGTTGCAAAGGGACGAAATCTGCAAACATTCGATCAACATCACTTTGATCAGGATATTTACCATGAACACCTTTCCATCGTTCTTTGATTGTATCAACTTCTGTTAGGGCCTTAATATGAAGATCTTTTCGCAAGCCCATAGGGCCCCGTGCTTCAGGCATAGAAATTTCAACATTTTGACGTTTAAAAACTTCAACAAAAACGGTCGCTGGAGCAACAACATAGGCATCGGCTGTCGTTCCACTCCAGTCAAGAATGAGTGCCTGAACTTTTCCTCGATATCTTTTTTCCTCAACATGCTTGTTCATTAATTTTCTCCTTAAATAAATTAGCCACCTTTATACATAATAAAAAATTAAATTAAATTAATAAAGACTGCGACAAATTCCGTTTCATCTACTGATCTTATTATCTCTATTTATTAATATATCAATAACTTTTTCTTTTGTAATTATACCAACTTCTTTATTTTCATCATTCACTACTAAAGCATTTTTATTGTTATCAATTAAATCAGCTGCAAAACTTTCAACCACAGATTTTTCATTGATCTTTATATAATTATTTGTTTTGTTGCTAATTTTTTCCATTATTGAACTTGCAGTTAAAACTTTTGATCGAAGAATATCGTTTGTAAATTCTTTAACGTAATTTGTTGCAGGATTAATAACTAATTGTTCAGGAGTTCCTACTTGAATTATTAAACCATCTTTCATAATTGCTATACGATCTGCAAGTTTAATAGCTTCATCAAAATCATGCGTTATAAAGATAATAGTTTTGTGGAGAAGATTTTGAAGTCTTAAAAATTCGTCTTGCATTTCTTTTCGTATTAAAGGGTCAAGTGCAGAAAATGGTTCATCTAAAAACCACACTTCTGGATCAACTGCTAATGATCTTGCTATTCCAACTCTTTGCTGTTGCCCCCCTGATAGTTCTTTAGGGAAATAATTTTCTCTACCTTTTAAACCTACCAATTCAATTACTTTTAAGGCTTTCTTTTTAATTTCATCTTTTTTAGAACCTTGAATTTCAAGAGGAAACATAACATTACCAAAAACAGTCATATGAGGCAAAAGAGCAAAATTTTGAAAAACCATTCCCATTTTATGTCGACGCAGATCAATTAATTCTTTATCAGACATTTTTCTTAAGTCAGAATTTTCAAAATATATTTGGCCATGAGTAGATTCTATTAATCTTGATAAACACCTTACAAGCGTTGACTTGCCTGAACCTGATAAACCCATTATAACAAAGATCTCACCCTCTAATATTTCTATATTTGCATTTTGCACTGCTCCTATAATATTAAATTCCTTTAAATCAGCCTCACTTGGATTATAATTTTTATTTTTTAAAAACTCTTCAGGCTTATTGCCAAATAACTTCCACAAATTTTTACATGAAAACTTTATCTTATTTTCTTCAATATTTACCATTGTAATAAATTAATATTTATAAGCTAAAACCCACTAGTGCACTCACTTTTTTGCACTTAAAGTGAAAAAATTCAAGTAAATATTGATTAATGTTATTTGTAGTGTTTACTATTTATTATAATTAAGTTTTATTAACTTATTAAATCGGGAGGTATAATGAAAAAAACAATCAATAATTTTTTAAAGTCATATTTAATCATCTCTCTTTTATTTTTTTCTTTTTTAGTGGGATCAATTGCTAAAGCAGCAACTCCTGAATCAAAAGATACAATAAAAGTTGTTATTATGGGATATTCAGGTGACAATATAATTATGCAAATTTACGGAGAATTAATTTCAAAACTTGGATACAACATTGAATATACTCCAGCAGATTATATTGGACAATTTGCCGGTTTAAAATCTGGTGATTTGCATATTGGTTCTCCAGGTTGGGATACAACTGCAAAAGATGTAATGGCTGATGCTTGGGGAAGCGGTACTGTTTTAAATATGGGAAACATAGGAATATCGGTTTTTGAAGATTGGTGGTATCCACTTTATGTTAAAGATAAATGTCCTGGACTACCAAATTGGGAAGCACTACTTGACGCAGAATGTGCAAAATCTTTAAGTACTGCCGAAACTTCTCCCAAAGGAAGATTTTTAGAAGGTCCGATTGAATGGGGAGGCACAGGTAATTTAAGAATTGAAGCACTAGGATTGCCACTTGAAGTAATTAATGCTGGAAGTGATGCAGCACTAGGTGCTGATATAGTTGCTGCAGTTAAAAGAAAACAACCCATTATAGCTTGGACTTGGCAACCATATTGGTTACCTGCAATGTACCCAGGAGAGTTTGTTGCTTGGCCAGAGTATGCTGATGGGTGTTATGATGACGCATCATGGGGGCCAAATCCAGACAAAACTCATGATTGTGGTAACCCAACAGGTTATATGTGGAAGTCAGCATGGGCTGGTGGCGAAAGCATTTGGCCAAAAGCATATGACGTTTGGAAAAAATTTACATTAGATGAAAAAACAATGGGCGATCTAGTTTATAAAAGTGATATTGATGGTACTGATACTATGGATGTTGCTAAAGATTGGATTGCTGAAAATGAATCAATCTGGGGTGAATGGCTTAAATAATTTAGTTTCTTTAAACTAGGGCATTCTACGCCCTAGTTTTACATCATTGATCAAAAATGAAAGTATTAGAAATTAGCACAAGGAATAATTTTTTTTTCCTGTCATTGATTCTTATTTTTTTTTTATATTTTTTTTCAAATTCTTTTTTTAGTTGGATAATAGAATTTCCAGATTTACTTAAAATTCCCATAGCAAAATATATAACCATTTTTGTTAAATGGTTAATTGAAGATGCTGATTTTGGATTATTTACATTTAAACAATTAACAAGAGCAATAGGATCGCTTTTAGATGCACCTTCTCTTTTTCTTAAAGGATTTCTTGCTAATGGTTTTGAATTTGAAATGGCTAATGGTGACATATTGTATATTCCCCCACTATCATGGATGTCAGTAATTTTTATTTTTGTTACAACTGCAATTTGGCTTAAAGATTATACTTTAGCTTTTTTTATTGCTATTTCATTATTATATGTAGCTTTTTTTGATTTATGGGAAAGTACTATGACAACTTTTTCTTCAATTATTGTAGCAGTAATTATTGGAATCATAATTGGCACCATACTTGGAATAATTTCTTACAAATCAAGGAATATTAATAGCATATTAACGCCAATTTTTGATTTTATGCAAACTATGCCTGTATTTGCATATTTAGTTCCTGCACTAATGCTATTTGGATATGGTCCCGCAGCTGCATTAATTGTAACTTTAATTTATGCCATGCCTCCCATGGCAAGAATAACAAAAAATGCCCTAGATCAAGTTGATAGTGAAGTTGTTGAGTTAGGAAAAATGGTTGGATGTTCCACACTACAAATGCTTTATCGTGTTTTACTCCCGTCTATTCGTCCAAGAATGATGTTAGGAGTTAACCAAGTAATAATGTTAACCTTAAATATGGTTATTATTGCTTCAATGATAGGAGCTGGAGGATTAGGTTATGATGTATGGCAATCTTTAAAGCAGTTAAGAATTGGTCAAGGTTTTGAAGCTGGAATAGCTATCACTTTAGTTGCTATTATTTTAGATAGATTAAGTCAAAAAATAGCAGAACAACGTCCAGTTTATCGTGAGCAAAAAACTAATTTTTTTAAAAAAAATATTTATTTAATAACAATTTTTATATTTATTACTATCACTTGGGCATGTGGAAACTGGTTTTCTTTTTTTTATGACATACCAGAAAATCTAATAGTTTCATCAGGACGTTTTTGGGATGGAATAATTGATTATATTAACATTAATTACCATGGTCCAATTCGATTAGTCCGTGATTTTTTTTATATATATTTATTAAAACCTTTTAAAATTTTTATGATATCAGTTCCATGGTTTGTAGTTGTATTATTAGTTTTTACTATAGGATTAAGAATTCAGGGTTTAGCTTTGGGCATAAAATGTTCAATGCTTGTTTTGTTCATTGCAATGAGTGGCTTTTGGGAAAAAGCAATGATTACTGTTTATTTAATTGGTATTTGTGTTCTATTAGCAAATTTAATTGGTATTCCAATAGGTATTATTGCATCTCAAAATGACCGTGTTCACAAAGTTACTCAAGTTATAATTGATACATTTCAAACACTGCCGGCTTTTGTATATTTGATTCCAGTTATTATGATTTTCAGTGTGGGAGATTTTTCAGCAATGATAGCAGTTGTTCTCTATGCGGTTGTTCCAGCTATAAGATATACTGATAATGGTATAAGACAAGTGTCATCAAGTTATATAGAAGCAGCCAAATCTAATGGCTGTACTAAATTCCAAATTTTACGTCGAGTTCAATTACCATTATCTCTTCCTGATATTATGCTTGGTGTTAATCAAACATTAATGATGGGATTAAGCATGTTAATTATTACAGCTTTAGTTGGGACACGAGATCTAGGTCAAGAAACATTAATAGCTCTATCCAAAGTTGATCCAGGTCGAGGTCTTACAGCTGGAATCTGTGTAGCCTTTATTGCAATTATTGTTGATAGACTTATCAATGCATGGTCGCAAAAAAGAAAAAAAGAACTTGGTCTTACTACTTCTATAAGTTGATGATGACTAAAGCATTAATAAAAGACACACCTAGAATTATTGTAATTGGTGGTGGGGCTTCAGGATGCGGTGTAGCTAGGGATTTAGTTTTAAGAGGATATCAAACAACATTAATTGAATTTGGAGATTTAGGTTCTGGTACTAGTTCTAGATTTCATGGGATGCTTCAAAGTGGTGCAAGGTATGCTGTTTCAGATACCTCTTATGCTGCTGAATGTTTTAGGGAAAGAGAAACTATAGCTAAAATTGTACCAGAAGCAGTTGAATTAATTGGTGGGTTATTCATCAGCTTGCCAAATGACCCTGAAGATTATCCTGAAAAATTCAGTAAGTGCTGCGAAATTGCAAAAATTCCTTATCGAGAAATTAA
>ENA-ORDI01000618-ORDI01000618.1-marine-metagenome-genome-assembly--contig:-NODE-618-length-23143-cov-4.791685_pt1 | contig 23143 bp, 25 predicted proteins | sample MGYA00248628_ERZ508525 | MGnify/ENA primary metagenome ERZ508525 (study PRJEB26195, sample SAMN05422138) | marine metagenome | isolation source: East of Porto Seguro, South Atlantic Ocean | place... | reverse complement strand
CCGTGAATTTCGATACGGCTTTCAATCTCCCGGGAGCCGCCAGTTCTGAACCGCGGAAGACCTTTTCCGCTTCCACACCGGAAAGATTCACCGCCGCCCGATCACCGCGCTGCACGGATCCCACTTCCGCACCGTGAGACTGTATGCCACGAACCTTGGCTGAAATATTCCCCGGAAGTATATCTACGGAATCCCCTTTTTTTAATCCACCGGACATGACTGTTCCCGTCACCACCGTGCCAAAACCGGTCATGGAAAAAACACGGTCTGCCTGGAGGCGGAAAAAACTCTCATTTTTTGACAACTGAACAGCAGTTGCTTTCGATTCCAATAACTGCTTTAATTCTTCAATTCCCTCGTTGGTTTGCACGGACGTCCTGACTACATCCACGCTGTCAAAAATGTCCTCTGTCAATTCCCGAATTTCCAGTTCAACCAGGTCCAGCCATTCTGCATCTTCCGCCAGGTCGGTTTTGGTAAGTGCCACCACACATTGGGGAATATTCAGCAGTTTCAGAATGTGCAAATGTTCTCTTGTTTGGGGCATGATGCCGTCATCGGCCGCCACCACCAAAAGGGCAATATTGATTGTGGAAACTCCCGCCACCATATTGCGGATGAATTTCTCGTGACCGGGAACGTCAATAATGGTAACGGAATCGTTCAGAAAAGCAAATCCCAGGTCAATGGTCAAGCCCCGGGCTTTTTCTTCCGCCAGCCGGTCGGTATCCGTGCCGGTGAGTGCTTTCACCAACGACGTCTTCCCGTGGTCAATATGCCCGGCTGTGCCAATGACAACTTGTGTCATTAAACGTCCTGAATTACTTGAATAAGTCTGGATACCTGGTTCGGCAAGACTGCCTTCAGGTCGATATAAAATATATTCCCTTTTGTATATCCTACTACCGATTGTTCACCGGTACGGAATGCCTTTGCCAATGCTGAAACAGACATTGTTTTGGGCTTGAACTGCAAAGCGGCGCTGGGGAGGGGTTCCACCGGCAGTGAACCACTCCCGGCTTCTACGTTGGATTCCACCAATGAAATCCCCAGGTCTTTGATTTTCTTTATAGAAATGTCCGTTAAAATCTTTTCTCCCCTTTTAAAGAGGGTGTTTTGGGATGTTGTCAAGAGTTTGAGTGAAAGATTATCACCGTTGACCTTTACTTCTGAATGATACGTACGAAGCGTTTCTTCCATGAGAGCCATTGTCCACTTATCACAGCGGTATGTGCGGTAGAGTGGATTTTTGTGGATTTTGTTTACAAACTTCTTCTTCCCAACAATAAGACCGGATTGAGGACCGCCCAAAAGCTTATCCCCGGAAAATGTGATCATATCTGCACCGGAATGGACCACATCGGCTACGAGTTTTTCCACGGGTAAATTCAATTTCTCCATATCTACCAAGGCACCGGAACCGAGATCAGCCACCAGGGGAATGCGTTTCTTTTTCGCCAATTCCGCCAATTCTGTGAGAGAGACTTCTTTCGTGAATCCTTTTACCACGTAATTACTGGTGTGAGCCCAAAGGATGGCACCGGTTTTTTTGGTGATGGCTTTTTCGTAATCTTTTAAATGTGTTCGATTTGTGGTGCCTATTTCCACCAAAGTGCAGTGGCTTTTACGAATTACGTCCGGAATGCGAAATGAACCGCCGATCTCCACTTCTTGTCCTCGAGAAACGATGACATCTTTTCCTTCAGAAAATGTATTCAATGCCAGTAGCACAGCAGCGGCATTGTTATTCACGATCAGACTGCTTTCAGCCCCACAGATCGCATTTAGCATTTTAGCTATGTGATTCTGCCGGTCACCACGCTTTCCCGTTAAGAGATCAAATTCTAAATTGATATAACCTTCTAGTTTTTTCGCTACGGTTGATATTACTTTTTTTGAAATAGGCGCGCGGCCGAAACCTGTGTGCAGCACAACACCAGTGCCGTTGATGATATTTTTTATGGAAGACTGGTTCAAGGTATCAAGCTCATCTAAAATTGCAGCAGTGATCGCGCTCCGTTTGATATCAAGTTTACCAGCTTTCGCCGTTCTTCGGTAGCCCCTTAATTCCGTTTTAATAACCTGTTTTATATAATTATTATGAATCGTAATAGATTGATTTACCTCAAGTAGTACTTCAGATACAGAAGGCAGTTGCCGTAATTGCTTTTTACTCATTTTGGCACAGGAAGTTGATGAACTTTAGGTAGACAAAGCAACCATCATGATTTCTTGATAATCATATAACTTGTAAACAGTCCTGGAATCAATAAAAAACCCATAGCGGTAAAGACATAGGCAATGCCCATATTTTCAGCAATAAAGCCACCCACCCCGGCAGCAAGAGAGCCGATGCCAAAGCTCAAGAAGAAATTGATACCGTACCCCAAACCCCTGTTATCACTATGGGTAAATTCGGCAATGAGCGTATTGCTGATGGGTTGGTTGCTAAAATAAGCCATTCCCAATCCTAGACTGCATAGTACCAGGAAAATATCTGTTGTATAACCCATAAGCAATAAGAAGGGAATATTAATTGCTATAATTAGCGGCAATAATTTCGTTCGTTTATATCGAGTTCCGAGCCGACCACCAATAACCTGGCCGATAATTCCCGCTAAAAATACCAAGGAGGGAAATATACCTGCCTTCATAGTACCGGAAATAAACGGCAGGAAATTACTTGTATTTTCAGCAAAATGAGTAGGCATGAAAGTCGTAAAACCGTAATAGGCAAACCCCATGAGCATATTGGTCATATAGAAAAAAATCAGCGCCGGGCGGTTTGTCTTTTCAACACGATTTTCTTGCTGCTCCATTTTTCCGTTTCCACTGTGGTCTCTTTTTGGAATAACTACTATCGTTACTAGTGCAAGAATAATATTGAAAACGCCTAAAACTGCATACGACGCCCGCCAGGATATTAGGAACGCCAGCGTTGTAGCCATGATGGGCCCTAGCGCAGAACCTGTGGTACCAAATATACCGTGGACAGCCATACCCTTGGTAATCGCTTGCACTCGTTGCGAAATAAGTGTGAGCCCGGCGGGATGGTAAATACTGCAGGAAAACCCTAGTAATCCCAATCCGAAGATTAATAGAATAAATGAATTGGATAGGGCCACAATCACAGCAGCTATCCCAGAACCAAATAAGTAAAGTAACAGCAATGTTTTACCGCCCAATCTACTTTCAGCCCAGCCCGCGGGTATCGCTCCGATACCAAACATAAAGGCGCTGAAAGTGACAACCAAGCCTAGTGTGTCCAACCCAGTGGAGAATTCTTGACGAAGGATAGGAATAAGACTGGGTAGTGCCAGCATTAAAGCGTGGACTGATAAATGGCTGCCGCCAGTGATACCCAATACTATCTTTTCAAACCGGTTCATATTAATTCAGTCTTTCTGACTACACTTGCATTTCATCTCTGGATTAGGAAGGATGCTTGGGTGTTTAATATTATGTAACGCACTATTATATCGCTTGCTTGTAAAAAAAACCCCCATCAACATTTGCCAATGAGGGCGAAAATAGCTTGTATAGGGTGAAATTAGCGTTTTTCCGTAATACGGGTGGCTTTACCAGTTAATCCGCGCAGATAATGCAGTTTTGCGCGCCGTACTTTACCTCTGCGATCAACCTTGATAGTGGTAATCATTGGTGAATGAACTGGAAAGATCCGTTCTACGCCAATACCGCCAGAAATCTTACGTACAGTAAAGGTTTCCTCTATGCCGCCACCGCTACGGGCCAAAACCACCCCTTTAAAAACCTGCGATCTCTCTTTTCCACCTTCAATAACGCGGACGCCAACTGACACCGTATCACCTGGTGAAAATTCTGGTAAATCATCCCGCAATTGATCGGCTACAGCTTGTTGCAACTTATTCATGATTAATTCTCCGAAGATTCTAGTTTCTTGGCGCGTGCTTGCCATAAATCTGGTCGTTTCACCTCCGTGCGACGACTCCTTTCCTCCTGCCGCCAGGCAGCAATTTTTTCGTGATTTCCGCTCATCAGTACTTCCGGTACGGACAGACCATCAATTTCTTGAGGTTTGGTATAATAGGGTGCATCCAGTAACGACTCCGTAAAAAACGAATCTGTTTTTGCTGAATCAAAATTATTCAATACACCGGGTAGTAAGCGGACAATACTATCGATCATAATCATAGTAGAAATCTCCCCACTCGTCACGACATAATCGCCGATAGAATATTCGTGGGTCACGTATTTATCGATTACACGATGGTCAATATCTTTGTAGTGACCACAAATGAAAATGAGATTTTCCACAGAACTATTTTCCTGGGCCGTATCGTGAGACCACTGCTGTCCTTGCGGTGATGGATATATGACTCTGAGATTTGCAGCTGCACCGATTTTATCAATGGTGTGGTCCAGTGCTGCAAAAAGCGGTTCGGCCATCAGCACCATGCCGCCGCCGCCACCATAGGGAGTATCATCAATTTGTCGATAATTTCCTTGCCCAAAATCCCGTAGGTTCACTACATCAAAATCAACAATCCCCTCCATGTCTGCTTTTCGCAGCATGGATTGCTGTATTATAGCATCGACCATATCCGGGATAGGTGTAATTATGGCAACCTTGTTCAATCCAACAACCCTTCCATAAGCGTGATCATAACTGCCCGCTGGGGATGGCTAATCTCTTTCACGATTTCCGGTATAATCGGAATAAGGAATTCCTGATCACCACTATAAATGACATAGGCATCGTTCGCAGGCAGCCAGAGTATTTCACCTAACTCACCAATCAACCGACCACTATCTGTAACCACATCATATCCAATCAGATCACCAGATACAAAATGTATTGCATCCGAATCATCCACGACAGCGAAGATAGTCTGTCCAACCATAGTTTCTGCACCATCCCGATCCTGCATACCTGTAAAAATGAAACGACGTTTTTTTCCGGCACCGATCACATCACTTAGTTGAACTATACTGGAGAACTCTTCTGAAAATCCGACGTGCAGCGGGTGGGAGTGCACATAATCATCGAAATACCGTGATAATGGTCGCACAGACACCGCTCCTTTCATTCCAGTCGCCCTCACAACTTTTCCAATGGGGAATAGTTTATTCATTACTCGTTAGTCAATGACATCAAGGCGGGCCCGTTTACCGCCTTGTTTGGCATTAATTGCAAAGACTATAGTCCGAATAGCGGAAATATTCCGTCCACCCTTACCAATGATCTTACCATAATCACCATCACCTACTGTCAATTCGTAGATAATGCGGGTTTCCGTCTCTACATCTGCTACATTCACTTCATCTGGTTTATCTACCAAATGTTTCGCTATGCTTACAATCAACTCCTTCATGATCATTTCCTCCTTGGACCATTAGCGGTCCATCTCTTCACTTATCATCTGTTTCTTGGCCATTCTTCTTGGCTGTTTTCTTTGAACCCTTTTTACCTGACTCGTCCTTTTCGGGTTCTGCTTCTTCAGTACTCTCACCCTTTTGCGCTTCTTCTTTTGGTTCCTCTTCTTCAGCTGCGCTTTCATCGCCAGTTTCTTCATCACCAGCCCCATCCGCTTGAGCCTCTTCATCTTCCACACCACTATTATCAGTTTCTTCCGTGGGTACTTCTTCCTCTGTTTCAACAGGATCTTCATCAACGCTATCACCTTCGCCTTTACCGCTATCACCAGTATCTGCACTTTCATCCACATCAACTTTATCGACCTCATCTGAATCTACTGTCTCAGATGCTTCATCACCATCCGCTGCGTCTTCTTCTTTGGGTTCCTCTTTTTCATCTGCAGGTTCCGCTTTAGCATCTGGCTCAGCAGGTTTATCCGCTTCAGCAGCTGTTTCTGCCGCCTTCTTTCCAGCAGCAGCTTTCTTCTCAGCTACTTTTGCTTCGGCCCGCTGGCGCCGGCGCTCCAATACATCTTCTCGTTCAAGGGCCCATTTCTTCATTTCTTTTTCCACGGCTGCTTCGTCTAGGCCTTGTTTCATAAGGTGCCACTTATGGGCGATTCCCGCTGTACGCAAAATATCATGGGCCGTATCCGTTGGCTGCGCGCCTTCTTGCAGCCAATGCAAAATCCTATCTTCCTTGAGTGAATAAATTTCATCTTTTGCAATGGGGTTATACCAGCCTACCTCTTCAATTGCCGCTCCATCCCTGCGATTGCGCGCATCCATGACAACCAGGCGATAGAATGGTCTATTTCGACGCCCAATGCGTTTTAGTCTTATTTTCGTCGCCAATACAATTTCTCCTTCATTTACGTCAAATGAACGGTCCCACCCTTATTCCGCGGGACTTCATTTTACCAAATTTTTTCATCATTTTCTGCATTTCTGTGAATTGTTTTAATAATTGATTCACTTCCTGTACAGAACGACCTGAGCCAGCTGCAATCCGCCTGCGGCGCCTCCCATTGATGAGCTGGGAATTATTCCGTTCCTGGAGTGTCATCGAATTAATCATGGCTTCCGTCCATGATAATTGCCGATCATCCAGGTCCATCCCCTGCAGCATCTTACGCGGTACGCCTGGGATCATACCCATAATCTGATTCAAGTTACCCATCTTATGCAGTTGCTTAATCTGGGTGTTAAAATCTTCCAGCGTAAACCGATTCTCGAGAAGTTTTTCCTGTATTTTCACTGTTTCTGATTCAGCCACCACTTTTTGAGCTTTTTCTACTAAGGTAACTACATCACCCAACCCCAGGATGCGGTCGGCCATGCGCTGCGGATCAAATACTTCCAAGCCATCAGTCTTTTCAGAAATACCAATGAATTTCACCGGCTTTTTGGTGACGGCAGTGATCGACACAACGGCACCACCGCGAGCATCCCCATCCAACTTCGTCAATATCGTACCAGTGATTTCCAGCGCTTCATTAAATGCCTGGGCGGAATGGACCGCATCTTGTCCGGTCATGCCATCCGCCACAAACAAGGTTTCTGTAGGCTTTACCGCTTCAGCAATTTGCTGGATCTCAACCATCATTTCACCGTCTACATGAAGACGGCCAGCTGTATCCAGAATAACACAATCAAGCTTTGATAGGGCCGCTTCTTCAACGGCAGCAGAGCAAATCTTCACCGGGTCATCCTGCCCCATCTCAAACACTGGTACAGCAATTTCATCGGCAAGTACCTGTAACTGTTTGATCGCAGCGGGACGATAGACATCTGCTGCGACCAGTAGAGCGGATTTGCCCTGATCCTTCAACCGGTTGGCTAATTTTACACAGGTGGCAGTCTTACCCGAACCCTGCAAGCCAGCCATTAAGATTACGGTCTGGCCTTTTTTGGCGAATTCCAATGGGACGGGCTCATTGCCAAGCAGTGTTACCAGTTCATCATGGATAATCTTGATAAACTGTTCCCCCGGTTTCACTGATTTGAGAACTTTTGTCCCGGCAGACAGGTCTTGCACCCTTTTTACAAAATCACGGGTGACTTGAAAATTCACGTCTGCTTCCAGTAGTATGCGACGGATCTCACGCGCGGTTTCCTGGATATTCTTATCCGTAATCTTACCGAGGCCACGCAGGTTGCGCATCACGGTATCAAACCGTTCTGTTATTTGATCAAACATTTTCTATAAAATTTGGATGGATCGGTTCTAAATAAGCCAGGGAAATTAATGGCTAGGCCCGGCAATGACAAAAGAATTACAGTAAGCGTAAATTCCGAAAAAAGAACCCCATTAGGGGCCTTTAAGCGGATCTTATTTTTTCCCGGGGACTTTGCAGCACATATCTAGTCCGGAATAGGCTTTTGGTTCTGCCGGTGTATCATTGGCATCATACCCAATAGCAGCAATCGCTTTTTCGATAACGCTTAAATCGATAACACCTGCTTTGTAGACCACTTTACCAACTTTCTTTTCCAGATCTACATCCACCTTAACAACGCCCTCTAATTTGTCCAGACCACTGGCAATTTTATCTGAGCACATGCCGCACTGTATGGTTTTCAAGGCAATGTCAGCAGTTTTATTATCAGCTTCACCGCCGCAACCGGCCATTAAACCGAGAACGAGGCTGATTGTAATTAGTTGTTTCTTCATTTTTTCCTCTCTTTGGCTAATTAGATTTATTAATGCTCATGATCGTGCTCTTCCCCATCGATTTGCTCAGGTGAAAATTTAGGCAAAGTAAATGACTTACGGATACTGAAAGAAAACCCCCATGCATCTGTTCTACTTTGCACCTTGTCCTGTTCTTGACCAGCGACTGAAGTGGTAATATACACTGGTCCCCGGACTGATAAAGTAAGATAGTTACCGGCCCAACTCCAAGAAAGCCCGACGCCAATATTTATGACACCACCTTCTGAATTCGGCGCTATCAACCCAGACCAAGTATCTACAGAACGGTATTGCCCAATGATTTGAACAAACGGTACACCTCTGAAAAGGCTTTTTGTTTGTAAATAACCTATGAACACACTGCTCATTTGCAACCCCGGCTTATACCCATATTGATTGGTCTGCAAGGGGAAAACGACCTTCAAGAACCCGCCAGGGTAAATAAAACCTTGAGTTCGATTAAAATACTGAAATTCCAGTAGTCCTTTATACACGCCTTCGCCCAGATCAAAATGGGTATGTCTTTGCCCATTTCTACCCATTAAGAAGGGATCATCCTGCAATGTATTTTTAGATGGAATAATTAGGCCGGAACCTAGAAACATCCGTTGTCCTGGTCCAAATGTTGTATTTTCAAATAGATACCTTAAAGTCACGCGCGTATCACCCAGGCCTAATTTATGTTCATCGCGATGGTGGATATTCTCAACCCGATAATAGTCCATTGAACGATTACCAAGCATCATATCAACGCTCATGTTCCACTGATCCGATATACCAAAAGTGGCATTGATTTCCGCAAGTTTTGAGCGCAGGTTACCTTTATGGTCACCCATACTATCAAGTTCACTATGCCACCATTCAATGTTTTGATATAATAAGTTAGAACCAAGAGTAAATTCACCCTTATCTAACCCAATACCGGAATTGGCCGTCCCGACCGGGAGGCTGGGATTGGCTCACATGGGTCATTGTCCCCAAAGCAACGCTGATAAAAGTGTTAAAAATATTGTAATTCTTAGCTTCATTTTCCTTGATCCTTTTTCCTATGGTATCCTACCAAAAACAGTAACCAAAACCACGCACCGGATTTATTGAATTTTTATTGAATAATCAGTGCCTGGCTATATTTAGTGCCCAAGCATTAAGATATTTTATTCTACTAGGCTAATAGAGGCAGGTTAAGGTGGCTTAAGAGGTAAGACATAGTGTCCTCTTCGTGTAAAACTTGAAATCCAGGATCCTGAACAATATCAGAAAATAATACCAATGCAAATTCTAATAGATCAGATTGCTGATATTTTTTTTGAATTGGCGCTGAAATAACGGCAGTAAATACAAATTTACCGCAGTCAACAGAACTGTGGCAAATTTGTTCAGGGTTTGGCTCACAGCAGGTAGCTGCCAAATCTGTACAGCAAGGCATGTTGCAAGCAGTGACCTGAACAAATGGGCCAACAGTAATAACCATCAGCACCGCAAGAAGAATGACAGTAATTATTTTCCGAAGCATTGGTAAAAAACTACGATAGATTACAAAAATTACCTAATGACCTTATTTTACCAACTTAGCCAGTTCACGAAAGCGTTCACCTGAGGCAACACCCTGTAATTCAAAGAGCACCATTTCCACACTCGTTTGGACCACACCCTCAAGAAGCATGCGCTCCAGCCCCAGTTGTTTATTGCTATCCGTACGGGATGAAACGGCATCTGCGGCCACATGAACCGCATAATCCTGATCCAGAAGATCCATGGCTGTCTGGTAAACACAAACGTGAGATTCAATACCGGCCAGAATTATGTCATGGACATGCAATTCCTGCAAGCGCGCATTGAATTCTTCATTCCTAGCACAACTGAATACATCCTTGACAATCGGCTTCATATCCGGCAGCAGTTCCTGGATCTCAGAAATGGTCGGACCCAGCTTATCAGGCAGCTGTTCCATCCAGATAATGGGGATTTCCAACAATTTTGCGCCACTTATAAGAACTTGCAGATTTTTGATCAGATCTTCCCGGTCGTTCATAATCTGGGCAAGTTTACCCTGTACATCTATAATTACCAGAATTGTATTTTTTCTTTCAAGCATGAAATGGTATTTCTACTACTGTTTCCCAATTATCCACATTTGGCTCAGTTCGCACGGCAGCTATCTTATCCATTTTAAAGTAATTTTTCACGTGTAAATTACGAATAATATCCTCTTTCTGCTTACCAGGCATTTCCTTGTATAGCAAACTGATGTGGGGTAAAAATTCATAGGGTTGGCCCTCCGGGAATTGGCTAATAACCGCTTGCTGCAGTTGTTCCAATTCTGGTGATCTTATCAATTCGATGAATACTGTTTTCCAAATATTTTCCATATGGTTGATTTTTTCCTTGTCTACCACAAAGGAAATCGTATCCTCGGCAGATCGTTCAAGAATTTTCTTTAACTCTGCTACAGGCAGATCGGTTGGGCTGTATAAGGTGCAATGAGGACTGAAAACAGGAGCTTGATAAGTAGCTGCCAGGTTATTTATTATCGCTTGGAGATATTGTGCATCTTCCGGGGCCGGAATGAGCCAAATAGAAATCAACGACTGTTAATCCTGCTGCGCTTTAATAAGTTTATCCAGGCGGTCGCGGATATCCAGTAGTTCGTGCTTTAATGAAGGAGTCGGTTCCGAAGCAGGTTCCTGGCCTTGTAAACGGGCGATCATAGGTGTAACATAGCGTTCCGTAATGGGATCGCGGACAATGAGATCTTCCAGGTTCACTACCTGAGATTCATCGCCGTGGCGGCTCAATAACCGGGCAGCTGTGGTACGCACATCACGACTGGGATCAACCAATAATTCTTCAAACGTGGATATTAGTTCAGGGTGTTTTTTGGTGTGTTTGCCAATGGTTGAAACCACTGTTGAGCGGCAAGACCAAGGTGCCGTCCCATATTCAAGTAAAGCTTTAAGTCTTTTATAGTTACTGACATTATATTTGCGTAAAGATCGGATCGCATTTTTCCGAATCATATCACGGTGGGAATCCTGTTCCATGGCCCAGTCGTACAGTGAATCAGCCGCAGTACTATCCACAGCAAACAAGGTGGTATAAGCATCATTGACCGTGTAATCGTTATCCGAAGTCATCATGGTCTCAATCAAGAAATCTTTTACTTCCTTTGTTTTATAGCTGCTTAAACTACGAATACAGGCTCTTTTCACGCGGTTGTCCTGCCGAGCCATAGAACTAATGAGAATTTCCACCCCTTTTTTGGGCTTATATTGACCAAGCGCCTCTGCAGCCTCAACACGTACCCCGTAAAAAGGATCTTTCTGCAAAGCATGCACCAGGGCATTTTCAATGGAACGCTTGCGCTGTTTTTTTTCCCCTAGTTTTTCAATAGCCCAGATACGATCCAGCACGTGGGATGCATGTTCAGATTGGTAGATTAATTCACTTTGTGTTTTGTTGAATTCCATCCGCTTGGGGATGATATGCCCCTCATCGACCAGAACCATATTGGGGTCCCGTATGGAGGGAATGAGAAAGTTGGATTCTTCCTCTTCGATCCAGATATCCTGGCGCACAATTTCACCATTGTCGATCAAAACAGTTAGCGGCAGGCGAAACAGTGAAGAAGAAGCAACGTCCTGGGTTTGACGAATGGTCAGTTTTACGTGTTTATTTCGGCGGTTGTATTTATACTTGATCTCTAATTCTGGTAAACCACCTGTATAGACCCACTGATCGAAAAACCATTCCAAATTCTGGCCGGTAAGATCCTCAAAAACGCGTTTCAAATCCTGGGATTCTACATTCTTGAACTGGTAGGTCCTGGTATAGTGGCGAATGGTTCGCCAAAAGGCATCATAACCCAGCATATGCTGCAGCATATTCAAGACCAGAGCACCCTTGGCATAAATATTCGCATCGAAAAGATCCATGTCTGAGTCATAGTAATACTGGACCATGGGCCGTCGCTCTGATTCATCGGCCCTGCGGACGCTGGAAAGCATCCTGCGACGGCTGTATTCGGCCGCATCCCTGCCATGGTCGTATTCGCCCCAGGCATAGGTCAGAAATGTAGCGAAACCTTCGTTAAGCCAGGCATTGGCCCAGTTCCGGGTAGTAAGCATATCGCCGTACCACTGGTGGGCAATTTCGTGGGCCACCAACCGATCGCTGGTATGGTCCGGACGAGCACGATCTGTATGCATCGTACCGGAACTCTGGTGGATCAGGGTGATATTCTCCATGCCACCCCACATAAAATCGTCGATAATAATCTGATCCAGTTTCTCATAGGGGTACGAAATACCGGTATGTTCATTGAAGAAAGCCACTATTTCCGGTGTCCGGTCGAAGGAGCGTAAGGCATCTTCGTCGCTGAATTCAGGCGTTACCCAGTAGCCAATGGAAAGATCGCCATAGCTATCCTCTACCCTGTGAAAATTGCCAATGACAAAGGAAATCAGGTAGCTGACCATAGGGAAATGCTCGTGCCAGTGAAAGGTGCGGGTGGCGCCATTATCGGTCATACCCATGAATTCACCATTTGATACGGCTGTGTAAGGTGTATCCACTGTCAAAATAACCTCAAAAGTGGCCCGGTCATTGGGATAGTCCCAAAGGGGCACCCAATTGTGGTTATCCATCCCTTCCCCTTGGGTCCAGGCCTGGTTATTCTTATCCGGATACGCTTTATCGGAATGGACAAAATAGAGACCTTTTTTCGGTTTGGCGCTATAATCAATGGAAAGTGTCAGTGTATCATCAAATCCGTAGGTACGGTCCAACTCAATATTCAGTTTGGGTCCATTTAGTGAGTACTCCAACGGTCGATTATTATTGATCAATACCTGCCGCACTTCCGTATCTTCGCAATCCAGCTGGATAATGTAGAGGTCCGTCCGCAGGGAGCTCATTATGTGGGTTACATTACCGGTTACTGTGCTATCATCCAGATCGACGCGAATATCAATCTTGGAATGATGAATATCCACATAACGGTCCGGCGTAGGGTTGTAGGGTGCATCGCCAGCGAAACCAGCAACAAATATTGCTAAGATAAATGAAGCTATTATTTTCAAGGGACCTACTCCAGATGAGGGCCAAACTTACAATGGTGTTAATTTGCTAACAATAATAGGAATTAAAGGTCAATAGTCTAAAATATTAAATACCGGGATGGGCTTCAATAACTCATCGCCCTTTAGGCCCTTAAGTATAATCAAAAAAGCATAGCTTAAAATTTCCCCTTGTAATTTTTGAACAACACTACCGGTAGCTTTGGCTGTACCACCTGTTGCCAGTAGATCATCAACAATTAATACTTTATCACCCTTATTTATGGCATCAATATGCATTTCTATCGCATCAGTGCCGTATTCCAGTGCATATTCCTCCGCAACAGTTTCACTGGGCAGTTTTCCTGGCTTTCTAGCCAATACAAATCGGCAACCTAATCTCAAGGCTAAAGGTGCAGCGAATATAAAACCTCTGCTCTCAATGCCTACTATAACGTCTATTTCTTCATCCTTAAACGCACTATAAAAAGCTTCAATTGACTCTCCAAAAGCATCCTTATCCTGCAATAATGTTGTTATATCTTTAAACTGAACCCCGGGTTTTGGAAAATCAGGTACATTCCGGACACTATTTTTAATTATATCGATATCCATTTATTCCCCTTATCCGCAGTTTTTACTAATTAATGGAATAGCATGCTCAATCAATTTCTTTACGTTATGGACATTTTTTTCCATAACGGCATATATCATTTCCATCGTTACTTCTTCCTCGCTTTCATGCCAGCAATCATAATCCGTACTCATAGCCATACTTTGGTATTCCAATTCCAATTCTCGCGCCAAAACAACTTCTGGCACAGTAGACATATTGATGATATCGCAACCCCAAGCCCGAAACATCATACTTTCGGCTTTGGTGCTAAATCGTGGACCCTCAATTGTTACAACTGTGCCGCCATCGTGATGTCTAAATCCCAAGGAAGCACAGGCTTGTACCAGACAATTACGCATTTTGGCACTGAACGGTTCACCCATAGACACATGTTGGACCTTCGATCCATCAAAATAAGTACTAATGCGCTTAGTTGTACGATCAATAAATTGATCTGGAAAAACAAAATGTCCGGGTGCAATTTGTTCCCGTAATGATCCACAGGCAGTGGCAGCAAGAATATGAGTACAGCCCTCTTCCTTTAAACCCCAGATATTAGCCCGATAATTGACATTGGTTGGATTAATAGAATGTCCCGGTCCATGGCGGGAAAGTATTACTATAGAAATATCTGCTATATTTCCCAAAATCAATTTAGAACTGGGATCACCATAGGGTGTTGAAATTTCTTTTGAAGTAAAATCAGATATAAATGCTGGATCTTCCATGCCCGACCCACCAATAATACCTATCTTCAAGTCAGTCGGCATTGCGCTGCTCCTCTAGTGATTTTTTATAGGGATATCTTGCCACACCTTTTTCTGTAATAATCCCATTTATTAATTCTGCAGGTGTTACGTCAAATGCCGGTGTAGTAACATCAATATCTTCGATGGTGAACTGCACACCTTTTATTCGTGTTACTTCATCTGGAGATCGTTCCTCAACCGGTATATCAGCCCCTGATTCAATTTCATAATCAACAGTGGATAGCGGTGCTGCAACATAAAACGGCACACTGTGGTGCTTGGCCAGTACAGCCAGACTGTAAGTACCGATTTTATTAGCTGTATCCCCATTAGAGGCAATTCGATCAGCACCAACAAAAATTCCATCTATATTAATTTTTTTCATAGTCTGTGCTGCCATACTGTCCGTCATCAGTGTAAATGGTGTTTTGGTTCGTTTCAACTCCCACGTATTCAATCTTGATCCCTGGAGTAATGGCCTTGTTTCACAGACATGCACTTTTAGGTCTTTACCCTGAGCATGGGCATACTGGATCACACCCAATGCTGTGCCGATTCCACTTGTGGCCAAACCTCCTGTATTGCAAATCGTCATTACATTGGAATTATCAGGGATCAAGTTAGCGCCATGCAAGCCAAGGTTATGGCAACGCTCAAGATCATCATTCCTTATTTCATGAGCTAAGTCCAATAAAGCTATTTTTAGATCAGCCACATTTCCAGAAAAGCTGGTTGCTTTTTCCTTCATTTGCCTTACACCCCACATCAAATTAACAGCTGTAGGTCTGGTGGACCCTATTTCATCTATCTTCAGCAAATATTGTTTAATAAAATCATTCAGTTCAGTCACTTGCATTTCATTGGCTGCCAGCACACAGGCATAAGCCCCAGCGACTCCAATAGCGGGCGCACCGCGAATAGCAAGACGGTAAATAGCATCGCAGACTACACGATAATCATTCGTTTCAATATATTCTTCCTCGAGTGGAAGTCTGGTCTGGTCAATTAATCTTACCTGACCATCTATCCATTCTATTGTAGGTGTTGGTGGTACTAATGTTTTTACGTTCATGATCAGGATTAAAGTTTACATTTATGTAAAAATATATCTTGCAATGAATAAAAGTGTAATCAAATACAACAACCAGTGAATTTCTTTGCTCTTTTTTGATATTACCATCAATAAAGTATAGGTAATTATACCAAATCCGATGCCATCGGTAATACTGAAAGTTAAAGGCATGGTGATGATCACAATGAAAGCAGGCAAAGCTTCGGTCAATTTGTCCCAATTTATCCGGACAATGCTTTTCATCATCAGAAAGCCAACTAAAATCAGGGCCGGAGCAATCACCGGGTACAATTGTGTATCTCCTACCATGTACCCACCGCCGATCATTTCCGCCAGAGGGCTGAAGAACAATGCCCCTACGAACAACAGTCCCGTTACAACGCTGGCAAAGCCTGTTCTGCCTCCTTGGGCTATTCCTGATGAACTTTCGATATAGCTTGTCACAGTTGAGGTTCCCAACAGCGCTCCGCCGACAGTACCCACTGCATCAGCCAGCATGGCCCTGTTCGCCCGCGGAAGTTCACCGTTCTTAATGTATCCTGCTTGGCTGGTCACACCAATCAGTGTTCCCACGGTATCGAAAACATCTAGTAAAAAGAATGTGAATACAACAGTAATGATCCCCGCTTCAAAGGCACCACCAATGTCCAGTTTCATAATGGTAGCGTCAATTTTTGGTATCTTTGAAACAACACCGGTGTAGGAAACAACATTCAACAGGATACCTAAAAAACACGTTATCAGCATACCCAGTAAAATTGAACCCTTGATATTTTTCGTGTACAGGCTCATGGTGACCAACACACCTGTTACAGCCAGCAGAACGGCGGACTTGTTAAATCACCCAGACCGACCAAAATACCGGGTGTATCCACCACAATACCCCCATATTGAAGTCCAATAAAGGTAATAAACAGGCCAACGCCGACGGCAATGCCGTGTTTTATAGAGTCTGGTACAGCACGGATTATTTCCCCCCAGGCACTGAAAAAAGTGAGCAGTAAAAAGATCAAGCCCGAGATGAATACGGCCCCCAAAGCCACTTCCCAGGTAAAGCCCATAACACCCAGACCACAACTGCAAAAAATACATTATGACCCATAGCCGGCGCTAACGCAATGGGATAATTTGCCAGTAGTCCCATCAAAATCGTTGACAGGGCACTCGCAATACAGGTGGCCACCATCACGGCCCCTTTGTCCATCCCCGCGGCACCCAGTACTGCCGGTTGAACAAATATGATATAACTCATGGTCATAAAAGTTGTAACACCAGCTAAAGTTTCTATCCTTAAGTTGGTATTGTTTTCGCGAAAACCGAAATAGTCAGCAATAAGGTCAATTGCCATTTGGCTCAACGATGACCTTTAAAGATTCCAATCCATTTTGTACCAGGTCAAAGCCGTATTGAATTTCTTCTAAAGGAATCCTGTGAGTGATCATATCCGCTACGGGGACTTTTTTTTCTGCAATCAGTGCCAGGGCTGCTTTAAGATCATCGGGCGAATTGGCGTAAGTGGTGGTAACTGTTCTGTCGTGTTTAAAGAAAAGTTTATTAATGTCAATTTGAATAGTTGTATCCGGATCTGATGGCGCAAATAGCAGAATTGTTGATCCATCAGCAGCAGCCTCAAATCCGGCCTCTACTGCAGCGGGGTGTCCGGTTGTAAGAATAACTTTATCAGCCTTTCTGCCGATAATATCTACCAAATTATCTGAAATTGAACTTGCATCTTTGATAACTACATCGGCGCCAAATTTAGCTGCCCAGGGCAACCGCGTTTCATTTATGTCACAAGCAATAATAAACTCAGCGCCCCTAGCCTTTGCTAAGGCAATATGCAGTACACCAGATATACCACTGCCAATTACAACTACAGCGTCACCTTTCTGGATGCCTACCCGATCTTGTCCGCGTAACACACAAGCCAATGGTTCGGCAAATGAAGCTTCTTCGTACGTCACATTTTTTGGTATGGGAAAAACGCCTAACCGAGTGTTGATTTCCGGTAAACGCACATATTGCGAGAAACCACCAGGATCGTATGTAGTGGAATGTAATGTTTTACACATGGTCTCATGCCCTCTTTGGCAATACCTGCATTCAAGACAAGGTACATGGTGAGAAACAACTACTCGATCACCAATTTTAAGGTGATTTACACCCTTGCCAACCTTAATAATATCACCAGCTGTTTCGTGCCCGAGAACCAAAGGAACGCTGTCCCTGCGGTACCATTCCATCAAATCGCTTCCGCAAATACCACTGGCCAAGATTTTTATTAGGCATTCCCCCTCATTGATTTGGGGAACCGGTCGATCTTCTACCCGGATATCCGTATTACTATAATAATTGGCAATAAGCATTATTTAAAGAGAACTCTTATATTGTTCGTAAGCTTCTTTAGGGTCAACACCCTGCACAACAACTGAACGTACAGCTTGGATCATATTTTCTGGCGAATCCGATTGAAAAATATTACGACCCATATCCACACCAGCGGCACCATCACTAATTGCGTTACGAGCAAATTTAAGCGCATCTAATTCCGGTACCTTCTTGCCGCCAGCTATAACAACTGGGACGGGACAAGCAGCAATAAGGTCACTAAAACCTTCACAATAATAGGTTTTAACAATATCGGCACCCAATTCCACCGCAATGCGCGATGCCAGGGATAGATAACGCAGATCACGATTCATATCCTTCCCCACTGCTGTTACAGCCAATACAGGAATACCAAAACTATGAGCATCATTAACTAGTTTTGAGAATTCAACAATAGTCTGATGTTCATATGCACCGCCAATATAAATCGAAAATGCAACTGCTGAAACATTCAAGCGAATTGCGTCTTCAATAGATACACATAGCTTTTCATTGGATAAATCTTCATTCAGTATGCTATTGCCACTTGAAACACGCAATACAATAGGAATATTGGTGCGTTTGGGAATACTATTCTGCAAAATTCCCCTGCTAAGCATCAGGCTATCTGCATGGGGCAATAATGGCACAATTGTTTCCCGGGGATTTTCCAATCCTGAAGTTGGTCCCATAAAATAGCCATGATCAATGGCAAACATCACTGATCCTGTACCGTTTGGAAGGCCCGGCAACACTCTATCTAATCTATTTCTTAATCCCCAACTCATAATTTGCTCCTTAATATTTACAAGGTTAATGGATAAATTGAAAACAATCTTTATTTTATCAATCGAAAGTGAAATTTACATAATCGATTGGTCAAATCAGAAAAAATAGTATCACCTAGCGGAAAAGTATTATTTAATTACATTTTTATGATAAATTAATGGAAAAGAGTAACTTCGCCACCGTTATAACGATAACGGCATTTTTTTTATGGTAATCCGATGTCATTAAAAGCAAGAATTAAAAATAAAAAAGCTCGAGTAGGTGTAATAGGCATTGGTTATGTAGGTCTCCCCCTGGCCGTTGAATTTGCCAAGGCAGGATTTTCTGTTACCGGTATTGACGTTGATGAAATCAAGGTAGCAGCGATCAATGCTGGTGAAAACTATATTCCTGATATTGCAGAAGACACACTAAAGGCATTAGTAAGCAGCGGTAATTTACAAGCCACCAAAGATATGGACATCATTGCCGATCTGGATGCGGTAGCGATTTGTGTGCCCACACCGTTGAGCAAGGTTGGTGACCCGGATATATCCTACATTATTGCAGCAATTGATGATATTAACCGACACATCCATAAAGATCTATTGATTATCCTGGAGAGCACCACTTACCCGGGTACAACCCAGGATATTGTATTCACACGCCTGGAGAAATCGGGACTGACGGTTGGGGAAGATTATTATTTATGTTTTTCACCGGAACGGATCGATCCGGGGAATGAAAAATATACCATCGCGAATACACCAAAAGTTATTGGCGGTGTCACTGCAGCGTGTACCAAATTAGGGACGCTGCTCTATGAACAAATAGTGGACGAGGTTGTAACCGTTTCCTCGCCAGAAGCAGCGGAAATGGTGAAACTCCTGGAAAACACGTACCGCTCGATCAATATTGGCTTGGTCAATGAAGTAGCGATCATGTGCGAAAAACTGGGCGTAGATGTATGGGAAGTGATCGACGCTGCGGCTACCAAACCATACGGATTTATGAAGTTCACCCCGGGCCCCGGTCTGGGCGGCCACTGTATCCCCATCGATCCTCAATATCTGTCCTGGAAAATGCGCACCCTGGATTACAACCCGCGCTTCATTAATCTGGCCGCCGAGATTAATTCTGCCATGCCGGCTTTCGTTAAAGATACGGTTGTCAATGCATTGAATAGGCATGGAAAAGCGCTGAACGGCAGCAAGGTTCTCGTCCTGGGTGCAGCTTATAAAAAAGATGTTGATGATGTACGTGAATCGCCGGCTCTGGATGTACTGGTGCTACTGGAAATGGCTGGCGCTGCAGTGGACTTTTTCGATCCATATGTTACTGATATTTTATTGGATAACAAGAACAAAGCAGGGTTAACAGAATTAACTGCTGAGCAGATAAATACCTATGATGCAGTTGTCATTTTGACTGATCACTCCAGTGTGGATTATGAGCTGGTCAAAAAGCAGGCCACTCTGATAATTGATACACGGAATGTGTATCCGTTAAACAATGATGAAAAGATTATCCGCCTCGGCGTCGGAAAAAAAGATTGAGTTCAGTAACCTCAATTATTGATTTAACCACTCCAGTATTATGAAACCAACCATCCATCTGGTCGTAGGGGCGCGACCCAATTATATTAAGGCCAATCCTGTTTTTCAACGTCTCGATGAACTGGATAAATTTGATCTTGTGCTGGTCAATACTGGTCAACATTATGATCACAATATGGCCGCCATTTTTATTGATGAATTGGGTATGAAAGCGCCAGATATCAATTTAGGCGTAGGCGCAGGGACGCACGGAGCCCAAACCGCGAAAATATTGGCAGCATATGAAAAAGTACTGATAGAACACTCCCCAGATCTGGTGGTGGTGTTTGGGGATGTGAATTCCACCATTGCCTGTTCCCTGGCCGCCACCAAATTACAGGTACCTGTGGCGCACGTGGAAGCGGGTCTGCGCAGTTTTGACTGGTCCATGCCGGAAGAGGTCAACCGGGTGCTCACGGACCGCCTGTCTACATTGTTATTCACGACCAGTCCGGAGGCAGAGAGAAACTTGAATAAGGAGGGGATCGCCAGTGCTAGTATCCATTTTGTTGGCAATACTATGATCGATTCGCTGGTACAGTGCCAACGTCACTTCGCTAAATCAACCATTCAAAATGACCTGGGGCTTGTCGGAAATTACGCTTTAATGACCTTCCACCGCCCTTCCAATGTTGACGATGGAGCCAGTCTGCAACAATTGGTGACAGCAATCATAGCTGTAGCGGAACGACTGCCTTGCATTTTTCCTGTTCATCCACGAACCAAAAATAAACTGGAAAATGCTGGATTATTAGAGTCCTTGCAGAATTACGATAAAATTTTCCTTATTGACCCAATTGGGTATATCGATTTCATGCATCTGCAGCAGCATGCTGCTATCGTTTTAACAGATTCTGGCGGTATCCAGGAAGAATCGACCTTTTTTGGCGTTCCCTGCCTCACCGTCAGGGAAAATACGGAACGACCGATCACCACTACCCAAGGGACTAATAAACTTATCGGAATTGATTATGAAAGAATACCCCAAGAAGTAGATCTTGTTTTAGCTACAAACTCAAAAGAGCATACTGTACCTGATCTCTGGGATGGGAAGGCAGCGAATCGGATCAGCGCAATAATTGACGGTTATTTCAAAAACAGTCTCTAAATGTTTATGAGGAAAAAAATTCAACAAAATAGTTGTAATCAAAAGAACTCTTATTTAATATTAATCCTAGTTGGGCTAATTTTGGTCCATAATCACGTAACAAATGGAGGAAACATGAAACGTTTTCGTTATTTAGTATTCTCTCTGCTATTTGTCATTCTTGCGGTAATGCCTCCTGTATTTGCCCAAGAAGAAGCACCTGAAACTGAACCTGAAGCTGAAGCAGTTGTTGAAGAAGCAGTTGTTGAAGAAGCAGCAGTAGAGGAAGAAGCAGTCTGGGGTGATGAAGCCGCAGCTGAAGAAGTTGCACCAGCAGAAACAGCAAAAGCACCTGGATCTCGGCTATTCCAGAAAATATGTTCTTTTTTCCATCCTCTGTTTCAATAACTGGAGAATATATTACCAAAGCGCCAACCGGTTTGGGTCTTGTTGTGGGTTTACCCTTCTCAATGCCAATAGGACCATTGGATATTTCCGTTAGTGCAGCTGTACTTATGAATACTATGGATGCCGGTGCTGAAGAAGGTCTATCCATTACCCAAATAATGGTGTTTGGGATGGCAGCTGTACCAGATATGCCTTTCGCGCTGATGGGTGGTGGCGGAATAGCTGGCAGCGGTTTAGTCATCGCAGGTGGTCTTGGCGTACCAGTAAATGCATTTGTGCCAGATTTGCCAGTAAATATTATGGTCGGTGTTAATGGAAACCTTTTAACAGCAGTAGATGATAACATAGAGGGTAGTACTTACTATGTAAGTGGCTTTGTAATGGTAGGAACTTCATTCTAATTTTTTCACGAATGGAAAAAAGGGCGGTTACCTCCGCCCTTTTTTTTTGCCTGTAATTGTAGGTTATTTCAAATCTAGGATTTTCGAAATGTTACCGTGGTTAATAGTTATAGACTCCTCCCTACTATTACGGTTTGGAATGACAGTCGATCTATTGTCATTTCGAGAAGTGTGCTATGAGAAATCTACGACTGGTAGTCTATGACTTGTGAATACATATAATGAAGTTTGGATAAATTGTTTGTTATGGGGTTAGCGAAAGAAGATTTCTCACCCCACATTCGTGGAGTTCGGAATGACAGATAAAATCGACCTATCAGTAATTATTCCCGTATACAATGAAGCGGCGACATGCGCCGAGATCATCAAACGGGTTCAGGCAATCAGTATCGTCCTTGAAATTATTGTGGTAGATGATGCATCAACTGATGGAACAATCGATATTCTGGAAACAATTGACAATATCAAAGTCATCCGCCATGAACAAAACAGCGGGAAAGGGGCGGCAGTGCGTACTGGTTTGGCCCATGTAATGGGGAATTACGTGATCACCCAGGACGCAGACATGGAATACGACCCAAATGATTACCTGAAACTTGCTAAGCCGGTAGTAAATGGCATTACAGAAGTCGTTTACGGTAGCCGTTGGCTGAATAAACCAATTGAATGGAACATACACTACCTGATCAACCAAATGATCACCCTGTTTGCAAATGTATTCAATGGCACATTTCTCACCGATATGCCAACCTGTTATAAGTTAATCCCGACAACACTATTGCGAACGCTGGACCTGCGCGCCAACGGCTTCGGGATCGATGCGGAAATCACCGCTAAACTAACCAAGAACAGTACGAAAATTTCTGAGATACCAATTCAGTACGAAAAACGGGCGAAAAGTGCGGGGAAGAAACTGCGCTTGCAGGACGGGCTT
>ENA-ORDI01000615-ORDI01000615.1-marine-metagenome-genome-assembly--contig:-NODE-615-length-23183-cov-6.745088_pt1 | contig 23183 bp, 24 predicted proteins | sample MGYA00248628_ERZ508525 | MGnify/ENA primary metagenome ERZ508525 (study PRJEB26195, sample SAMN05422138) | marine metagenome | isolation source: East of Porto Seguro, South Atlantic Ocean | place... | reverse complement strand
CCGTCCCCATAGAGGTTGTCGCCCTCCACGATCACGTCCCCAAGATTCAACCCTACCCGGAACTGCATCTGGTCCTCCTTCGGTACCTCGTTATTCCGGTCCCGCAAATTCTTCTGGAACTCGACCGCCGCCACTATCGCATCCACCGGACTACCGAACTCCGCGATTACGGAATCCCCAGCGCTGCCGAAGACGCGTCCGTGATAGGTCTCAATGGACTCGTCGGTGATAACACGGCAGATTTTGAGGTTGCGGAGCGTGCGATCCTCATTCTCGCCCATCTTCCTGCTGAAGCCCACCACGTCTGCGGCGAGGATGGCTACGAGCTTTCTTCGAGGTTTCGATTCACTCATAGATTTTCAAACTTAAAAGAGAAGAGTTTTAATCTTACTGCTCTGTCATTGTCAAAGTATACGACGGTTTGATCGAGCTTAGCAACAAAAAAATAAGAGCACAGCTTGGCAACGATAAACTTGCACGATGAAAAAGTCACAACATAAAGATATTCACATCAGCTTGTCAGCCCCACAATTCAGATGATGGCGGAAAAACTATACTTCCATCATATTTAAGCGGAAAAGGCCTGTCATCATAAAGATATAAGGGTGCGTCCAAATCAACTATTTTTGCACGCTGAGCAATTAAAAACGCCGGCGCGATTCCCAGTGAAGTTGCGGACATGCAGCCTATCATTGTCCGGAAACCTTTTTCTTCCGCCACAGCCTGTAAACGCAGTGCTTCGGTGAGTCCTCCGGTTTTATCCAGTTTAATATTGACGAACTCATAAAGTCCGACTAATCGGTCAAGATCAGCGGTATCGTGACATGACTCATCCGCGCAGACCGGAATAGGATGGTCAAGAGTTTTCAAAATACTGTCGTTATCTGCGGGAAAAGGCTGTTCAATCATTTCAACTCCGAGTTGTTTAAATTCCGGAACATAGCGTCGATAATGTTCCGGGGTCCAAGCTTCATTCGCATCAATCACCAGGCGTGATTCTGGAGCATTTTTCCTGATTGCTTCCAGTCGTTCCAGGTCACCGTCACCTGTAAGTTTAATTTTTAAAATTGGCCTAGCGGAATTTTTTTGTGCAATTCCGCCCATTATTTCCGGAGTATCAACACCAAGCGAGTAAACAGTTGTTACGGTTCCAGGAACAGAATTAGTTTCTGCTCCAAAATGCAGAGCAATTTCCGGCAGTTCCCAGACCCTTTTTCCCGCGAGCTTTGCTTCCAGATCCCAGAGTGCGCAATCCACCGCATTCCTGGCAGCGCCTTTGGGCATGGCTTGCTGCAGTTCTGCGCGTGACATTCCGTTTTCAAGTTTGCCACGAAAATCCTCAATCAGGCTTTCAGTTTGCGAGATTGACTCATTGTAATGTTCGGTCGGAGTAGCCTCACCCCAAGCTTTGAAACCGTTTTGTTCAAGCTGCACCACAACCACATCAAAATTATCATCAATTCCTCTTGAAATCGCAAAAGGCTCTTCACTCCAGTTTTCGGAATGGACATTCAGCATTCTTTTTGGCATAAGTATTTTTTAATATTTGAAGATTGATCTCAATAAATTTTCTCTGAATCTTCGGGAGGACGTGCCCGCCAACGTCGGTGCATCCAGAAATATTGTTCCGGATATTGCCGGATAACTTTTTCTAAGGCGGAAGTAATTTTTTGGCTTATTTCCAGGGTGTCTTTTTCCGGTTCACCGGTAAGTTCAAAAGTAACACGCTGAAAAGTAATTTCAAATTTGTCTCCAACATAAGGACAGGTTACTAGTATAACCGGACTTTTACGCAGCAAATGAAAGGCGGCAGTGCCGATACTGGAAGAAGCAAGCTTTGAAAAAAAATTAACGAAAAGGGCTGATTTATTGTCATTTTGATCAATCAGCATGGCAATTATCTTGTTAGCCGCAAGTGCTCTCGCCATTTGCAATGTGGCTCTTTTACCTTTATCAATTGTTTCGACACCAAAATTGGCACGTGCGCTATTTTGAAGTTCGTTTGTGAGAGGGTTGGTTTGCCTACCAACATACATGCTAACTGGATATCCCAGTTCTGCGAGAGCGGATGGAATCATCTCCCAATTGCCAAAGTGTCCGCTGACTAGAAGCACCCCTTTTTTTTCTGTTAAGGCATGGTCCAGAATTTCTAAATTGTGAAATTTCGCGACTTCGGAAGTGCGACCCTGCCTCGCATCCATGTGCAAAACGTCCATACAAAAACGCGCGAACCAGCGGTAGTTTGAACGCGCAATTTCCCTCCGTTCCTTTACTGATAATTCCGGAAATGCGAGTTCCAGATTGATTGAGACTATTTTCCGGCAAATGCGCAATCCGTGATAGAGCAGTACATCCAGAATGAACGCTCCTCTCCGCAATGTTTTTTCGGATGCACCTTCCCCCCAATGTTTTAAACTGTTGAATAAAGCAAATTCAAGTCGGTGCCGAAATTTGTGTGATTCTGGTCTGAGTTTGCTGGTAGAGGTTTCAGGCATATTTAAAATATTGTTTCGTGAATCATTAGCAAAACGATAGCAGATTTACGCTAACTTGAAAGACAGAATACCAATTCAGGCAGTAGAAAGTAAAGCGCTCAAAACTTATACTACAGACAGTCTGGTCTCGATTTTTTGACGTAGATGTGTCATTTTATATGAGGGAGATTGCTGTCATCTCATGCTGAATTAACATTAATTATTAAAGGCTGCAGTTTAACGAATTTCATTCTGCAGTCCAGACTGTGAAAAATCTCCGCAAACTGCATGGGTGTGTAGAGCAGAGCCTTTGCTGATAGAGATAATTTTTTATCATAATTTGAAGAAATTTAAATGAACAAAAAACCGCCTGATCCAAGCCGAATCCGAAACTTTTCCATAATTGCTCATATTGATCATGGAAAATCCACACTGGCAGATTGTCTCATGAAGGAGACAGGAGCAGTTTCTGATCGCGAAGCACAGGAGCAATTGCTGGATAATATGGATATTGAGCGTGAACGGGGAATTACTGTAAAATCTCAGACCGTACGTTTAAACTATCTGGCAGAAGACGGAAAAGAATATATTTTGAACCTGATCGATACTCCCGGACATGTTGATTTTACCTATGAAGTGTCAAGGTCGCTGGCTGCATGTGAAGGCGCTCTACTGGTGGTTGACGCAGCACAGGGAGTGGAGGCACAGACCTTGGCCAATGTTTATCTGGCAATCGAAAATGATTTGGAAGTGCTTCCTGTCTTGAACAAGATCGACTTGCCTACCGCAGAACCGGAAAGGGTTTGTCAGGAAATTGAAGACTTAATCGGTTTGGATACCAGCATTGCAGCCAGAGTAAGTGCCAAACAGGGAATTGGTATTCATGAAGTGCTGCAGCAAGTTGTGGACTTTATACCACCACCGGCTGGTAATAGTATTGCGACTTTGAGGGCTTTGATTTTTGATTCATGGTTTGATTCATATCTTGGGATTGTAATCATGATCCGGGTTATGGACGGTACGGTACGCGTTGGAGATAAAATTCGCTTTATCTCAACAGAAAAAGAATATGAAGTGGTACAGCTTGGAGTATTTACCCCTTTTCGAGAGGAGCGTAATGAACTTGGGCCGGGCGAAGTTGGATTTCTAAGTGCCTCAATCAAGACCATTGGTCACACCAGAATTGGAGATACTGTCACCTCTGCCATCAATCCATGCACAGAAGCCCTCCCAGGTTATGCTCAAGCAAAGCCGATGGTCTTCAGCGGCATTTTTCCAGTGGAGGGTGAACAATATGAAGAACTTAAGGAAGCTCTACGTAAACTTGCACTGAATGATTCATCATTGAGTTATGAGCTGGAAACTTCCGTGGCGCTCGGTTTTGGTTTCCGTTGCGGTTTCCTGGGGCTTCTACACATGGAAATTACTCAGGAGAGGCTGGAGCGGGAATTTGATCTGCAGCTTATTACAACTGCACCAAGTGTTGTGTATCAGGTTCATCTCAAAAAAGGAGGTGTCATTCGGGTTGATAATCCCTCTCAACTGCCGTCACCAATGGAGATTGATTTCATAGAAGAACCATATATTTTGGGCCGAATTATGACTCCGCAAGACTATGTTGGCGGCATAATGAAGCTTGCACAGGAACGTCGTGGTATCCAGACCAACATGGAGTATCCTACCCAAAATCGTGTTATGCTTGAATATGAACTTCCTTTGAATGAAATTGTGCTGGATTTTTACGATCAGCTGAAATCTGTCTCAAGAGGTTATGCATCTTTTGACTATGAACTGGTTGATTTTCGAAGGGGAAAACTGGTGAAGTTGGATATTATGCTCAATGGCGAATTGGTAGATGCATTATCGCTGATTGTTCCAAGTGACCAGGCGCCATACAGAGGGCGTGAACTGGCCAAAAAACTTAAAGAGTTTATTCCAAAACAAATGTATGAGGTTGCAATTCAGGCTGCAATCGGTGCAAAGATCATTGCCCGTGAAACTCAAGGCGCGATGCGTAAAGATGTAACTGCCAAATGTTATGGAGGTGACATAACACGTAAACGAAAACTGCTGGAAAAACAAAAGGCTGGGAAAAAAAGGATGAAGCGGATAGGTACTGTCGAAGTACCTCAGGAAGCGTTCATGGCGGTCTTGAAAATTGATCGCTAATTATTATCATTCTATAACAAAATATCTAATATGAGTCAAATTCGTCTCAGCACAAATTTCTCTGCAAAATCCGAAAGTGTTTCAATTCTTCCAGCTAAGGTTGCTAATACCGAGACAGAAATCCGTAACAAATTGTTGTGTTTGAATCAAGCCTTGTGTGTTGTACAAAATGAAGCGGTTATTGGCGTGTGTCTTGCGGAAGACCTGACGAATTCTACTTCTGGAACGTCCAGCTCTCTTTTGGCTCATGCTCTGCCCATGCAGGTAGGGCAATTTGGAGATTCGGATTTCATACGAGTTTACGGTGTTAACATGGCATACATGACCGGCGCGATGGCAAATGGTATTGCTTCGGAGGAATTGGTGATTGCCTCCGGCAAAGCCGGAATGCTAAGTTCGTTTGGTGCCGCAGGTTTGGTGCCATCTCGTATTGAAGAAGCAATTAAAAAAATCCAGCAAGCTTTACCACATGGACCGTATGCCTTCAATCTTATTCACAGTCCGAGCGAAGACGCAATTGAACGCTCAGCAGTCGATTTGTTTTTGAAGTATGGTGTAACAACGGTTGAGGCGTCGGCGTTTCTAGGTTTGACTCCAAATATTGTACGTTACCGCGTAGCCGGTTTGAGCCTGAACACGCAAAATCAAATTGAGATCAAAAACAGGGTCATTGCTAAAATATCACGTACCGAAGTTGCTTCAAAATTTATGGCGCCTGCGCCGGCAACTATTCTCCAGAAATTGGTTACGGAGGGCAGTATTACAGAAGAACAAGCCCGTCTCGCAACAAATATCCCGATGGCAGACGACATCACTGTAGAAGCCGATTCCGGAGGACATACTGACAACCGACCGCTTGTTTTACTGCTTCCGGCAATTTTAGCATTACGCGATCAATTTCAGAGCAAACATGGTTATGCTCAGCCAATTCGAGTAGGAGCCGCAGGAGGAATAGGGACACCTTCGTCTGCCCTCGCGGCCTTTATGATGGGGGCAGCTTATGTCGCGACCGGTTCAGTTAACCAATCTTGCGTGGAAGCAGCCGCGTCATTGCACAGTAAAAACTTGTTAGCTCAAGCAGAAATGACAGATGTAACAATGGCTCCAGCCGCAGATATGTTCGAAATGGGAGTGGAGTTACAAGTGCTTAAGCGTGGAACCATGTTCCCGATGCGCGCTAAAAAGTTGTATGAGTTATATAAAAACTACGAAAGCATTGAAGAAATTCCGCAACAGGAGCGCTTAAAACTGGAACAGCAAGTTTTTCGGAGTTCACTTGATGAAATTTGGCGGCAAACGGTGGAGCATTTCAATGCCCGTGATCCGCATCAAATTGAACGTGCGAAGGATCATCCAAAGCGTAAAATGGCACTGATATTTCGCTGGTATCTAGGTTTGTCTTCTCGTTGGTCAAACTCCGGTGAACAAGGTCGCGAAGCGGATTATCAAATCTGGGCCGGACCAGCAATGGGTGCATTCAACAATTGGGTTAAGGGTTCCTATTTGGAAGAGGTTTCCAACCGCAAAACGGTGGAAGTTGGCTGGCACATTATGACTGGAGCAGCATATTTGTATCGGCTGCGTCTTTTGCAAATTCAAGGTGTTTGCTTTCCTCCTGCTTGTGATGTCTATACACCACAGCCGTTTTCTGTTTGAGTCATTCAGCTTTTGCTTTTTCCTCTATGAGAGGACTGGTTGGGACTCAGCGTTTTTCCAGTCTTGTGTTCTTGGTCGGAGGCATGATATTTTTTAACGTACGTTTTTTCATTTTTTCTACAGATTGAAAATGTTTAAAATAGCTGAGGTGTGAGTATCAAAATTGCTGTAATGACCATGAAAGGAGGTCAGGCCAAGACCACTCTTGCCATCAATTTAGCTGCCAGAATTGCCAAGGCCAGACGTAAAGTTCTTTTGATTGATTCAGACATTCAGGCCAATGTCACCACAACTTTTCAGCGCGACCATCACTGTAATCTTGCCCATGTAATTTTAGGTAAGGTCAGCAATTTTGATTTTATTCAACTGGATCGTTACCTGTCATTTTTACCATCCGGCGGTGAGGCCATGGTGGAGGCTTCAAGTTATCTTGGTCATACACGTTTCAAAGATTCACTGTTCAAAAACTTACTTTCATCGATCAACCATCGAATAGTGATCATTGACACAGCACCAAGTTGGAGCGATGTCAGCCGTAATATTTTAATGTATGTGGATTATGTAATTGTTCCGGTGGTGACAGATTATCTGGGTTTCAGTGGTTGTGATCAAATCATGACCTATATTGATCAATTCAAAGCCGGCATGTTGGGTCAGTGCAAAGCAGAAGTTCTTGGGATTGCAATCACCCGCTCACATCCACGTACAAAATTGGCCCAAACAATTACGGAAGGTCTCCGGGAAAGGTGGCCGGATTTAATGTTTAGTCAAATTGTCGAAGAGACTGTTTCAATTCAGGAAGCACCGGCATTTCAGCAAAGCATATTTGATTACCGCAAAGGCCGCACAAGCGGGGCGGAAATGTATGATCTCCTTTGCAGGGAAATTATGCGCCGTATAGTCCAGCAGCAAAAAAACGTTCATAATGGCAATTTAACAGAAAATGAATAAGCATCTTTGGTTCAAATGTAATGAGTAAAGCACTAAAAATAAATCTGGGTTCACAAAGCGAAATTCTGCAGGAAGGCGCTCAGCAAAATATCTCTTCTGCAACAAGTCCTCCTCTTCCGGTTGGGCGGATGCAAACACACTTTTTTCTGCCGGAGCTGAATTTAGATTCTGAAAATGACTCTCCGGAAAAGAGTTCGCCACCGGTGCAGAAAGTGGTGAGCCGCATAAATAAATTCATTGAAAATATCGCGGATGACTATTTTTTGCTGGGACTCCATTTAATTTCCTTGCATTCCCTGCTAAAGGAATCAAAACTTACGACAGAACAAATAAAATCGTGGTATGCGGAAAATATAAATATGCCTTATTCTTCCGCAATGCAATGCCGGAAGGTGGCTCAGGTTTATTCAGAAAATCCGGAACTGATCGGGCGCTATACTGCTTCCGGTGCCTATCTCTTGAGCAGTTGTAAAACTCCGGAAGAACGTGAAGAAATATGGCAGGAAGCAAAAGGAGAAAAAGCCGCGCCGAGCATCAGGGAATTGCGGGAAACTCTGAAACGTGTTCGTGAAAGACAGGCACTGGAGCATCCGGAAGATGACGATTTAAAAACGGAAAGGAAAGCTGCAGGAGAAAAATTTCGGATGTCAGCGGTCAAAATAAAGGAGTCACTGCAAACAATTTTGGTTTGTTATGAGAGTTTTGCGGATTGTGAAAAAATTGAAGAACAGACTGAAATACGCGAAAAATTTGTTGACTCGGTCCGGACGTTTCTCAGAGAATTAGAAGAAACAACTTAGTTTTCAGCACGAGATTTGGAAATTTTATCCAGCATCAGAACCATCACAAAACCTGTTCCCATCAGCAACAGGGCGATCCCCAATTCCGTATTAAGTAATGGCCAGACGTTTTCCTCCCGGAGAACATGTTCTTTACCTCGGATTATTTGACTTTCCAAAGCAATTTTCCAGGGCCAGACTTTTCGCATTGAACCGATCATGATGCCCGTCAGTAGGGCTAAAGTATAATCATGCCAGCGTATAAGTCCGTAACGTAAGACACGTGAAAATCCCAAAATTCCAATTAGACATCCTGCAATGAAAATGAGAATGATTTCTAAATTATCCAAGTTGAATGGATTTCGTAATGCTGCTGTGATGAAAGCGTATTTGCCTAAAATCAAAAGAATAAATGATCCACTTAAACCCGGCAGAATCATGGCGCAGATAGCGATCATTCCACTGAAAAAGATAAACCAGGGACCTTCCGGAGTGTGGAGAGGAATAAGCCCGGTAATTCCATAGGCCAGCAGAGTTCCTAAAATTAAAGCGGGGAAGCTTGAAAATCGATTGTTGATCGAGTGGGCTACCACCAGAATTGATGCTGTGATTAAACCAAAAAAGATGGACCAGGTTTCCACAGGATATTCTGTCAGCAGGAAGTGTATCAAGTGTGCTGTGCTGATAATGGCGAGTGCAATTCCTGAAACAAGTGTAAACAAGAAGCGCAGATGAAGTACTGACAATGCTCCTTTGAAATTAAAGCGTAATACCTTAAGGATTAATTTTCCGTTGATTGAGGAAATTGCGGTCAGTAACATTTCATAAATACCTGTTATAAACGCAATTGTTCCTCCGGAAACACCAGGGACAATATCGGCTGAACCCATGCCAACGCCTTTTAAAAATAAAGACGCATGTTCATTAAAAGTCCGGGGTCCGGGTGTGGTCAGCCAGGCATTTTTCCATGTGTCCGAATTGACGGTGTCTTTTGTGACTGAATTTTCTGCAATGTCCGTGGAATCAGGAGGCATGAGGGAAGGTCTTTATTTTACTCAGACAAGGTAATTATTTTTACTGTCCGCAACAAAAAAATGATGCTGATATGCTTCATCCAGAATTCTCCAGAATTCCTGGTTAAACTCCGCATCTTCGAGTTTTTTTCGTAACCCGTGACAAAAAAAAGTCAGTTGCCGAGAAGTTTGGGCACATTCACGTAAAAACTGGTTGGTGAAAACCTGTAATTCCCACGGAAATTCTGCATCACTCAAATCTAACAGTGGCGCATCTTGCGGATGTTTTTCATGAAGATTAATTGAGAGCTCGTCCACCAAATAAAAAAAATCCGCTCCCAGCACATCTAGTGCGCGTCCTTCGTCGGGACCAAGCCTCTGGATTAAGTTTTCCTGAAAACTTTTGATGCTTGGTCTTGAAATTGATTTGTTTTCCAGCATTGATTGTTCTACGTCAGTTACAACCGATTAAGTTTGCAGAGTGCATTTAAATACATCCTGCAAGAATTATGACAGGATGAATTCTTTTATTGCAAGTTGAATTGTTGTGCGGAAAAAACTTTGTTCACCGGCTTAATTACTGTACTGGAAATGGAGGAGGTGAGTGCTTTGGCGTCTGTTGCGGAAGTGACACGGATTCAAAAAGGTATATCTGCGGCCTTGATCGGAAAAGGTCAGTCGAAAGGCGCGCTTGTCCTTATCATTGAAGTCACAGCACGAGTTCCTAACTGTACTGTTTTAACTCAAAACATCAATGACTAAGAGAGTTCCTGGGAATGGAAAATTCTTTCATGAAAGAATGCGAAGTAATGCAGGAAGTCTTGGAGGCGGCTTAGTTAGATTCAGCTACTTTTTGACGCACGATTGAGCGCTTCAGTTTACTCTCATATTTGTTCTGCCGACGTTCCTCAGCTTCCCATTCAGAAGTCGAGGATGCTCCGGAAACGAGGTTCTCTTTCGCATTTATTTCGGCTTTTTTTGCCCGCTCCAAGTCAATTTCAGTTGCGGTTTCAGCCAATTCAGCGAGGACTCTCACACTGTTTCCTTCAACTTGAGCATAGCCCCAGTGAACAGCAATTGATTTTGTCTTTCCACTAATGCTGTAGGACATAATACCGGAATCCAGTGTTGTCAACAGCGGAATGTGTTCGGGCAAGATGCCGAGTTCACCTTCACTTCCGGGCAGAGTAACTGAATCTACATCCTCAACCATTACTATTCGGTGTGGAGTGACTACTTCAAGATTGAGTTGATTTGACATCAGTTACTCATTTTTTTGGCTTTTTCCATCACCTGCTCGATGGCACCAACCATGTAGAAAGCCTGTTCCGGAAGTTCATCATGTTTTCCTTCAAGAATTTCCTTAAAACCGCGAATCGTGTCTTTGATGTCCACATATTCACCGGCGGTTCCGGTAAATGTTTCTGCAACAAAGAAAGGTTGAGAGAGGAATCTTTGAACTTTTCTGGCACGGCTGACGACGGCTTTGTCTTCTTCGGACAATTCATCCATACCGAGAATTGCAATAATATCCTGCAAGTCTTTGTAACGCTGGAGTAAGATTTGGACTTCGTGCGCAACCTGATAGTGCTCTTCACCTACAATATCTGCGGCAAGAATTCGTGAAGTTGAATCAAGTGGATCAACTGCGGGATAAATTCCCAATTCTGTAATGGCACGACTCAAAACGACTGTCGCGTCCAGATGCGAAAAAGTGGTTGCCGGAGCGGGGTCAGTCAAATCGTCCGCAGGAACATAAACTGCTTGCACAGAAGTAATTGAACCTTTTTTGGTGGAGGTGATCCGTTCCTGCAAATTCCCCATTTCTGTGGAAAGAGTCGGCTGATAACCAACCGCGGAAGGAATCCGTCCGAGAAGTGCCGAAACTTCTGAACCTGCCTGTGTAAAACGGAAAATATTGTCGATGAACATCAGCACGTCAGCACCTTCTTCGTCACGGAAATATTCCGCAACAGTTAAACCTGTCAAACCAACACGGGCACGCGCTCCGGGAGGCTCGTTCATTTGTCCGTAAACAAGACTGGTTTTGTCGAGCACTCCGGAATCTTTCATTTCGTTCCAGAGGTCATTTCCTTCACGGGTACGTTCACCAACACCTGCGAAAACAGAAAATCCACCATGTTCTGCGGCAATGTTGCGGATGAGTTCCATGATAATAACTGTTTTACCAACACCTGCACCACCGAATAAACCAATCTTTCCACCTTTAAGGAAAGGGCAGAGCAAATCCATCACCTTGACTCCAGTAACAAGCATTTCTGCTTCTGTTACCTGTTCATCGAATGGAGGAGCATCACGGTGAATTGACCAGCGTACATCAGCATTTATTGGTCCAGCTTCGTCTACAGGATCACCTGTAACATTCATGATACGTCCCAATACCGCCTTTCCAACAGGTGTTGTAATTGGTTCACCCAAATCCTTCACATCCATTCCACGGGAAAGACCATCGGTTGATCCCATTGAAATAGTACGAACGGTACTTTCTCCAAGGTGCTGCTGCACTTCACAGATAATTCTCTCATCTTTCCGTATGATTTCGAGTGCTGTGTATATTTCAGGGAGGTCACCGGATTCAAATGCCACGTCAACGACGGGTCCCATCACCTGGACGATCTTACCTGTACTCATTTTTTCCTCTTTGCTTAGTTTGGTGGATAATTATTTTCTGTGTTATAAACTTTCGGCGCCGCTTATTATTTCGATCAAATCGCTAGTGATCGCCGCCTGTCTGCTTCTATTATAATGTAACTGTAATTTATCAATCATTTCGCCGGCATTCTTGGTTGCCGCATCCATTGATGTCATTCGTGCCGCGTGTTCTCCTGCAATCGTATCAAGCCAGGAAACATAGACCTGATTTTGAACATATTTTCTCAGCAGTGTCTCTAAAATATCTTCTGGAGAAGGCTCAAAGATGATTTCCCGCTCATCCGCTGATTCAGCTTCAGGAGCTTTAATCGGCAGGAGTTGTTCAATTACAGGCTCCTGTGAAATAACGCTGATGAAATGATTGTAGGCAAGCAGAACTTGGTCAAGCTCACCTTGCTCAAAACGAAGTGTAAACTCGCTCACAATATCACGTACAAGCCCCAACTGTTCTGCGGGTGGAGTTCCTGTATGATTTGCGAGGATGTTGTGATTTGTCCGTTTGAAAAATTCGTTTCCTTTGCGTCCCAGAATCACTAATTCCGCACATTCAACACCTTCTGCAGTCAGTTGTCTGGCCAAAGCTTTAGAGAGATTCGCATTAAATCCTCCGCAAAGACCACGATCACTTGTTACTAGAATAACCCCTGTACGTTTCCCACCGCTACTGCGGAAGAGTCGGCTAAAACCTGTGTCTTGCTCTACACCTTCGAAACGAGTACTGAGTGAAGAGACAACACTTTTCAGCTTGATCGCGTATGGAGTGGCTGCTCGAATATTATTTTCAGAACGCCGCAACTTTGCCGCAGACACCATTTTCATGGCATTGGTAGTTTTCTGTGTTCTTTTAACGCTGTCTATGCGTTTGCGTATATCTTTTAAACTGGCCATCCGAAATCAATTCACGGTACGTTAAACTGAAAAAGCTTGTAGGAATTCATCCAATGCGGATTTCAGTTCGGCTTCTGTTGCGTCATCAATTTTCTTTGCTTCTTCAATGGATTTACGCAAGTCGGCCTTCTTAGTTTTAATAAAAGTTAAGAACTCTTTCTCAAATTTATTCAAAGCACTTATCGGCTGGTCGTCTAAATAACCGTTTGTTGCCGCAAAAATGGAAAGTACCTGATCCACCCAGGGCATCGGCTGGTACTGTGGTTGTTTGAGAATTTCGACCAAACGTTGTCCACGTGCCAACTGCCGTTGGGTTGCCAGATCCAAATCACTGCCAAACTGTGCAAAGGCTTCTTTTTCACGGTACTGAGCCAAATCCAAACGTAATGTTCCAGCAACCTGTTTCATAGCCTTCACCTGTGCGGCACCACCAACACGGGAAACGGAAAGCCCCACGTTAATTGCCGGACGAATTCCGGAGTTGAAAAGATCACTACTTAGAAAAATCTGACCATCTGTGATCGAAATAACGTTAGTAGGAATATATGCGGAAACGTCTCCAGCCTGCGTTTCAATAATCGGTAGCGCAGTCAATGAACCAGCACCACGCGCATCACTCAATTTGCAGGCTCGTTCCAGTAAGCGGCTATGAAGATAAAAAACGTCTCCAGGATACGCCTCACGTCCCGGCGGACGTCTCAGCAACAAAGAAAGCTGACGATAGGCAACGGCTTGTTTGGAGAGGTCATCAAAAACACAGAGCACGTGCTGTCCCTTATCTCGGAAATATTCACCAATACTCACTCCTGCGTATGGAGCTAAAAATTGTAAAGGTGCGGGTTCAGATGCTGTTGAAGAAACAACAATCGTATGTGCCATTGCTCCTTCGGTTTCGAGTCGCTGAACTATCTGCGCCATGGTAGAACGCTTCTGTCCAATACCGACATAAATACAGATAACATCACCGCCTTTTTGATTGATGATGGTGTCGATGGCAATAGCGGTTTTTCCGGTTTGTCTGTCACCGATAATCAATTCCCGTTGACCACGACCGATCGGAACCATTGAGTCAATCGCTTTTAGTCCGGTTTGCATCGGTTCATGCACAGATTTTCTGTCCACAATTCCAGGAGCAATGGTTTCAATCAATCGTGTTTCAGTGGAGGCAATAGGACCTTTACCGTCAATCGGCACTCCAAGTGGATCCACAACTCTTCCTAACAGGCCTTCGCCCACAGGAATCTCGGCAATCCGCTCGGTACGCTTGACCTCGTCACCTTCCTTGATTGTGCGGTCACTTCCAAAAATAACCACACCCACATTATCTTCCTGGAGGTTTAAGGCCATGCCTGTAATGTTTCCTGGAAACTCAACGAGCTCTCCAGCCTGGACATTGTCTAAACCATAAACACGGGCAATTCCGTCTCCAACTTCGAGAACCGTTCCAACTTCTGATTTGGTGGCCTTTTTGTCAAAGTTTTCAACTTGTTGCTGAATTATATTACTGATTTCTTCTGCTCGGATTTTCATAACCGCTCAGCCTCTGATAATTGTTTGACGTAACTGATTTAATTGCGTGTGAATACTCCCATCAATTACCACGGAACCGATACGCGTCACGATTCCGCCTATGATGGCAGGGTCGATGGTAATACTGATTGCAACTTCTTTACCGGAATATTTTGAAATGGATTGTTCCAGTTTATCAACAGTCGCTTTTGGTAACTCGTGTGCCACGGTTACCCGAGCCTCAATGCGGCCCAGTTTTTCCTGTAATAACAAATTAAAAGCACTTTCTATACTTGGAAGAAGAATTATTCTGCGCTTTGCCAAAAGGTAGCGGCAGAATGTGTCAACGAGGGCAGGCGCATTTATTTTGCCTAAAATTGCTTTGAGAACATTCTGTTTCAGTTCTGTAGAAATTTTTGTGTCCGAAAGGACTTCTCTCAATTCTGCGGAATCCGTATAAACTTCTGCCATTTTTGACAAATGTTCGCCTGTATTTTCAAGGTCATTCCCTTTTTCCGCCAAATTGATCAAAGCCTTGGCATAACGCCGAGCAATAACTCCCTGACTCACGCGACCCCTTCAGGCTGATTTAGTTGATCCATAAAAGTGTTCACCAATTTTTTTTGCCGATTTTGATTCATTTCCTTTTTCAATTCGCCTTCTGCCAATTTAACACTTTCTTCGGCAATCCAGCGGCGTAAATCATCCTCAGCTTTTCTGTGTTCCTGTTTCAGGGCAAAGCTGGCTTGTTCCTTCATCCGTTGAATTTCCTGTTTTCCTTCTTCAATAATCCGTGCTTTTGCGTCTTCGGCGTCTTTTTTTGCGGACGCTACCATTTCCTTTGCTTCCTTTTCAAGCTCAGAAATTTTTGTGCGCATTTTACTCAAGTCCGCAATAATTTTTTCTTCCAATTTTCTTGCATCATCCAGGACTTGCTTTGCGGATTCGGCAGTACTTCCGAGTGCAGCGGCCACAGGCTTCTTTGCAAATTTGTATATAATGGCCACCAGAACGACGACATTGACAACCTTCCAAACAAAATCCAATAAAGGAGAACCAGCGTCTTCTCCTGCTGCGGCATAGAGTGCCGTACTCCAGCAAGAGATAAACAGGATTAAGGTGAAAAGTCGCAACATGTTTTGTTTCTGAAACATTTTATTCAGCACAATTGATATATGCAGTGGGATATGTCTTGTACAAATAAGTGCGAATAACAGTTAAGTGGAAACCGTTTGCCGCAGACATGGCGGCATCTAACTTTAACTCAACAACTGTTTACTGATGGAAGCAGATAATTCCTGATTCAGTTTTGCAAAATAAATTTTGGCGGATTCGATTTCACTTTGCAGTGCAGAGATATTTTTTTCATGTTTATTATGTAATTCATCTCGTTCCGCAGTTATCATGTCCTGCCGGGTAGCTATCCCTTTTTCATGCCCCACGTTACCGATTTGGAGTACCTCAGTCCGGACTGTATCCAGTTTTTGTTGGAAATCCTGTTTGAGCCTTTCAAGCTCCTCATTTACCTGAATCACCCGTTTTTGGCTTTTGTCAATCACTTCTTTACGGTTATCGAGAGTTCGTAAAACAGGCTGAAAAAAAAGTTTGTTCAACATAACAATCATAATAAAAAGTATGATCAGCACAGCTGTAGGAGTGGCCAACTGCAAATGCAGCAAACCGTAATCCATGCTGATTCCACCCCATGCATTGTCTATGATGGCTTGTTTGAAATCCATATCCAGCTACCTTTTTTTGTCAAATTTTATTGAATCTTAACCCTACTTTATAACAAATTAGTTGTATCAAAGTCAAGCATATTTCTATTTTATTTGTAGAATGATATAATCTTTTATCGTTTTGTAATTCATCAATAAACAGACATTAGCAGGAAAAATGTATAGAACAGGAATAGGTTTTGATGTACATGCACTTGTAGCAGATCGACCGCTGATAATTGGGGGCGTTGATATTCCTCACCCTAAAGGTCTTCGAGGACATTCAGACGCGGATGTTCTTGTTCATGCCGTCATGGACGCCATTTTGGGGGCACTGGCACTGGGCGACATCGGGCAGCACTTTCCTGATTCAGATTCAAAGTATCACGGTGCAGACAGTCTGGAACTACTAAGTTATGTTCAGCTATTAACTGCGGAAAAAGGTTTTGTCTGCGCAAATCTCGACAGTATTATCATGGCGGAAAAACCGAAAATGAGTCCACACATTTTGGAAATGCGAACAAATTTGGCTGTGGCGCTCAAGCTTAAGACGGACCAAGTTTCAATCAAAGCCACAACAACTGAGCGGCTTGGGCTAATCGGCCGTGAAGAAGGAATTGCGGCGCAGGCAATTGTCCTGCTTCAATCAACAGTTTAAAAAAGAAGTCTGAGATGACACAAATTATCATGGCTCTTGATCAGGGCACCACCAGTTCACGTACCATTCTGTTTGACGAAAGCGGAAAAATTGTAGCTGAAGCAAACGCTGCTTTGGAATGTCAATATCCGCAATCCGGATGGGTGGAACAAGTTCCGGAAGACATCTGGAACAGCCAGCGTCAAACCATCGAAGCGGCTTTGGCTAAAGCGCAACTGACGATGAAGGACATAAGCGGTGTCGGTATTACCAATCAACGTGAAAGCACGATTGCCTGGAACCGCGAAACCGGAGAAGCACTTGGTCCGGCGATCAACTGGCAATGCCGGCGTACCGCTGATTTTTGTGAGGAATTGAAGGCGGAAGGCTTTGACAAACTTTTGAGAAAGCGTACCGGTTTGGTAACGGATCCATATTTTTCCGGAACCAAAATGCGCTGGATTTTGGAAAATGTTCCTGAAGCTAGAAAACTGGCGGATCAGGGGAAGCTCTGTTTCGGCACGGTTGATTCCTGGCTGATCTGGAAATTGACGGGCGGGAGAGTTCACGCGACGGAAATCAGCAATGCTTCGCGGACACTTGTTTTCAATATCAAAACTTGTGAATGGGACGAGGAAATTCTCGCGCGCTTTGGAATTCCACCTGAAACTCTACCGGAAGTTAAACCATCAAGCGGTGTGATTGCCATGGTAAATCCTGAACTGTTTGGAGGAGAAGCGCCCATTGCGGGCGTCGCCGGAGATCAGCAGGCGGCCCTGTTTGGACAAGCCTGTTTTGAACCGGGAATGGCCAAAAATACTTACGGTACGGGTTGCTTTATGATTTCCAACACCGGTTCGGAAATGGTGTTTTCCAAACATGGATTGTTGACCACCATTGCCTGGCAAATTGGAAGCGAGCCTTACAGCGAAGTAACTTATGCGCTTGAAGGTTCCGTTTTCATCGCCGGTGCTTTAATACAGTGGCTGCGGGACGGTTTGCAGCTTTTTGAGGATGCAGCCGAAACTCAAGCCATGGCCGAATCAGTTGCGGATTCCGGAGGAGTTTTTATAGTTCCGGCTTTTGTCGGTTTGGGTGCACCGCACTGGGATCCTTATGCACGCGGAACCATCCTCGGACTGACTCGTGACACAAACCGGAATCACATTGTCCGGGCTTCGCTGGAAGCAATTGCGTATCAATCTGCGGAAATTCTCCGCAGCATTGCCAAGGATACCGGAGTTGAACTCAAGGAACTTCGCATCGACGGTGGAGCCGCAGTCAATGATTTTCTCTGTCAGTTTCAGGCTGATCTATTGGGACTCAAAGTTACTCGTCCAAAAATTCTTGAAACGACTGCAATGGGTGCGGCATTTCTGGCAGGATTGGCAGTTGGTGTTTGGAAGAATCAAACCGAAATCCGGAAGCTCTGGCAGGAAGAAAAAACGTTCTCGGCAAAAAGATCCAGAGATGAAGCTAATCAAAAAATGAAATCTTGGAGCCGTGCGGTTGAGCGCGCAAAAGGCTGGATTGTTCCCTAGTTTTCTTGTGATTCCTTTTAGCCGCTAAGGCCGCTAAGGTTCACCAAGGAAAAACGGAAACTAAACACTGCTTCAAGCCGCGAAAGACGTCAAGTTTCCCAAAGAAGCATTTGCCGATTTATAATATGAAAAATTTTGATACAATCGAAATAAGTCAATATATTAAGCTGGATTGTCATTTCGAGCGAAGCGAGTACGGTCTTTGGTGATCCTTTAGCAATTACTTTTGATGACCATGACCATTCTATCGGTGAATACAGATTTCTGACATTTGGCTCGACTAGAACTGGAAAACTCGTCATAGTATCCTATACTGAGAGGGGTGAAACAGTTCGTTTAATTAGTGCGCGGTTTATGACAAAACAAGAAAGAAAAATTTATGAAGAAAAATAAAAATGGTGGAAAAATGAAATCTGAATACAAAAAAGAAGACCTTGGCTCCGGCATCCGAGGAAAACACTTTGAAGCCTATAATGAGTCTCACAATGTTGTGGTACTTGAATCGGAGGTTGCAAAGTTTTTTCCAACAGATAATTCAGTTAATGAGGCTTTGTTGTCGTTCATTAAAATTGCAAAAAATTCAGTTAATTTTGCAAAAAGATCATAACAACAATTGACATGAAGAAATTCTTGCTTTTGTTGCTCACTTAATTAATTGGAGTCTTACAAGTTCCTGGCGTCAGCGGAGCCGTAGTAATCATAGGCAAAGGCTGTTATCGCTTTTCAGATCAAGAAAGCATTTCCGTTGCCGGAGAGATCGCCTTGTCTGCGGCCAAACGTAATGCTTTGGAAGGCTACGCTGTTTTTGTCAATGCAACGGCGACTGTGGACAATTATGTTTTAAAAAACAGCATTATCACCAGCGTTTCTGCTTCGGTTTTATCAAATATGCAGATCACCGACAAAACAGAAAACTTGGAAGAACGTAAAATTTGCCGGACTATTCGCGCTGAAGTCGATGAGGTTGAAGTTAAAAAAGAAATTACCACCAGAATCAAACTCTCTCAAAAAAAGAAAAATCTTAATTTTGATACAGGGTTGCATGAAGGAAGATCGATAAAAGTTTTGAAGATGACAAAAGTAAAAGGTAATTTTCCTGATTATATCAAAATACGTTTTTTGTGTAAAATAAGATTTTCTAGTGATAAGTTTGGTCAACGTTTTACTGATGTATTAAAAATAATGTATTTTGATGAGGAAGGACTCCCATTGAGAACAATTAAAATACAAGTAAGTTGTGAGTTCAAAGATTATATAGGAACATTAAGCTTTAGGCTTCCAGATTTGGAAGAAGATTTTGATTATACGCTGGAGTGGTTAGACTAATATGTTGCTTTTTGATTAAACCGTAAAAATAGGATTATTTATGACACTTAAAGAATTCAAAATTTTGCAGTTACGATTAACGATTACATTTCAAGATATAAAAGCGAAAACGAGACTTTAACCAGACAAAAATTTGCTGACTCTATAAAATCTGAATTGGATCAAATTATTCAATTTCTTGCTTTCAGCATTGACCGTAGTTTATTGGGAAAATAAAGGGTACTTGTTAATGAAAAATGATTTAAAATAAATAAACGAAAAATAAATTCTCAAACACAACAAAGGAGTTGACGCGAAACTGGTTCAGAAGCATCGACAACTTGAGGAAAAGTTGGAAAAATTGGGGATCAATCTAAAACCGCAATATCGGCGTAAGGCTCGTTTTTCTCCGCCTCTTGGTTCGAGTCATCCTTTGCTTTACAACAGTTGAAAGTCAACCTTTCATCAATGGAGAATAAATATGGAAAAAGTTGAATTTGAAAAAAATACGGATCAGGGAATGAGCCACCTTAATTATGTTGATCGTATTACAATAGAGCCGGGGAAGCGGGGTGGCAAGCCTTGTGTCCGCGGAATGAGAATTACGGTCGGAGATGTTTTGGGATGGTTGGCGGCAGGCATGAGTTGGGAGGAAATTTTTGAGGATTTTCCAGAACTGACTCCTGACGATATTCAAGCCTGTTTGGCGTTTGCCTCAAATCGTGAACACAGAGCAAATGTGATTGCAGATAATGAAGTTGTTGTTTGATCAAAATTTGAGTTTTCATCTTTGTAAATATTTTGAAGACAGTTTTCCTGATTCAAGCCAAATTCGTTTGTTGGGCATGGATCGTGTGAGAGATGCTGAAATATGGGAATATGCACGACAAAACGGATACTCTATTGTGACACAAGATGCCGATTTTTTTGATTTAAGTTTGTTGCGTGGAACTCCGCCAAAGTTGATTTGGCTCCGTTGTGGAAATCAGCCGACTGTTGTAATAAAAAAAATAATTCAGAAAAATGTCGAAACGATAATCACATTTAATGAAAATCCGTCTCAGGATTGTATCGAACTGTATTGAATGCTAAAGAAAAATGTGGTCTTTTCGTGAATCATCAAGAATTGAAAATAAAAGTATTTCAACGACCCGGTGTCCGGAAAGAATACGAATCTTTGGAACCGGAATTCAAAATTTTGCGTGAAATATTATCAGCACGACAAAACGCAGGATTGGCAGTTGGTGTTTGGAAGAATCAAGCCCAAATCCGGAAGCTCTGGCAGGAAGAAAAAACGTTCTCGGCAAATAGATCCAGAGATGATGCTAATCAAAAAATGAAATCATGGAGCCGTGCGGTTGAGCGCGCAAAAGGCTGGATTGTTCCCTAGTTTTCTTGTGATTCCTTTTAGCCGCTAAGGCCGCTAAGGTTCACCAAGGAAAAACGGAAACTAAACACTGCTTCAAGCCGCGAAAGACGTCAAGTTTCCCAAAGAAGCATTTGCCGATTTATAATATGAAAAATTTTGATACAATCGAAATAAGTCAATATATTAAGCTGGATTGTCATTCCGGGCGAAGCAAAGCGCAGACCCGGAATCCATGGGTGTTGCCTTAAATTTTGTATTATAGCTGATCTGTTTTCTGGATCCCGGATCAAGTCCGGAATGACAAAAGAGATACGTGTTCGGTCAACAATCTAATAATTTCTTCGTGTTTCTTAGCGTCCATAGCGGCTAAATCCCTGCTTCCTGATCTTGGTATTTCTTAGCGTCCATAGCGGCTAAATCCCTGCTTCCTGATCTTGGTATTTCTTAGCGTCCATAGCGGCTAAATCCCTGCTTCCTGATCTTGGTATTTCTTATCGTCCATAGCGGCTCGAAAAAACGGTTATTTCAGTTTACCGTGTTTGGCGGCGACAACTTCCGCAATCATACTAAGCGCAATTTCTGCCGCAGTCTGGGCGCCGATGTCTGCTCCGGCGGGACCTTTAATTTGTGCGATTGAAGTTGCGTCAAATCCTGCTTCTTTGAGTCGCGCGCAACGCTTGGCGTGGGTCCGGCTGCTGCCAAGAGCACCGATGTAAGGCAGATTATTTTTAAGCAAAATGTGCAGAGCGGGGTCATCGATTTTCGGATCGTGCGTGAGTAAAATGGCGTAAGTGTCCTCATTGAGCGGCCAGTCCACTAAAATGTCTTCTGGCCATTTTGAAAGTAAATGATCCGGTGCTACCGGAAAACGTTCCGGATTGGCGAAGACGGTGCGTGGATCAATAACCACGGTTAAAAAATCAAGCTCCTTCGCAAATCTTACCAGCGGAATCGTGATGTGTCCGGCACCGATAATTAAAAGTTGGTCTCTGCGTGGAAAAACCTGCATAAAAAATTCTTTTCCGCCAATTTCCACAGTCCTGTTTTCGCGCTCCTTGTAGGCTTCTTTAGCTAATGCGGCTGCTTCTTCAAGATTATTTTGCATTCCGCCCACATTTTCACCTTCCGGAAGAATTAACAACGGAGACTGATTTTCAACGGAATATCCACTTTCATCTGGAAGCGGAGAAATTAAAATCGCGGGTTCATTGTTCCGGATGCAATTCTGAAGTGCGTTCCAAACATTTTTTGTTTCCGGATTTGTTGAAAAAGCCCAATGCTTTTCCAGCAGCACCGTTACTTCTCCTCCGCAGGACAAACCAACGGATAAGGCCAAATCGTCTTCAACTCCAAAACTTAGTTTTCGGGAATCACTGTTTTCCAGTGCATCCAGAGCTTCTTCGATGACCGCCCCTTCGATACAGCCGCCGCTGACGGAACCAAGCACTTTTGGAAGCGAATCTTTGTCCATCCCTTTTCCAATGAGCATTCCGGCTCCGGATTTTCGAGGAGCCGAACGCCACGTCCGGATCACTCTTGCGAGCATAAAAGGCTCACCAGTTTCAACCCACTTTAACTGCTCTTCCCAAATATCTCTCATTTTATTCTCTGCAATATCTGTATTAAGACACCGATTCCAGTGAATTCGAAATACAACCTACTCTATCGATTGCTGATTTACTCTTCCTGAGGATTGGTTTACAGTAAAGTAGCCTCGACTTTTGATTCTTCTATGTTGTCATTCTGGTCAAAACAAATTGTGGATCCTGAATCCAAGAGTATTGTTAACCAATTTTGTCTACAAGCTGAAATGTTTTCTGGATCCCGGATCAAGTCAGGGATGACAAAGAATAACACCATTTTTACATGCCCGTAAATATCCGTCTTGATCCGTGAAAATCAGCGGCTAAAAACCAATTACTAGTCCAAAAGTCCTGTCAAAAAACTTGCAATTCCGGCGGCACAAATTCCCCGGAAAGCAATGCACTTTGCCTCACCAAGTTTCGTTCCATCCGGAGCATAAACGTAAGACCAGAATGTTGTCCAGTCGTAATGGCCGATTAGTTTTCCCTCATTGTCATAAAGCCGCCGATTTTTCGCGCTACCGATCAAACTCTGTTGTCCGTCATCACGAACCACGAACATTTGGAATCCGCCTTGTATGTTGACGAAGCCCAACCGCCCCCTGGGTGTCCCGTCCATTTCCTGCAATTCAACATAGTCAATGTAAACCAGCGCAAGTCCGATGGGCTGTTTTTCAGGATTGAGGATCGTCGTCTTAAGTGGTAATGCAAACAGTTCCTGAGAAAGTCCGACACAAATGAAACTGATTAGCAACAGCAAACGAATCTGCAAAAAGGTATCTTTAAATTTGAAAGGCATTTTAGGCAAAAAAACAAAAAAGGGAAGGCAAACTTGTCTTTACAAGCCTACCTTCCCTCTGGAGAAAGTGCAATATTGATCTGGATTATGAAAACGTTACTGACGCACCGGACTGAATG
>ENA-ORDI01000614-ORDI01000614.1-marine-metagenome-genome-assembly--contig:-NODE-614-length-23217-cov-4.231072_pt1 | contig 23217 bp, 22 predicted proteins | sample MGYA00248628_ERZ508525 | MGnify/ENA primary metagenome ERZ508525 (study PRJEB26195, sample SAMN05422138) | marine metagenome | isolation source: East of Porto Seguro, South Atlantic Ocean | place... | reverse complement strand
CACGGCCCAATCGTCAACCTTTGGCCTCGACGCGCTTCATTGGTCGCTCCGAGTTCCTGCATGCGGGTGAAGTTCCTAATCGTCCCGCCCAGGAAAATGTCATGCCAGCCTCCAAAATTATAAGCAGGCACTGAGATATTGGAGTGGGATTCCTCGATGGACACGGCCTTCCAATATTCGTCGTTTTCAGGGTGAGCCAGCCAGTCATAATAATAAGGAGCAAGCTCGCCCTTGAGGTGCGGCATCTCGCTCATAGGCAAGTGCAGGAAACCTTCGTTCAAATTGTCCTTCGCCTTAATCACCCGTTCCCTGTCATCATCTGTCAGATGCAGCCTGCGCGACAGGTTCCCCCAGTTCGCCTCTGTCAGCGCGCCCATAGACCAGGAGAGGTTGAATCCAAGCTCAAACGCACCGCCCTGCCATGCCCAGCCTTCGTGATAATCAGAAGCCGTAACGCCTGGGACGATAGCCGCCAATGAAGGGGCGCCGGACTTCGCCGCCAGCCACTGTGTCGCACCTACATACGACACCCCGTACATTCCCACCTTGCCGTTGCACCAAGATTGGCTTGCCACCCACTCCACCGAATCGAACCCATCGTCGATCTCGTTCACGAAGGTGTAGAACACGCCATCCGATGCGTAGCGTCCTCGGACATCCTGAATAACAACCGCATACCCGTGCATGGCCGCGGTGATGGCATCAAGCGTTCCTGTCCGATTCATTCCGGCTGACTTGTTATAGGGAGTCCGCTGCAACAGCGCGGGAACGCTCCCAGACACATCCGGCCTGAACACATCGGCGAACGTGGTCGTGCCGTCGCGCATCATGATCGCGACGTTGTAATCGAACTTAACAGAATATGGCCCAGGCATTAGATTCCCTCCATCAGGGTTGGTCTGAAATAGTGTTCAACAGCCACGCACTCAATGGCGGGTGTGACTCTAGCACAGCACAGATGTTCCTGCAACTGGCCATGATCGCCGCATTCATCATGGTCGAACCGCACACGATCAATCTTCCCACGGCCCTCGTATTGGCCGACGAGCCGGCGTTTGTTACAATCGGCTCAACCAAAAAAGTCTGAACTTGTCACCACGCCTCCAGGGAGCATTCAGTATGCCAACAATACAAGAGCTTAAAGATAGGGTCAATGCGGCAATCGACCGCCAGGCCGACCAACTTATCAAGACCGCCAAGACCATTTTAAACAACCCGGAACCGGGGTTCAGGGAGTTCAAGACGGCAAAGCTAGTCGGCGAGGTGTTCGACAGCTTTGGCATCGCTCACCAAGACGGAATCGGCATAACCGGACTCAAAGGCTACCTCGACGGCGCGACCCAAGGGCCGACCGTCGGGGTCATGGGTGAGCTGGACTCCCTGAAAGTCCAGGGGCACCCCCACGTCGATTCCGAAACCGACGCCGCCCACGCCTGCGGCCACCACTGCCAGATTGGCATGATGCTAGGTGTGGCGGCTGGCTTGCAGGCCGACGGAGTCTTGGAAAACCTCTCAGGCAGAATCGCGCTAATGGCCGTGCCGGCCGAGGAGTACATCGAAGTCGCATACCGCGATGACCTGCGCCGTGAAGGCAAGCTGGAGTTCATCGGAGGCAAACCCGAGTTCATCCGGCTCGGCGCATTAGACGACGTGGACGTCGCAATGATGACCCACACCTCCAGCAACTCCCAAGAGGGCAAGATCGCCTTTGGCGGCACCAACAACGGCATGGTGGCCAAGAGGATCCGATTCCTCGGACGCGCCTCTCACGCCGGCGGCGCTCCTTGGCTGGGCGTCAACGCTCTCAACGCCGCGATGATCGCAATGTCGGGAATCCACGCCCAGCGCGAGACCTACCAGGACGCTCACACCGTGCGGATCCATCCCATCATCACCCAGGGCGGTGTCGCCGTAAGCTCCGTCCCGGCGGACGTCAGGATGGAGACCTACGTGCGCGGCGCCAACACCGAGGGATTCCTCGACGCATCAACAAAGGTTGACCGCGCCCTCCGAGCCGGGGCAATGGCCGTCGGTGGAAGCGTCGAAATCACCACCCTCCCCGGCTACTTGCCAATCCAGAGCGACGAATCAATGCTCGACCTCTACAAGGTCAACGCCGCGTCGCTGGTCGGCGAGGAAAATCTGGTCCGACTGCAACATCGCACCGGTTCCACCGATATGGGAGACGTGTCCCAACTCATGCCGGTTATTCACCCATACGTCGTGGCCGCTACCGGAAACGGCCACGGCATCGACTACGTCGTTCAGGACTACGAACTGGGAGTCATCACTGGCGCCAAAGCGATGGCTATGACTGTCATTGATCTGCTTTCCGACGGCGCCCGTCAGGCCAACCGCATCAAAGCCGAGTACAACGCCCCCCTTACCAAAGATTCTTACCTGTCCCTCATGCGCGGCATGCTCAAAGAGGGAACGTACACCAAATAGCGCCCACCTGGAGGAACCATGTCCACCCTCGAAGACCTCAAAGCCAAAGCTCAAGCCGCCATCGACGACCGCGCCGAGTGGCTGATTCGCAACGCCCGCACCATCCTCGACAACCCTGAACCCGGATTCCACGAGATAAAGACCTCCCGCTTCGTCAGCGAGAAGATGAGCGAGTTGGGCATCGACCACGAGAGCGGCATCGCGATCACAGGTCTCAAAGGTGTAGTTCAGGGCGGCAAGCCCGGCCCGACTGTGGCGATTATCGGCGAACTGGACTCGCTCAGAGTTCTCGACCATCCCCACACCGACCCCGACACCGGAGCCGCCCACGCCTGCGGCCACCATTGCCAGACACCCATGATGCTTGGCGCCGCGGTCGGCTTGATGCTTCCCGAAGTCTTGGAAAACCTGGCCGGCAACATAGCCTTCATAGCCGTGCCAGCGGAGGAGTTCATCGACGTCGAATACCGCTGGGGACTCCATCAGAACGGCACGCTTGGCCTGATGGCAGGCAAGCAGGAGTTCATTCGTCTTGGAGCCTTCGACGACGTCGACATGGCGATGATCGTCCACACCGCCTCCGACTCACAGGAATCCACGAAGTTCTCAATCGGAGGCACCAGCAACGGTCACGTCGTCAAATTCGTTAAATTCATAGGCAAAGCCTCCCACGCCGGAGGCTCGCCCCATCTGGGCGTCAATGCCCTCCAGGCCGCAATTGTCGCGCTCAACGCCCTCAACACCCAGAGAGAGACGTTTCAAGACCAGAACAACATTCGCCTACACGGCATCTTGACCCAGGGAGGCGTCTCGGTGAACTCCATCCCTGCCGACGTCCGATACGAAGGCCGAGTGCGAGGCCGCACCGCCGAGGCCATAGCCGACGCCAACGGCAAGATGGACAATTGCCTACGCGCGGGCGCTCTCACAATGGGGGCTCAAGTCGAAATCGTCACCATCCCCGGCTACCTTCCTATGAAAAACCACCAGGGCATGATGGATATATTCAAGCAGAATGCCATCGAAATCGTCGGAGAGTCCGAGATCACAACCCATCCGGCCGACCGCAACCGGGGCGGGTCCACCGACATGGGCGACCTCAGCCAGCTAATGCCCGTAATCCACCCCTACACGACCGCTGCCACAGGCTCTGGCCACTCTGTCGACTATGTGGTTCAGGACTACACCCAGGCAGTCGTCAACCCGGCCAAGGCGATGGCGATGACCGTCATCGACCTCCTTTACGACGACGGCCAAAAAGCCAAAGAGTTGATCGACAACCACACACCGCTGTTCAACAAGAACAGCTACCTTAACTTCCAGAACTCCCGCCTAACAGAGGAGCGGTACATCGGGGAGTAGCTTTCAGCCGTCAGCGATCAGCCGTCACCTCCGAGCTGCCTCAATATTCGCCATTCTGAGTCCGCAGGCGAAGAATCTGGTCGCGTATAGCGCCGCAGTCGCAACACCCGCAACCCAACTTTTCTCTCTGCAATCCGTTACAAATTACAGCACCGTATAATAATAGGATCACCTCCCCGTGCGCGCCGAATTCCCGCCTTGAGATTACGGGCTCGTCACAATCACGAAACCTATGTGAAACACGGGTGTGGCACAATGGAATCATAGAAACTCTTGCAGCGCCGCATCAATAAGCTTTCATGCTCGCAATCTGGCGAATGCACATCTCGAAGAACGCAACATCTCAATATCAGGAGACACGAAAATGAACCTCGCAGGACTTCGGGCGCTCAATCAACAGGTTGAACAAGAGGCTTCGTTCCTCCGGAACCTGCTCGACGAAATTCGCAAGGTCATAGTGGGGCAGGACGCCCTTGTCGAACGGGTGATAATTGGCCTGTTAGCAGACGGGCACATACTTCTCGAAGGCGTCCCTGGCCTTGCCAAGACCCTCCTGATTAAGACTCTCTCCCAGGCCATCCATGCGGACTTTTCGCGTATCCAGTTCACCCCGGACCTTTTGCCTGCCGACCTCATAGGCACGCAGATATACAACCCTCGCACCTCTGAATTTACGGTTCACCAGGGGCCGATATTCGCCAACATGATACTCGCCGACGAGGTGAATCGAGCTCCCGCCAAGGTCCAGAGCGCCCTGCTGGAGTGCATGCAGGAACGCCAGGTAACCATCGGAGACCAAACCTTTCCTCTAAGCGACCTCTTCCTTGTCCTCGCAACCCAGAACCCGATCGAGCAAGAGGGAACCTACCCTCTCCCCGAGGCCCAAGTTGATAGGTTCATGCTCAAAGTCCTGGTAGACTACCCCACGCGAGAGGAAGAACGCCTAATCGTGGACCGTATGACTGGCTTTGATCTGCCCGAAATCAAGCCTGTCGTCACCCAGGAGGATATCCTGCGAGCCAGAGATGTGGTGCGCTCAATCTACGTGGACGACAAGGTAAAGGAATACGTCCTCGACCTCGTCCAGGCCACCAGATCGCCCAAAAATAATCTCCACGACCTGAAACCACTGATCGCATACGGCGCTTCGCCCAGGGCAAGCATCTACCTGATTACCGCCGCACGCGCCCACGCATTCCTCCGGGGCCGAGGATACGTCGCTCCCGAAGACGTCAAGCAGTTGGCAGGTGACGTGCTTCGCCACCGCGTCATCACAACCTACGAGGCGGAAGCGGAGTCGATCACTTCCACCGATCTGATCCAACGAATTCTCGACAACGTGGAAGTGCCGTAGCAAACACAACAAATGACAATACTCACCGAAGAACTCGCCGAAAAGATCAAGAGGATAGAGATCACCGCCCGACATCTGGTCACTGACAGTCTGGCTGGTGAGTACCATTCTGTGTTCAAGGGCATGGGCATGGAATTTGACGAAATGCGCCCCTACAGCCCAGGGGACGATGTCCGGCGAATCGACTGGAACGTCACGGCCCGCATGAACACGCCCTACATCCGAAAATACCAGGAGGAACGAGAACTAACTGTTTTCCTGGCAGTGGACGCTAGTGGATCGTCTGACTTCGGCACTACCGGGCAATTCAAACGAGAGTTGGCGGCAGAGTTGGCCGCCGTGCTGTCCTTCGCCGCCACCACAAACAACGACAAGGTCGGCCTCTTGATATTCACCGACAAACCCGAGCTAATCGTGCCACCGAGAAAAGGCAAAAGGCATGTATTGAGAATGGTGCGGGACCTGCTGGTATTCACCCCTGAAGGCAGGGGAACGTCCATCGAATCGGCCCTCGACACTATAAATCGTGTAGTGAAACGCCGGAGCATAACTTTTCTAATATCAGATTTCCTGGTCGAACCAGAGAGCCTCCGCAGGCCCCTGGCCGCCACAAATCGCCGACACGACGTCATAGCACTGGACCTCCACGACCCGATGGAACATCAGATTCCAGACGTCGGTCTGATGGTGCTTGAGGACGCTGAGACCGGCGAGCTTGAATGGGTGGACACCAGCAACAAAGCCTGGAGAGAGGCTTTCGAAGCTCGAACCCTAGATCTGGAGCAACAGAAGCGTCGCTTGCTGTCATCTCTGGCTATCGACCATATACAGATTTCGACCGACAAAGATTACGTTGTCGAACTCAACGAATTTTTCGCCCGGCGATCAAGACGCCGCGCCAGATGACCGAGAATGTTTTGAACGTCGCGCCAGGGGTATCAATCCGCCATCTTCCGATTGCCGCGCTGATCGCCATCATCACGACGGCATCGACGTTGGTCGTCGGCCCTGCGATCATCCATGCTCAGGCCGTCCAGGTCGGGATCGGTTTCTCGCTTCCAGATCAGAACCTGACAGTGGGCGACCCGTTCACGCTTACAATCTCAGCCATACACCCGGAGGGTCACAACATCATATTCCCAAGACTCCCTGCGGAGTGGGGCAGCTTCGAAGTAATAAGCCAGGAACCTGTCGCGACCAGCGTAAACGAAGACGGAACTCTGACCACATCACAGGTAATCGAAGTAGCGCTGTTCGCCCCTGGAGAACACACAACACCGCCGCTCAATGTCACAATTCAAAAAGCAGACAGCAGCGTCATCGAACAGACCGTTTGGCCTATCAGTGTCTCTATACTCTCCGTCCTCCGGACGGACGACGCCGAGTTGAGGGACATCAAGCCTCCGGCTGAGTTAACCGTTCCCTCTCTATGGCCTTGGGCAATTGGAGGAGCCTCGGCCATAGGACTCTTGGCCCTGGCGGCATTCCTCATATGGCAGCGGCGCACCGCCGCAGATTTGGCTGGCGCGTCCTTTGACCCCAGGTCGCCCTTCGAGATCGCAATGGATCAACTTGATGCCATCGAAGAACTCGACCTGCCTTCTTCGAAGCACTTCAAACAGCATTACACATTGGTGGCCGACACACTCAGAGGATACCTGCAACGCGAATTTAGCCTGCCCGCGCTAGACCTGACAACATCCGAGACCACAACACAGATCCGCAATTCCTCCGTCCCTCCCGAAGAATACAACATCGTGGGACGAATATTGCGTGACTGCGACTTGATAAAGTTCACTGAATTCCAGCCTGACGAGGATACAGCCTGGGACGTGGCGCACGACACCAGGTCCGCCGTCAGACGACTCCAACCACAACCCACAACGCCCGTGGAGCCCGACGAGAAACCCCTCAGCAAGGTTGCCTCGTGAGCTTCGCCACTCCCTGGGTTTTGGCTCTGCTTCCCGTGGTATTGGCTCTCGCGCTATACCCGCGATTCGCCCGTGAGAGGACAAAGCCGGCTGGAATGCGATATTCAGACAACAATCTGACGCAGTTCGAAGGGCGGTCCGTGCGCCTTACGCTTCGTCCTTTCCTACCGGCTCTCCGTTGGATCGCGGTGGCATTGGTGGTCGTGTCAGCGGCCCGACCTCAGTTGAGCGAAGCACGCGAGATCATCAGCGGCGAAGGCGTGGACATCTCTCTAGCCCTCGACATATCCGGCAGCATGGGCGCTCTGGATTTCGAGCCTCAGAACCGCCTTGAGGCAGCCACGGACGTGATTGCCGACTTTATCGACCAGCGAAAATACGACCGCATCGGCCTCGTCGTGTTCGCCAGTGAGGCCTTTATCCAAAGCCCACCCACCATCGACCATCGCGTTCTGTCCTTCATGCTCGAAGACCTGGACCTCGCCGCATCCCTGGGTCTGGAAGACGGCACCGCAATCGGCCTCGGGCTGGCGACAGGCGCGAACATGCTCAAAGACTCTGAATCCGTCTCGAAGATCGTCGTCCTGCTCACTGACGGAGTCAATAACAAGGGCAACGTCGATCCCATCACAGCCGCTATTGCCGCAGAAGCTCTCGGAATCAAAGTCTACACAATCGGAATGGGCAACCCTGACGGTGTGCTGACCAACCACCGTGGCCCCTTCGGCGACCAGTTGATTATTCAGAGATTCGAGCTTGATGAAGAAACTTTGCAGCAAATCGCCGACACCACCGGAGGGCTGTACTTCCGCGCAACAGACGCCGAAGGGTTGCGGGAGATATATGACGAGATAAACGAACTCGAAACGTCTGAGGTCGAAGTCCGACAGTTCACACGATACCGTGAGCTTGCGGGCTGGTTTCTCGTGCCAGTTCCTTTGCTGTTGCTGTTTGAATTATTGGCAGGCCTCACTTTCTTCAGGACGCTGCCATGACCTTCGGACAGTCGGACTTCCTGTTATTCCTGTTGGCGCTGCCAGTCGCGGCGGCAGTCCTGTACTGGTCGCTCAAGAAGCGCGACACCGACATACTCCGTATTGGAAGCCCTGACCTCATCGCCCGTCTTCACGCGTCGGTTAATCAACGAGGCCGCACGGCGAAATTCGGACTGTGGTTCGTCTCATTTGCGCTGGTGATCGTCGCTCTATCAAGACCTCAATGGGGATCAGAGGTTGAAATCGTCGAGCAGGAAGGATCGCAGGTAATGATCGCCCTCGACATTTCCAACAGCATGCTGGCAGAAGACATCAAGCCCGACCGCCTGACCAGAGCCAAGCTGGAAATCTCAGACCTCATGTCGAAACTCGGAGGTGACGAAGTGGGGCTGGTTCTGTTCTCGGGAGCGGCCTTTATCCAGTTTCCATTGACTTTCGACTACGTGACCGCCAAATCATTTTTGGAAGACGCGCACCCGGGTATGATCTCGCGTCAGGGAACGGCCATCGGCGATGCGATAGAGACCGCCATCAAGGGATTCGACGAAACGAGAGCCAGCCAAAAGGTGATCGTCATACTCACCGACGGCGAAGATCACGAGGGGAATCCCGTGAACGCCGCCAAAGCCGCCGTTGATGAGGGCGTGCTCGTTTACACCGTCGGACTTGGCACTGGCCAGGGCCAGCCTATCCCAGAGCCAGGGACGTTCAATGGTAACACTCGATTCATGAGGGATCGCCAGGGCCAGACAGTTCTGTCCCGGCTCGACGAAGACACGCTTAAAGACATCGCCAACGCCGGGCGTGGGCGATACTTCAGGGCTGGTGGAAGCCCAACGGCGGCAGAATCAATCGCCGCAGAACTCAGCAACCTCGACAAAGTTTCAATACACAGCGAGTTCGAGACTCAGAGAGTTGAGCGTTTCCAGATTTTCCTCGCCGCGGCGCTGGTCGCGTTGGTGGCTGCGGAATTGATTCCTGACCGCGTGAAGACCAGGTCGCGCCCAACCAATTCAAGCCAGGAGGGAGAACCAGCATGAGACTGCGACCTTTCCTGACCCTTGCCGCCGTGACGGTCGCGTCATTGGCCCTGTTCGCCTGCAACGCTGACAGCCCGCTGGCCGACGGACCGGGGCCGCTGCCTCAACGCGACGGGCCGCTCACCATCACCCAGGGGAATGAAGCTTTCAATGCAGGGGACTATGGAGCCGCTCTGGAAGCCTACGCTCGCGCGGACGAACAGATGCCGGAACGCCCGGAACCAGAGTACAACTCAGGCAACGCCCTGTACCGAATGGACAGCCTCGAAGAAGCCCAAAACCTGTATCAGGGCGCGTTGGTCATGGCTGACGACGATGAGATAAACAAAAATAGTCTCTTCAACATTGGCAACGTCCTGTTCACGTCTGAGCAATATCCAGAGGCAATCGAGGCGTACAAAGAGGCATTGAGAATCGACCCAACCGATTTGGACGCCAAATACAACCTCGAATTGGCGCTCATGCGACTGCAAGAACAGGAACAACCCCAGTCCGGAGAAGGTGATTCCGAAGAAGATCAACCGCCCGATGGCGAGCAAGAACAGCAACTCGACGAACAGGGCGAAGAGGAAGAGCAGGAACAGCAGCCAGGGCCGGGCGCGTCCCCAGATCAACCACCACCGACCCAATCCAATCCTGGATCCGAACAGGAACCTCAGCCCGTTCCCGTCGAAGGACTTACCGAAAAACAGGCTCGACAGTTGCTTCAATCGGTGGGAGAGAACACCGAAACCCTCCAGAGCAAAATTCAACAGGTGTTGGTAGTGTCCGGCCCCCCGCCGGAACAAAACTGGTAGCTGAATGCTCACAAAAACCGTCAAACTCACGACCCTTGCGCTGATACTGACTCTGACGTTGGCAATCAACGTTGGTGCTACTCACGCCCAGGTCATGCCGGTCACGGCGCATGTAGACCGCACCACAGTCTCGACAGACGACATTGTGACCCTCACCGTAACAATCGTCGGTGAGACGAACGTGCCCTTGCCCGTCCTGCCTGACATCGAAGGGGCGCAGATCATCGGGAGAAGCACCGCATCCCAGATCACCATCACAAACGGCAAAGCCTCTGCCGAATTTAACTTCTCCTTCCGACTCCAGCCTCTGAGAGAGGGCTTGCTGACCATAGACCCCGTCAAGGTCGTGATTAATGGAACCGAGTTCGAGACCCACCCCATCGAGGTAACGGTAGTTCGAGGCACGGGCCGGGCTGGAATCAGTTCCGTTCCACCCACGCCCACGTCGCGCACCCTCTCGGGCCAGGACTTCTTCGTCGCCGCTGAAGTAGACAACGAAACTCCCTACCTCGGCGAACAGATCGCTTACACCGTCAGGCTATACGATGCTAGATCGTTCGGACGCGGACAACGGTATCGCGCTCCCGCCTTCACCGGATTCTGGAATATTCAGGACGACGAAAGGCACACATACAACGCAGTCACCGCGGGCCGGCGATACTCGGTCACCGAGACTTCGTCGATCCTTTTTCCGACTGTTGTTGGTGAACTGGAAATCGATCCGGCAGTGATGGAGATATCCACGGGCTTCTTTGGAGGCTCCAGGGGTCCACAGGCCTCTATGCCCGTATCTGTGACTGTCAGGCCATTGCCTCCAGGCGCCCCACAGTCCTTCACTGGAGCCGTGGGTTCCTACGATATTTCTGCGTCTGTGGACACAAACGACATATCCTCAAGCGAACCTGTGACTCTGACGATTAGCGTGTCTGGCGAGGGTAATCTGGACGTCTTGCCCGAACCTGGCTGGCCCGACATGCCGGGTTGGCGCGTGTTCGATAACCCGCCAGACACCGTCACATACACAACCAGCGGCGAGTTCGGCGGGAAGCGGACTTACCACCGAGTGTTGATCCCCAAAACAAGCGGATTCCTAAACATTCCAGTCGTAGAGTATGCCTTCTTCGATCCCAAAGAGGAACGCTACCGGACCATATCCACTCGACCAATCGCGGTGACCGTGTCCCTAGACGCCACGGCGCAAGCCAACGGGTTCCCAAACGCGCCTGCAAAACTGGTAATCGAACAGGTAGACTCAGACATTCGCCACATCAAATCCGCTCCATCGTCCTTGAGTGTCAGTGGTTCACCCCTGACGTCTCGCCCGCTCTACTGGGCGCTGTGGGCTTTGCCCATCGTATTGCTAGTCGCAAGCGCGGGTTGGAGATTCAAGGAACGGCTGCTACTTGGCCGCGGTGAAGTTGACAACGCGGCCTTCGCGCGAAACACAGCGCTTTCGATGCTCCAATACGCCAAACAATCAGACTCAGACCACTTCGCGGCTTCGGAAGGCGCGCTGATCGCATACTTGACCACAAGGCTTGATCGACCGACCTACGGCCTAACCCATGACGAAGTCTCCTCCCTCCTCACCCAGGCCAACATCAGTCCCAGTCTGGCGCAGGAAGTTGTTTCACTCCTAAATCTGACACAAGACGGACGATTCGGCCCCGCCCAGTTGGGCGACTCTGTCGAAGGGGTGCTGGATCAGACCGAACGCCTGATCGACGAGCTTGAATGGGAGTTCGATCAGTGAAACTGTTCGCCTTGACAATCGTCTTGCTCGGTATCGGATGGGCATTCTACGGCGCCCAGCCTGCCTTTGCCCAATCTCCATCTCCAGCCGATGCGATGGCATCGGCCAACGACCTCTACAACTCTGAGCGTTATCAGGAAGCCGCCCGGTCCTACGAACGGCTCGTGGGGTTGGGACACGAGGACGAAGACCTTTTCTACAATCTTGGCAATGCCTATTACAAACAGGACGACCTGGGTCGTGCCATCCTCAACTACCTGAAAGCCCAGCGTCTTGCCCCTCGCGACGGGGACATTCAGGCGAACCTCAGTTTCGTCCAATCTCAGACCGTCGACGAATTGGAGCCAGCAGAATTTGGCAACTCGCTGACTTCCTTCGCCAACGCAATGCCGTTCGAGTCAACCAACACCACCGCCGGTCTGATGCTGGTAGCATGGATCGCGTTCGCAGGCTCCATCGCCTGGTGGATCATCAAGGCGATGCCTTCAATCAAGCATCCGTCATTAATCACTGCTGGAATCACCGGCGCTCTGTTGGTTCTGTCAGCGATCTTGTTGACAGGCAGTCTGCAGAGCGAATCTGAATACGACGACACGACCGTCATAGTCGCCAGTGAAGTCGGCGTCATGAGCGGCCCTGGGCCTCAATACGCCGAAGAGTTCATCCTGCATAGCGGCGCCGAAACTGAGCTAATCGAAGTTCGCGGCAACTGGTCGCGCATCCGAGTTCCTGCCACCGACCTCCAAGGTTGGATTCCTCGTCGCGCCGTCGAATCGGTCGTGCCTTCAAACTCATAGCCTGCTAGACTGCAACCAGCAGTTCGGCTGAGCCCGAATTGGGCAGCCAGAACACCTTTCGCTTGCCAGGTTTCTAAGATAGAATGCATGATAAGATATTCATGTCCTATCGTTCACTATTAAGGCCTCACCCACCAAGTATGCCCCACACCTTTGATGCCTTCCGTCACAGGAGCTTTCGCCTTCTTTGGCCCGCCAACTTCTTCGGGTACATATCTCGATGGATGCAGATGACGCTGTTGGTGTGGTTTGTGTTGGAAATAACCGAGTCCCCGTTCTACGTCGCGCTGGTTGGCTTTTTCGGGATGGCTCCGTTGCTGTTGTTTGGAGCCTTCGGTGGCGTCTTGGCCGACAGGCTCAACAAACTCAAACTGCTTCTGACCACCCAGGTCATTAACCTTCTAGCGTCGGTTGGGATGATCGCTCTATTGCTCTCTGGACACGCCGAGTTCTGGCACGCCTACGTCATGGTGTTCATCACCGGGTTGGGATGGGCATTCGACATGCCTGCTCGCCGTTCCATACTTCCCGACCTGATAGGCCGTGAAGGACTGACCAACGCCATGGCTTTGGACTCCGTGGGCATGCACTCCAGCCGCATGTTGGGACCGACAGTCGCCGGAGCGCTCATCGCTGTGGTCGATGTCACAGGCGGATTCGTGGCGGTATGCGCCTGCATGGTGATAGCCATCGGTTTCTTGGCCGCCGTCAATATGCCACCCAGGCGGGAAGCGGCCATCACTTCGGCAAACATCTTCAAAAACCTGGCCGAGGGCTTCGCCTACGTGCGGGGCAATCGTGTAATCCTGGCAACCATAATTATCACGGTGTTCATGAACCTGCTGCTGTTCCCGTATATGCAAATGGTCCCTGTCATCTCTACCCAAACCCTCGGCGTCGGCCCTGGACTCATGGGGCTTCTCATGGGCGCGGATGGCCTCGGCGCCATCATGGGATCGATCACAATTGCGTCTATCGGCAACATGAAGTACCACGGCAGGGTCTATCTATACGGATCGCTTGCAGGCCTGGTCATGTGCTTCGTTTTCGCTCTGACGCAAAACTACAATGTGGCGCTCGTCGTGTTGATCCTATTGGGACTCGGAACAGCGGGGTTCGGCACGATGCAGGCAACGATAGTTGTGCTGTCGGCAAAACCAGAGATGCGAGGGCGCGCCCTTGGAGTCATATCCCTGGCAATCGGCGCGGGACCAATTGGCGCGCTGATAATCGGAGCCATCGCGGATGTCGCAAGTCCGGCGACGGCAATCATGATTCTAACGTCAATTGGATTCGTGGCCGTCGGCTTGGTTGGAATCGCCATGCCTCAACTCAGAGGGCAGATCGTCCGAGCAGAACCCGAACGAGCCGAAACGACCCGCCCAGCGCTCCAGAGCGCCGATTGATGTCTCCCCTGTGTTCCGCTTAGCCTAATCCCCGAACGACTTTCGGAATCGGTACAGCGTCATCTCAGGTTCCACAGGTGACACAGGAAGATACTCCTCCTCCTGAATCTTCGCCACGATGAACCACGGCCCCTCTTCATCCAAAGCCTGATGAAATACCGACAAAAGCTCTTCCTCGTCCCGCACGGTCGCCGTCTTTTCGATTCCGCAGCCACGAGCCACCTGCTCTAGGTCGGTCCCAAAGGCGGTGTGACTGGCCTGATAGCCTGTCTGAGCCCACTGTTCATTGTCCCATACAACCACAATCAGGTTGGACGGTACTTCTCTGCCGATGGTCCCAATAGTCCCCATGTTCATCAACAGAGAACCGTCGCCATCAAGCGAAATCACCTGCTCGTCTGTGGACAAAGCCATCCCCAGAGCGATAGACGAACAGAGGCCCATTGAACCGTATGTGTAAAAATTCCGGTCTCGGTCTCCTGAGTGCCAAAGTTCGTCTGTCGAAGGGCCGAGGTTCGCCACCACCGGCCTATCCCCCAGGTGTTCCAATAGCATCTTGGTCGCGCTGAATCTATGCAATCTTGCCTCCATGCAGCATCGGCGTCAGGCACAACGCCAGCGGTTGGCGCGACGCGTAACATAGCTGCAACGCTCCGCTGACCTGTTGGTCAAGCCTATCCACCGTGTCCAGGGTGTAATAGGGCAGTCCCAGCACGTCGAGAATTGGCCGAGTCGCCCTGCCCATCGCCACCTGCGCTATGTTGAACTCGCCCACCTCGCCCCGCATGTTGATGAACATCGGAATCGGTATCCTGCAGGGAATGCAAAGGCTGGCGAGGGCATTTATGCAGTTTCCAAAACCGCTGGACTGCATGAACACAGCCGCATTTCGGCCAACCGCGTATGCTCCAGCCGCGATGCCGATTGCTTCTTCTTCGCGAGTCGCGGAGACCACATGGAAATACGGGTCGTCCTGTAATATTTTCGTCACCTGGTGGATGCTGATATCAGGCACATATGCCACCAGAGACACGTCGTTGTCCTTCAAGGATTGTGTGATAGTCTCGGCCCAATTCATTCGATCAAATTCCCATTATGTGATAACCGGTGTCAACGTGAAGCACCTCGCCCGTTATGCCGCTCGCCATTCCGCTGGACAGAAACAGGGCGGTGTTCGCCACCTCATCGTGGGTGATATTTCGTCCCATCGGCGAGCGTTCGGCGTGAACACGCTTCATGTCCCGATAATTGCTGATGGCCCGAGAGGACAATGTGTCCAACGGCCCCGCAGATATGGCATTCACCCGGATATTGTCTCTCCCCAAATCCGAAGCCAACTGTCGCACTTCGTTCTCAAGCGCCGCCTTTGCGGTCCCCATCACGTTATATCCGGGGAACACTTTGGTTGACGCCATAAAAGTCAGCGTCAGGACGCTTCCGCCGTTCTCAGACATAAGTGGCGCGGCATACCTGACCACTGGAACCAGCGAATACGCGCTGATGTCCAGCGCCAGCCTGAACCCGTCCCGACCAGTGTCTACAAACCTGCCGCCCAGGTCGTCGCGATTGGCGAACGCGATGCTGTGAACGACGGTCTCCACATGCCCAAGTTCAGTTTCCACCTGCTTGAACATCGCCTCGACATTGGCATCTTCGCTCACATCGCATTCGACCAGCAAAGGTTCGTTGTTGAGACCTCCAACCAGCTTATCAACGCTACTTCGCAGGCGTTCGTTCTGATAGGCCAGCACGAGCGTCGCGCCAGCCTCGTCTAGCGTCCGAGCGATCGACCATGCGATGCTCCGCTGATTCGCCACGCCGAATACCACGGCATTCTGTCCTGAAAGATCAATCGCGTACATCCGTACCTCCGTAATGTGGAGTCAATTCGATGGCGTACTGCATTGTATTGCCCTCGGCATTATCGCGACAACCCCAACCGACCCTCCTGAACACAAACAAGGGCAGACACAACGGCCTGCCCTCGCTCCACGCGCTCCCGCGTTCTTGTATTTGAATGTCCGAGTGTGTAAGCGAACGCTGACGTCTGCCGCTCCCACATTGATGTGCTATATTACGCGATTGTCGGCGGTGTCAAAGTCCGGCGATTCGTAAACCCTGTCGAACTTCGGGAACCTGTCAGTGTCGATATCCACAGAACTGAGACTCGAATTGTTGGTGATCCTCGCCGCAACGCCTTCTGGAATCCTGATGTTGATCTCCGCCGCGCCGCCTCTGATATCCGCCCTGACCGTGCCTGTTTCGGGAAGCACAATGCTGATATCTGCCGCTCCGATGTTGGCATCCAGGTCAGCCACCCTCAGGCCGCTGAGATCGACGTCCATGTCAGCGGCGCCTCCGTCCAAATCAAAGGAGCTCTGAGGCGTTGAGGGCAGCGCCAGTTCCCAACGCACGTTATCGAAGTGCCTGAAGAAGTTTCGGCCATCCATGGTGACGTCGACGATCGCGGTGTCTCCGGTCCTACGTATATTCGTTCTGCCGCGCCGGCCAAAATAGTTTGCGTCGAGCCAGCGCCGACGGTCAGAGGGCCTGCCAGCGCCTGACACCGTCTTGACGCGACAACCTACCGAATCCAGGCTTAGGAAAATGGCCGGACGCCACGACCGCGCTCTCTTTCTCGGCCCGGTCGAGAATCTCCCGACGGCTCACAGGCGAAGTCTCGTTGTCAACATCCGCTCTCGGACTCCAATCCGTGTGATGCGCTTGAATTGGAATATGAGCGGCATCGCCCAGAATCACTGCATTCTCGCTGGCTGACGAAACCCAGAAACTGGTGTGCCCAGGCGTATGGCCTGGAGTCGGAACTGCTGTCAAAACGTCCGTGATCTGCTCGCCGCCCTCAATGAACTCCAACAGGCCCAAAGGCTCCAGAGGCGACACCTGATCCTTAATATAGGAGAACATCTTCATTCCTGACCGCCGAGTGAACATATCCCAATCCGCCCTGGGAATCCAGTATTTGGCATTTCGGAATGTCGGTTCGTAACCGCGATCTCGCAAAATCAGGTTCCCGCCAACGTGGTCCAGGTGGAGATGCGTGATCGCCACCACGTCAATTTCGTCGGGACTGATACCCCGTTCCGACATATCGCCGAGTAACTGCCCGCTCTCGGAGTGGTCGAAGCCGTGGTCAACGCCGCCAAGACCGGTGTCAATCAAGACAGTCGCTCCAGATGACCGGACAACGAATGACCCGATATTCAACAGAATTCTGCCTTCGTCGGTCAGTTGGTCAAGGTACGGCTGCCAGTCTTCTTCGGGCACGTTCGGGAAGAAATTCGACGGCTCGAACTCCAGGTAGCCGTCCGATAGCGCTGTTATCTCGACATCCCCGACGCGAACGCTGTAATCAGGCAACGGTCGCCTCTTTCTTGCCGTGATAGTGAGGCACAACCTCTTTGCCAAGTAGCTCCAACTGCTCCATCATCAATTCTGGAGCGCAGGCCGGGCGAACCACTATCTTCGGCGCTCCGGCGTCAATATATCGCTCCATCAACTGCGAGACGTGGTCAGGCGTGCCGAACGCCGAGAACTCAGCGTAATCCACATCGGTCCGACGCCTCAGCATATAGGGCGCTGCCTGCTTCGCCGCCTCCTCAGGAGTGTCGGCTATGAAATACGAGAACAGCACGCCGTAGTGATCGTCCTCGATCTCGTTGCCATGCTCCAACGCTCCGACTTTGATTCTCGCGACCCCATCGGCCACCTCGTCCGGGGTCGCTTGAGACACGAGCCAACCATCGCCGATTCTGGCAGTGCGCTGTATCGCCGCCTCGCTTCGCCCGCCTATCCACATCGGAGGCAGGTCTTTCTGCACAGGCTTGGGCTGGATAGTCACGTCATTCAGTGTGTAATACTTTCCGTGAAAAGTAACATTGTCCTGAGACCAAAGCAGCTTCATAACCTCGATTGCCTCGTCAGTCCTGCCGCCTCGTTGACGCTTGAGAGAGCCGCACGCCTCGAACTCCCGCTCGTCCTCCGTTCCCAGACCAACAGCAGGTAGCACGCGGCCTCCGGAAAGAAAGTCCAGCGTCGCGATCTCCTTCGCCAGAACGGTAGGATTTCGCAGAGGCAAAGCTAGCACGCTGGTGCCGAATTTCAGCTTCTTCGTTCGAGCCGCAATGAAAGACAGCGCGATCATCGGCTCAACATTCATGATCTCGGACACAATCCGGTCGCTCAGCCACAGCGAGTCGATATCCAACTCCTCGCAGGCATCCACGTACTGCCACAACTCGTCAGGGTCTTGAGTCGGGAAGGGCCATCCGCCGAATCCAATACCAATCTTTACTGACATAGCATTTCCTCCTTAAAACATCGAACAAAACACGGGTCCTAACTCGCCAGCAGAGCCGGAACGTCAACATCTCCGCTGGCGCTTGTCACCACGCCCCCCTCAATCTCCAACCGAGCGTTGCAATATTCCAACGTGCTGAGCCGGTGGGCGATCAAAAATGTCGTCCTGCCAACCATCAGCCGCTCCATAGTCTCCATGATACCGGCCTCGGTCTCCACATCCACTGAGCTAGTCGGTTCGTCGAGAATTAAAATAGGCGCGTCTTTCAAAAACGCCCGCGAGAGAGCAATCCTTTGCCTCTCGCCTCCAGAGAGCTTCATTCCGCGCTCGCCCACCAGAGTCTCGAAACCGTCGGGCAAACCTGCGATGAACTCATACACATTTGCCGAGCGCGCCGCGTCCTCAATATCCTTTGCGGGAGCTTCCGGCCTGCCGTAGGCGATATTCTCGCTGATAGTAGTTGAGAATAACACTGGTTCTTGCAACACGATCGCGAACTGGTCTCTAAGATCAGCCAAGGCATAGTCCCGGATATCGACGCCGTCAATCAACACAGACCCTTCGTCAGTGTCATAGAACCTGGGAAGAAGGCTGGCAATTGTTGTCTTGCCTGCTCCCGTCCTTCCCGAAACGCCGAGTCTAGTCCCTGGCCTTACCTTGAAGGAAACGTCGTCCAGAACATCGGACCCGCGACCGTAGGAAAATGACACATTGCGAAACTCCACCTCTCCTTTGGCGGTCTCCAATCGTCGAGGATTCGGACCGTCCAACACATCTGGAATCTCATCCAGCACCTCGAAAGCCCTCTCCGCGCTCACCAACGACGACTGCAACGATGCCGTCTGCCTGCTAATTGTCCTCAGCGGTTCGTATAGCTGTGTGATATACGCCAAGACGACCAGCAGCTCTCCCAGAGTTAGCTGGCCGTTCAGAACATTCCGCATGCCGACATACAGCACGAGAGCCGTTCCCAGCGCGATGGTCATGTTAACCAACAGACCGAACACTCCTTCAGCCCAACCCAGCCATACCCGTTTTTCAACGGCCAGATCGGCCTGCTCTTCGAAACGGTCTTGCTCGCCTTTCTCGCGCCCGAACGCCTTGACCACGCGAAAGGCGGTCAGGGCCTCCTGAACGACTCGGATGGAGAACCCTTCAATACGGCGAGCCTCCCGATAGCGAGGCCGCATTCGAGTGTTGTAGAATCGCGCCAACCCGAACAACATAGGCGAGACCGCCAGTGCGACCAGCGCAAGTTGCCAGTCTATTCTCGCAATCACAAACACCATTGCAACCAACGTTACGGCAGACCCCAACGTCGGAATAACGCTGTTGATGGCCACATCCCGGATTGCCGGCGCGTCCATCTGCACCCGATACACCGATTCCGCCATCCCCTGCGTGTCGTGATACCGAAGGGACAAGCGTTGAAGATGAGCGAACAGCTTCGACCGGAATTCCTTCGCCAATCCCTGACCGGCGACAGCCCGTAGCGCATAGCTGCCCAACTCCTGAAGCTGAGTGAGCAAAACGATCAGCAGTTGAAAGCCAGCCACGAACGCCAGAAGGCCGAGGTTTGAATCCGTCCAAGCGTCAGGCACAAAGGGAGAGATGAATCCGGGCAGTTCGTCAGAACCGACCACACTGTCAACCGCTATGGCAAGGGGCACTGGAGTCAATAACGCAAGCGGCACACCGAACATTCGCAGGGCGAGAATCGCCGATATGTGTCCCCAATAGGGTCGCGCCTGTTTGACAAGCCTCCCTAAAAGAGCTATGTCACTCTGGCTTTTAGGGGTAGGTTCTAGCCGATCAACCATCCGGTGATTCATTGAGCGCCACCAAACACCCAATTCTCGGTCAAATCGATCCCAAAATCATTGACCAAACCTATGCATCCAACAAATTATCGGCCAGCCCATCGAAATCGTCTACAACAATATCCGGTTTGTATTGAATTGGGTCCTCATAAGGAAGCCTGTAACGATTCACGTATACCCCTCGATAACCGCTGGCGCGGGCGCCCATGATGTCGAAAGAGTGCGCCGCCACCATGAGAATTTCTGAAGGCTCCGAGTCCAACAGCCGGGCCGCCGTCCTGTACACCGATGGATGAGGCTTGAAGAACCCAGCCTCCTCTACTGAGATTATCCGGTGAAATTCGAACTTGATGCGATTGTCGGCCAGATGCTTCAGGAACCACGGCTCACCGTTCGACAGCGCCACGAGCCGATACTTGCCTTTTAATCGTTCCAGGCCTCTCACCGAGTCTTCGTAAGGCCGCAGGTTTTGCCACACCCGCATGAACCGGTCAATCTGCCGGTTGTTAAACTCGATGCCGTTGACTCTCAGGCAGTATGCTAGAGCACGGCGACAGGTCTCAAGATAGCCGCTATGTCCCAGCATCATCAAGGAATCCTGATACTGCTCAATGCGCTGTCTCGCCCGCCACTGCGGCCAGAACTCTGCTCCGCTAATTTCAGCGCCAAGTTCCTCCATCAATTTTTGCGTTGGCGAGACGAGGCTTCCCGTCAAATCGAGAACCGTGCCAAAAACATCAAACGTCAACGTGGTGACAGATTTCAAAGATTCAGGGGCCATAAATCCAACATCACCCTTTAGGACAGAGTGGAACTAATCCTATCGGATTCAGGTTGACTCTGCCAAACCAACGCGCGGTAAACACAGAAGCCCGACGGGTTAACGCCGGGCGTGCTGACACTATCAAAAATATCACATTTCGTCGACCAACGGCTGGCCGTTTTCGAATCACACTTCGTGATAACGCCACGCTCTGAACGCATAATACACCCCCCCGAGAACGGTGGTGAATATCGATGCCCATGTTATGAACGGCATGATAGCAGGCGATCTCACAGATCGAGCAACAAGCAGAACGTTTCTCACGCCATCGGGATAGAAAGCCTGCGCCCAGAAATATCCAAACCATGCGCCGATAACGCCTCCACCCATCGCGAACAAAAAACCGGTAGCCACGATTTTCCAGTTGGTCTCCGGCTTGAAATATGCTAGAAAACCAGCGACGCTTGAGCCTGCTCCAGTCACGAACACAAGCATCCACATAGGTGGCGTGTATAGGCCTGGAAGTACGAAGAAGAAGAGAACCAGTGCAGCGATTCCAAATAGCACTCCAAACAATAACGCCAATCCGCTTCGAAGCCCGATAGCGAACAGGTACTCGGCTGACAACATGGACTAATTCAACCCTTTCCTATTCATGAATAATTTGAACGGTATTATTATACACGTATGTTGACCCAATATCGTGGGCGTATTCGTCGATCTTATTAGTAACTACCAACCAACAAACGCAGCAGCTTTCACTAAACCGCCGGAATTTTCATGAAGTTCAAAGCGGAAAAAAGGGGCGCTGTTGAGCGCCCCTCATGTTTTACCGATCGCGTAGTCTAGTCGTCAGACTGGGCAACTGCAACCCTGCCCACACCGATCGCTGCGGCTCGGCTGATCACCTCTTCACGTTGCTGCGGCGTCAGCGGTAGTGTCGGCAATCGTGGGTCGCCACAGTCGATGCCCAACCGCTCAGTGAGCAAGGCTTTCAACACGCCATGCATTCCAAACTCTCGAACGATGTCCGTGACCTTCGAACCCTGGGACTGAGCAGCCTTCGCCGCATCAATGTCGCCAGCTTGATATGCTCTCCAGATTTCCACCCAGAACTCCGGCGCGGCGTTTGGCGGGCCGTCCACGCATCCTGTTGCCCCGTTAATCATCGCGGGGAGCATCAGCATCGAGTTGCCTATTAGCACATCGAGGCCCATCTCTGCGAACGCTCGAACATTGCCCTGATTCATGGCAGAGTGCTTCAGCCCTTTGAGTTGAGGCACGCCATCTTGAATTTTTTTCATCAGTTCCGGCGTTATTTCTACCCCGGTCGCAGAAGGCAGGTTATAGACAAACAGAGGCACATCTGCAGCTGCTCCAACCGTCTTATAGTGCTGAACAATAGCTTCATCCGTCTGCCTATAGAAGAAAGGAGGGACGCAGCATATGGCCTCAACGCCTGCCTCTGCGGCATGTTCTGCCAATGCAGCCGCCCTCTTTGTCGTAGCGGCGCCGACGTGCATGATGTTGTTCACTCGGCCTCGGTTTTGGTCTGCGGCGATATCCGCGATTCGCATGTTCTCTTCGTCATCTAACAAAACGCTCTCGCCGGTCCCACCAGCCACCCAAAATCCTGTAACGCCCGCCTGAATATTAAACTCCATAACCTCGCGAAACGCAGCTTCGTTCAGATTTCCATCTGAGTCCATCGGTGTGATAATTGCGGGAAGTATCCCTTCAAAATCGGCCATGTCTACCCTCCATATTGTGAATCCAAAATCGTAGAACAGTCGGCGTATTCTAACACGCCCCTGTCTTTGTCGTAACACGCGCCCGTGGACGGGCCGCAATACCGAACAACCAAATCCGACATCCCCAATCCATGTTGCGTCGTATTACTTGTCATGGCGAGTCGCATTGCCAAGAATTTTCTGACGATATTGAACTATGAGTCACCGCAGCACGGAGGCAGAACTCGAATCTGAGGGCCGCACTGTAACGCCATCGTTGCATAGCTTGAGTTGGACTGATCTTCAGTCTGAAACATGACAATCAGTCAATTGACTTAGTCGAATCACCCGCCAGTAAATCTCGTCCGCGCGGGATCAGAAAGGTAAAAAAGGTCGAAATGCAATCCGAAAATTTGGCGGCGCGTCATGAATTTAACTAACTGCTCAGAATGCAAATCGACGTCAATACATCGCTTAGGGCCTTGACTGCCTTGGGAGTCGTGTGTTGCAAACCTCAGAAGGTTTTCGGCAGACCTTAAAGCAAGGAAGAAATGTAACGAGCAAGAAGACAACTAAATAAGGAGATCAAGCAAATGTGGTCCAAATTATTGGACATTAAAGTGGTCACCGGACTCGCGGTAGTGATGGTTATGGTCGGAATAGCCTGCAGTTCGGCTGACGAGCCATCGGCTCCGGCGGCTCC
>ENA-ORDI01000612-ORDI01000612.1-marine-metagenome-genome-assembly--contig:-NODE-612-length-23390-cov-6.991250_pt1 | contig 23390 bp, 17 predicted proteins | sample MGYA00248628_ERZ508525 | MGnify/ENA primary metagenome ERZ508525 (study PRJEB26195, sample SAMN05422138) | marine metagenome | isolation source: East of Porto Seguro, South Atlantic Ocean | place... | reverse complement strand
TCTACCCGGAGCAGCCCGGCGGCGATCTGGATCGCCTTCTCTCTAACTACCAGACTTGCCTCCACCAGGGAACTGCCACCGACAACCAAAGACCGGCTGGCCCGGGTACCCACGCCGTAGGGCACGATGGCCGTATCGCCATACAACAGCTCCACGTCTTCCATGGCCACTCCCAGCTTGTCGCTCACGATCTGACCGAAGGTGGTCTCCATCCCCTGGCCATGGGGCGATGAACCGGTCATGGCGGTCACCTTGCCGGTAGGCTCCACCCGGACGACGGCGCTTTCGTATCCGCCCCGGGCGCTGACCCTACTGGGCGGGCCATAGCCGGACCGGTCCACGTTGGTCGCCAGTCCTATCCCCATCAGGATCCCTTGTTCACGCAAACGCTTTTGTTCTTCTCGCAGGTCCTCGTACCCGGCCAACTCCAAGGCCCGGTCCAAAGCAGCTTCGTAGTTGCCGTTGTCGAACTCCCGTCCCATCGGGTTCATGTAAGGGAAGGCGTCGGCCGGTATGAAATTCCTCCGTCTGACCTCCGCCGGGTCCATGTCAAGTTCGCCGGCGATCAGGTCCATGACCCGCTCAATAAAGTAGGCAGTGGCTTGCTGGCTGTAACCACGATAGGGCCCGACGGGCACCTTGTTGGTAAAAACCCCGTAGGTGGTCCACTCCAGGTTCCGGACCCGGTAGGCGCCTTGGGCGCCCGAGGGAATAGAGGCATCCACGACGGAATGGGTCCCGCCGCTGGAATAAGCCCCCAGTTCGGTGTAGTAGCTTATTCGCATCCCCAGAAGGACGCCGTCATCGTCGTAGGCGGCGTCAACGTACTGGACCTCGCCCCGTCCATGGATCGTGGAGGTGAAGTTTTCCTGACGGTCCTCCACCCACTTGACCGGTTTGGCCAATCTGATTGCGAGTATGGCCGCGATAACCGTTTCCGGATAGGTGTCGATCTTACATCCGAACCCGCCGCCAACGTCCCTGGACAGTATCCTCAGCTTGTTCTCCGGAAAGCCGAGTACCTGAGATATGAAGCTGCGTTCAAGGTGAGGCGTCTGGGTGGACAGCCACATGGTCATGTTTCCAGTGCCCCGCTCGTAACTGGCGACTACGGCCCTCGACTCCATGGGACTGGGCACCAGGCGAGGCTCGGCCAATCGCACCGACACCACTCCGCTGGCATCCCGGAATGCGCCTTCGGGGTCACCGGCGGTCCCAGATGTTTCGACGCTCAGGTTTGTGCCAAGGTCCTCGTGGACCAGAGGAGAGTCACCCCGGGCCGCCGCCTCGATATCTACCACGGCGGGAAGCGGCTCGTAGTCTACTTCTATCAACTCCAGAGCATCTGATGCGGCAGTGGCGCTGGCGGCGACCACCACGGCCACGGGCTCACCTACATACTTTGCCGTTTCCACCGCCATGGGCCACCGGCTTCGAGTGCGCGTCTCTTCTTTCACGGCAAATAGCAGGAATTGAGATTGGCATTGCTCCTTTACTTCTTCACCGGTTAGGACGGCCAGCACTTGCGGGTGCGACCTTGCTTGGGAGACATCAATATTCCGGATGCGGGCGTGGCCGTGGGGACTGCGCAGCACCGCCATGTGGACCATGCCTTTGAGGTCCACGTCGCCGGTATACATACTGTCGCCCATGAGCAGCCTGGGGTCTTCTTTCCGCTTTACCGACGCCCCGATCATTTGGGTTTGTTGATTTGATGCCATTGAAAGCCTCATTGTTTATTGGGAGGAACTTTAATACCTTTAGCCGGGGTAAATCCCCCTGTATCCCCCTTTACGAAAGGGGGACGAAGGTGGGAGTTGTTTCCTGCGCCGGGAGTCTTCTACTCAGCCGGATGGTTGTCCCGGATCAATTGCGCCAACCTGTCGGGGCTGAGGGGCAATTCCCGCACTTGGACCCCCAGTGACGAGAGTGCTTGGGACACGGCGTTGGACAGGGCGGCCCCGGTGGCTACGATGCCGATCTCGCCGGCGCCTTTGACACCCAGGGGGTTCAGCGGCGACGGCGCCAAGTCCACCACCGCGCTTTCGATCGGGGGGATGTCCCTGCTGGTGGGTAGCAGGTAGTCCATGAGACTTCCCGCCAGGGGCTGGCCGCCCTCGTCGTAAACCAACTCTTCCAAAATGGTCGCTCCTATGCCCTGGGCCGCCGCTCCAACGATCTGACCGGTCAATATCATGGGGTTTATCACATGGCCCACGTCCTCGGCAACCACGTAACGCTCTATCTCGATCTTTCCCGTCTCCGAGTCCACCGTTAAGTGGACCGCGTGCGCGCCACAGGGGAAGCACTCTTCATCCGATCTAAAGTAGCTGGTTACGTCCAACCCCATCTCCCCTTGGTTGTATCGGCTAGACGGGCTGGCCAGCTCCAGCACCTGACCCAAGTCCAAGCGAGTTTCGCCTTCAGGATCGGACTTGCCGCGCACCTTTCCCAGGGAAAATTCCAGCTCATCGGGGTCAATGTCCAGATAGGCGCCGCTGATGCCCAGTATCTTTTGCCGCAATTCCTGGGCTGCTTTGAAAACGGCGTTCCCCGCCATGATCGTGCCCCGGCTGGCGTGGGTACCACCTCCGTAGGGCATCATGTCGGTGCTTCCGTGGTACACCGAAACGTAATCAATGGGCACTCCCAGCCCCTGAGCACAGATCTGGGCCATGGTGGTTTCGTGCCCTTGCCCCATGGTAGCGATGCCCAAGTAAACGGCTACCTGGTCTGCCCCGCTCACGACGATTCTGGCGCCTTCGAAGGGCACCCCACCGCCGGTGCTTTTGACGAAACAGGCGATGCCAACGCCGTGGTACTTCCCGTCCTTTAGCTGACCCTGGACGGATCTGATCTCACGATAGTCGATCATCTCCAGGGCTTTTTCCAGGACCGCCTGGTAATCGCCGCTGTCGTAGACCATTGGGGGCGAGTCGGGCCGGGTCACACCCACATGATAGGGCATGGCCGAGGCCGGGATAAGGTTTTTCAATCGCATTTCCACCGGGTCGATACCCAGATCGGCGGCTACCATGTCAAACATCCGCTCCCGGAAGAAGCACGACTCGTAGCGGCCGGGAGCGCTGAAGGTGCCCATCCCCACTTTGTTGGTCAGCAGGCTCTCTATCCGCCACCGGTAGTTGGGGATGTGGTAGGGACCCATGAGCATCGCCCCCACTGAGATGGGCACGCTGGCGCCGTGGGTCCGCACGTAGCCACCCAGCGCGCCTAATATCTCCGCCCGCATTCCCAGTATGACTCCATCACTGGTGGCGGCAATCTCCAACCGGCACACGTGCTCGCGGGAGTGGTTGGCGGCGATCAGATGCTCCATGCGGTCTTCGATCCACTTGACTGGGCGGCCCAGTTTCATCGAACAGAAAGGAACGATGAAGTTCTCCGGGTAGAACTCGCCGCGGATGCCGAATCCTCCGCCAACGTCGGGTTCAATGAAGTGGATACGGTGTTCCGGCATCTGCAAAAGCGAGGCCAAGACCCCCCGGTTGAAGTGGGCCACCTTGGTCTCGCCCCACACGGTCATGTCGCCGGTCCCGGTATCGAATGACGCCACCAGACCCCGAGTCTCGAGAGGGTTGCCGGTGTGCCGGTGGCAGCGAAATTCCTCTTTGCGGGTGTACTCCGATTCGGCGAACGCGCCATCCGGGTCGCCCAACGAACCCTCGAATTCCAGGGCCAGATTGGTGCCGTGTTCCTCGAACAGAAGCACGTCGCCTTTTTTCGACCCCCAGACATCGACGATGGCCGGAAAGGGCTCGTATTTCACCTCGATGGCGTCCAAGGCGTCCTCGGCCAGGTAACGGCTCTCCGCTACCACCACCGCCACCGGTTCTCCTACGTATCGAACCTTCTCTCCCGCCAGCGGAAATTGCAGGAACCGCTCCAACCCGGAATAAGACCCCCGACGCATGGGAATGGGGCGCGGCTCTACAGTCTGCACGATATCCTGAAAGGTGAAAACGGCCTCAACGCCTTCCATCTCCAGAGCGGCGGAAGGGTCTATGGATAGTACGCGGGCATGGGCGTGGGGGCTGCGCAGAATGGCCGCGTGGAGCATATGGGGCAGCTTCACGTCATCGACATAGCGGGCGGTCCCAGTCAGGAACCGCAGGTCCTCTTTGCGAAGGACGGGAGAGCCGATGTACGGCTGCTGTGCCATGGAATGCTCCGCTAGGCCGGGAGGTACGGCGTGTGGACCTGCAGGTACGTGCCGGGAATCTGCTGCCAGCACAGAAAGCGCATCGGCTCGGCGTAGGGATTTATCGTCTCGTGCCTACTTCCCGCTGGAATGCAGGTGAAATCCCCTTCTTTTACTTCGATTCGCTGGTCTCCGATGATCTCAACACCCCGGCCGGACAGGTAATAGCGGATGGCATCGCCGGAGGTTTGGGCCTGGCCATGCTCCGTGCGGGGGGCGACATGTTCCATGAACAGGTTAAAGGAGTAGATATCGAACCCCAGTTCAGGCGACATGATGTGATGGCGGCCGGGGCCCCACTCCATCAGGGGAGCTTCCGAGGCTGGCACGAAGAGCCGCTTCTGCTCCCGGCGGCGCTGCATCTCCAAGGCTACCTTGCCAAACTCCAACTGCTCTTCTATGTACTTGAGATACAGCAGCCGGGGATCCAACTTGCCCAGCTCTTCCAGCGACAAGTCCTTTACTTCAGGAGCCTTATCCGGGTACTCCAAGCGGATGAAGGGAGTGGTGACTTGGCGGTAGGTGCCAGGAAACTGTTGAGCAGCCAGAAAGACCAGGGGTTCCGGGTTAGGGTTTATCGTGCCATGCCACACGTTGGCGGGGACGTGGCAAAAATCCCCCACTTTGACTTCGAATTTCTCGTCGCCGATCTCCTCGAAGCCGCTGCCCTGGACGTAGTATTTCAGAGCGTCGCCGTGGGTGTGGTACCTGTCGGAACGGCCGTCCCGGCCCGAGGTGAAAACGTGAAGATTGTGGATGTTGAACCCTAATTCCGGCCCCACGATGATGCGCTGGCCGGGGCCGGCGCCAGCCACGTTAGCTTCCTCGGCAGGCACATGCAGCCGGTTCTGCTGGCGGCGTTGATCCATGGCCTCGGCTACCATACCGAAGTTGACCTGTTTCTCCATGTAGACCCGGTACAACTCTTCAGGCGATAACTCCTTCAGGTCGTCCCGCATAACGTGCTGAATCGTCGCCATGATCAACATCTCCTGCCGGTTGAGTGGTTACGCAAAGTAGAAACGCGGTTTAGAAAAACCGCTTCTTGCCCCCGGCCCCTCTCCCTCCGGAAGAGGGTCCGGGGGTGAGGGCCCTACCCCGCCGGGTCGAATTCAGGCCGTTTGGTCCAGGATAGGCTATCGGCGTCGTGGTGCAGGTCTACTTTCTTGCCGGCAGAGTCTTCGATGCCCAGGGGATGGTGGACCATCTCGATGATGTTGCCGTCGGGGTCGCGTATGTAGCTGTAGTGGTTGCCGGTATAGTCCCGGATACCCCAGGACTTCTCCGCGCCTGGAGCTTGTCTCTGTACCTTGGAGTAAAAGATTCCCAGGCTATCTAGATGGGCGATCATTTCATCCCAATCGTCTATCTCGACAGCGAAATGCACTCCGGGGACCCGGACCGGTTCTTTGGTGTCATTGGTGTGGATCTCCGCATTCCCCAAACGAAGTTGTAGTTGACCTTTATTGAGAGCCGGACTCCGGTCCAGAAACTCCGCTCCCAGCACCTTCTCGTACCAGTCTCTGGTCTGTTCCCGGTCGCTGATCTGCAGATTGACATGGTGGATGGTCGTTACTCTGGACATCTGGCAGCCTCCTCGGACTTCAGCCTAGCGTTCGGACAATATACTACTCTGCGGCTACTGGTAAGACAATATTTGGCGGATTTAGCGGTGCCCCGCCGATAGTAGACTGCCCCACCGGGTAGCTTGGAAAACAAAAGGCCGAATCGTGGGGATTCCACGATCCGGCCGATGTGTGCCTGAGATTGGTGCCCTCGGAAGTCTGCGGTTACGCCGGTGTTCCCACCGGGAAACGGCTGGTGACCGGCTGATTTCCACCATGCTCGACATAGGGCTCTTCACGATAGAGGGCCATAGATTTCATGATGGGGGTGTCCTGGATGGAGAACAGGATGGCCTCTTTGCCGTCGGCGGCGGCATGCTCGTGCCAGGCCCAGGACGGCACCACTAGGAAGTCGCCCTCGGTCCAGTCGAACCGCTGGCCGTTGATGACGCTGTAACCCTCGCCTTTGAACACTTGGTAAACCTTGCTGCTGGTGTGACGGTGGGCTTTGGTGCGCACACCTGGGCGGATCAACTGCACCCAGCAAGTCATGGTTCTCAGGACGGGTCCGCCGGTGGTGGGGTCGCTGTACTCCATGGCCACGTCGTCAAAGGGGTCGGATCCCAACTCGGCCAGATTCTGTAGGGCCTCGTAGGTCTTGTCCCACTTGTAGTGCAGCAAAGGCGAATAAGCGAGGTCCGGCTGTTCCCAGGTAGGCCTCAGAGTGCCCGACGCGAACTTTTTGATCGAATCTCCGGTACCGTGAACGGGCTGAGTGTCTTCCGGGAACTGCTCGTAGAAGTTGGCCTTCAAATACCCTACTAGGGGCACGTCCAAGCCATCCAGCCAGATCATTGGCTGGTTGCCTTCGTTGGTGTGGTCGTGCCAGGTCCATGACGGGGTCAGGACCAGATCTCCCGGCTCCATCCAACACTTGTCGCCTTCCACGGTGGTGTAGGCCCCTTCCCCTTTCAGGATCCATCGGATGGCGGTTGGGGTGTGGCGATGGGAGGGCGCGGTCTCGCCAGGAAGTAAAAGTTGCAGGGCGGCGACCATGGTGTGGGTGGTGCCGCGCTCCAGGCCGGGGGTGGCCAGGCGCATGATCCTTCGTTCCACGTCCCGGTCCGGAGTAACCACGTCACCGCTCTTCAGGACCAAGGGTTCCACGTCGGACCAGCGCCACATGTACGGCTCAAGTTCCGGTGGCTTCTCGTGTTCCCGGCCAACCCACCCGGGGCCAAGCCTGACTTCGTCGGCAGAGTTGTAGTACTGTTTCAGTTCCTCAGCGCTCAGCTTATCTTGCACTGCCATGACATCACTCCTTGCCGGTTATTTCACCACGGTATCGTGCCGGGCGGACTCGCCTTATAGATTGAATTGAGGGTCCTGGTAGCCGTCTACCTTCTGGTAGATCTGGATGCGGTGCCGCATGGTGTCGCAAACCAGTAGACGGTTGTTCTCTTGATCGAAGGCGCAGTAACTGGGCATACGGAAGTACTGCTTCACCTCCGGGTTCTTGGCCAGACGGTGCCGCCGGCGCATGTCCGGGTTGGCGTCCAACCCCATGGCGGCCCACTTGGAGATCTCGTGGGCGTCCCCTCGCAATGTGGCCAGGGTCTTGCCTTCGGCGTCGAAGATGACAACCCTTTCGTTCATCCAGTCGGCCACGTAGACGTCTCCGTCACCGTCCACCGCCACGTCTGCGGGGTGATTCAGGTCGTTGGGAGGGACGCCGATGTCATGGACCAAGGCATGCATGTATGGAGTGCTGCCGTCGTTGGCCACGCCCGTGGTCCGGCCTGAACCGAATGTAAGCAGATGGGTTCCATCCGGACTGAATTTTTGCACCCGATGGTTGTTCCAGTCGGCGACGTAGACATCGCCGTTGTTGTCGACGGTTATTCCCCAGGGCATGTCCAGTTCGCCGGGGCCGTCTCCTTTGACGCCAAATCCGCTGATGAACTCGCCGTCCTTGCTGAACTTCTGGATGCGGCTGTTCAGCCCATTGACCACCCACAGGTTATCGTCTGCATCGAAGGTCAAACCGGTGGAGCCGTTCAGTTGCCCGGGACCCTCGCCTTCCTCGCCCCAGGTACGCAGAACGTTGCCGTCGTTGTCAAAAACAGTGATCCGGTTTCGCCATTCGTCGGAAGCGTAAAGATTCTGGTCTTTGTCCAATGCCAACCCGGAAAGGAACTCAAACTCTCCGGTACGTCCGAATTCGTGGATGAACTCCTGGTCGATAGTAAATTTACTGATATGGGGAGTGCGGTTAGCCACGAACATTACGCCGTCTTTCCCCACGGCCATCGCTATGGGCCAATTGAAGCCCATGCCGGCGGTGGCCCTGCGTCCAATATTGTGGCTATATGTCCAGGCACGCCCGGCAGCTATCGTGTCGAGTGGCATATTTCGTTCTCCTCAAATTTTTGGCCGTCAATCTCAGTCCAAAGGCTATCAGCCAAACTGGTACTCGGTGGTCGCTCCCACCAGCGCCAGCATCTCGCCGACGCGGGAACCCACTTTTTCGTCGTTCCAGTCCAAGTTACCCTCGGCCTGGGCGTAGTCCAGAAGTTGCTGGCGGGTTTCCGCCGCCACTTCCAGATAACCCATGTGGGTCAATGCCGAGCTCACGAAGTCGTCCGGCGTGGTCACACCGTCGGACTTCATGTACTCGATGATGTTCTGCACGCCGGGCAAGCTGGTGTCGGCGACATGGTCGGCCACGAAGTTGATCCTGGCCAGCAGCGAGCCGCTGTTGATCCACTCTTGGCCGGTGTACCAACCCTCCACGCTGGGCGGGTTCAGTAGGTCCTGGCCCATGTAGGCGGCTTGAGGCCCGATGTCCGGCAGGTCCGGGCCGGGGAACATGTTGGATTCGGTAAGACGTAGAGTCCCGGCAACCACTTCGGCCGGGCTCTTGATCTTGGCGAACTGGGCGTTCTTGAAGAAGTCGGAGGTGAAGATGGTGCGAAGTACGGCCTTCATCTCGTAGCCCGACTCAACGAACGAGTTAATCATCATCTCGAGAGCATCCTCATCACGGGCGGGCTCGATGGTCCATGCGGGTACCTGTACGTCGTCGGCGACAAAGAAGTTGTACAGGTGGCGGCAGATGAACCGAGCCGTGGCGGGCTCTTCCAGAATGATGTTGATGATGTCCTCGCCGTTGAAGTTACCGGTGCGGCCCAGGAAGGTCTTTTCTCCATCATCATGGTCCTCGGCCCGGTACTCGAACTTCCAAGGGAAGCGCCAGTAAGGCTGGCGAGGCAGCCTTGGCTCGATATTCCAGCCGGTGAAGGCCCGGGATGCCTCTCTGACGTCAACTTCGGTGTAGTTGCTGACGCCCATGGAGAACAGCTCTAAAAGCTCCCGGCCCCAGTTCTCATTGACGGCGTACCGGTGATTCTCGTTATTGTCCAGCCAGAAGATCATGGTGGGGTCTTTGGACACTTCTAGCAAGATGTCCCGGTAGCTGCCCATGCCTATCTTCCGGAACAAAACGATCTGCTCAACCAGTTGGTCGGCGCCGTCCAGCTTGGAGTTGGCGGTGGCGAAAACATGGTGCCAGAACAGGGACATCTTCTCTTCCAGCGGCCGCTGAGTGGTTATCATGTGGTACATCCAGTTGTACTGGCCTGGAACCGTGACTCCCCCAGGCAGCAGACAACTGGGGTTATAGCGAACGAGCAGCGCGGTCTTTCCGGCAGACTTATCTGCGGGAGGGTTGATAAGCTCCTCCACGGTGGCATCGTAGCCTTGCTCCGCGTATCGCTCCAACTCGTCCCGCGTCGCGCCAAATCCAGCCCGGCGCAGCAGGTGAGCAATCATCGCTAGATCTTTTGTATTTGCCATTAAGAGACTCCTTTCCTGCGGATGAAGTTTCTAAGCGCTAACCGCATTAGGTGCAAATCTTTATTTGGTAAGAATTATAATCGCAACCCTAAATCAATTCAACGGTATCCCAGTCACACTCGGAATCATTCATGCTAGTTGACGCCAGCACACAGACCACGAAAATGGGCGATTCGTATCACTGCGAGCCTAGCCTCGAATCTCATGCCTGGTTGTAGCGGTCACTTGAGATTCCTCGCCGCCCTTCCGCCGATGGGCTGGTGTCGGAATGACCGAGATTGCGGCCGTAGGTTGGCAATTCTATTTTCGGAGCAATCATTAGGGAAATAACCGGCTAGTTGCCAGCTTGGCGCCTTCCACCAGTGCCTGGAGCTTGGCCCAAGCGATGTTAGCGTCGACCCTCCGCGAGAGGATAAACGTCCCGTAGCCGCAGTCCGACCCGGCGATAACATTCTCCCGGCCCACGGTTTCGGCATAGCGAGCTATCCTGTCGGCAACCAACTCCGGATGCTCGATAAAGTTGGTGGTCGAGTCCAATACCCCTGGAATGAGCACCTTGCCGTCAGGCAGTTTCACCTCTTGCCAAATCTTCCACTCGTGTTCGTGACGTGGGTTGGCTCCCTCAAAGGATAGGCCGGCGGGTCGGGCCTTGAGAACGATGTCAACGATATCCCTGAAGGGCACGTCATGGACATGGGGCCCTTCGAAGTTGCCCCAGCACAGGTGCATCCGAAGCCGCTCCGGCGGCAGACCCGCGAGGGCATGGTTCAGTACCTCCACGTGCAGCTCCACGATCTTTTTGAACTCGTCGATGGTCAGGTGACCGAACTGGGTGTTCCGGCTGGAGGCCAGGTCCGGGCAGTCGATCTGGAGCACAAATCCGGCGTTCACCACGGCGTTGTATTCGTCCTTCATGACGTCGGCCAGGGCGTAAAGATAGGCCTCTTCGCTGTCGTAGAACTGGTTGGGAAGGAACCTGGCGATCACCCCGGGCGAGGCGGCTGTCATGAAGACTTCCTGCTCCTCAGTACCCTGAGTGGCCTTCTTCAGCCGGTCCAGGTCCCGTTCCACGGCGGGCCAATCGCTCCAGGCAATGGGCCCATTGCAAGCCGGCCGGTGGACGACGGTGGAGGAGGGGCCAACGTAATTGGCCGCCCATTCCGGAAAATCAACATCATCCAGCCGTACCCGCGGCGGCTCGGACACTTGGCCCGAAAACCCGGTGAAGCGGTCTTTGACGTAGGTGGCGTAGCTAGGCTTGCTCTGCTCCCCGTCGTTGATAACATCCAGGCCGATGGCTACCTGCCGGTTCACGACTTCGGTCACCGCTTCGTCCGCTCCGGATTCGAAGACCTGCGGATCCACTAGGCCCTGGCTATCTCTGGTTTCCAGCAGATCCGCGACGCTGCCGCTCCTGGGCAGGCTGCCCGTATGGGTGGTGAGTATCTTGGATGTGCTCTGTTTCATCCTTAACCCTTTCTCCCTAGATTTAGACCCAAAGTCAGCCGCCAGACCCGCCCTGCAGTTAACTTAATCCGGCACCGGCATCGCCACAGTCACGGTGGGAACAGGAAACCTGGTCCGGTGTCCCTTGCCTGTCAGGTCTTCCCAGAGGCGCAACGACTCGGGTCCAAAGCTGTGGACGCTACCGTCGGCAAGCTCGATGTCGATCTGGCCGCTCAAGATGGTCAACCAACGGCGGCGGGGAGCCGGATGGAAATCCGAAAACTCGCCGGCTTCGGTTATCTGGAGAGAGCAACCGGACACTCTTCCCAAGGATTCCAACTTGGGGTCGTCGGGCAGCAATTCTTCGATGTGGCTCTGACCGTCGTCACCGGTATACATTCTATGGATACTCATATCTTCTCCTCAGTTTTAATGTGTTTCGCTGTCCCCTCACCCCCAGGCCTTCCGCGCCGTTTCCACCACCAATTCCAGCTTCCGCCACTGCTCGTCCTCGGTGAGGAGGTTGCCCGCGGCCGTGGAGGCGAATCCGCATTGGGGACTGAGGGATAGGTTCTCCATGGGGACGTATCGGGACGCTTCCTCGATGCGGCGGAGCAAATCATCTTCGGATTCGGGCTGGGGTAACTTCGTGCTGATCAAGCCCAGGACAACATCTTTGCCCGGCGGGACGAATCGTAGGGGTTCGAAAGTCCCCGCCCGGTCCGTGTCATATTCCAACAGAAACCGATCGACATTGAGGGTGCCGAACAGCTTTTCGGCGATGGGCTCGTACCCGCCCTCGGCATACCATTTGCTCTCGTTATTGCCCCGGCAGATGTGCAGTGCCACCGTCAGCCCATCTTTCCCGATCCCTTCCACGCAGTGGTTATCGGCGGCCACGGCCTCGTCGAACATCTTGTCAGGGTCTTCGCCCAATCCCCGTAGATGCTCGCGCCACTTGGCATCCACGTAGTAGCTGTACCGGGGAGCGTCGAGTTGGATGTAGGCCACGCCGTCGGCGGCTAAAGCGGCGACTTCCGACCTGATGATCGAAGCCAGTTCCGCCAGCAGATCGGTCCGGGTTGGGTAGAACTGGTCGGTGATGCCGGCTTGGAAGCTGATGGCCGGGAATTGACTGGGGCTGGGCACCGTCACTTTTACCGGACCTGGGGCGTTAGCCATCACGAAGGGTGTCTGATTGCCGGTCAATCGCCGCGTCTGCCGTAGTTTGGCCCCCACGACCTGCCGGGTACCCTGCTCCTGAGGTTTTCCGCCGGGCCCCTGCCAGATCCGAACAACGGCGGGAGAGCCGGTGGACACAAACCCGTCCACTACTTCCACCATGTCGTTCTGAAAGCCGGTGCGCCGGAACTCACCGTCGGTGAAGATGTCTACCCCAATGCTCTTTTGCCGCTCCAGGGCAGCCAAAACAGCACGGTCCTCTACTTCTTTAAGCCTTTCCGGGGTTAGATTTCCATCGTTGAAGGACGCCCGGGCCGCCTTAACCTCGTCCGGGCGTAGAAAGCTTCCGACGTGATCCGCACGATAAGTTCCGGGCATGCCTGGTCCTCCTGACGCAAATCGCGGCTGATCTTATGCTGGCCGCACCGGTCAATGCAAGCCCAATGCATCTCTCACTATCCCGGCGCCCAAGGTCATTACTTGCAGCTTCCTGAACGCGGTTTCTCTGGGCAGGTACTTCATGCCGCAGTCCGGAGCAACCTGAAGCCGTTCTGGGGGGACGTAGCGCAGGGCTTCGCGGATGATTCCGGCGACCGTTTCCGGCGATTCAACGCCCTGGTCGCCCAGGTCCAGCACCCCCAATATGATCGTCTTGTCAGTAAATGCTTGTAGCACGGATAGCTCCAACTTGGTCTGGGCCGACTCGATGGATATCTGCCGCACCGACGAATCCGCCAACTCCGTCAAGAAGTCGTAGGCGCCAGGTTTGTCGCTAACCACGGCAGCGTAACCGAAGCACAGATGCAGAGCGGTGACGCCATCAACGCCTTCCAATGCTTTGTCGATGGCCTTGACCGCGTACTCCCTGGCCCCGGTGGGATTGTTCCGCAGCCAGGGTTCGTCCAATTGCACCACGTCGGCCCCCGCTTGGAATAGCTCTATGACTTCCTGATTGACGCAGGCGGCGTAGTCCATGGCCAGGCTTTCCCGGTCGGGATAATAGTCGTTCTGGGCCTGCTGGGCCATGGTGAATGGACCGGGTACCGTCACTTTGATGCGGCACGCGGTATTCTTGCGCAGAAACTCCAAGTCGCCCACCTGCACCGGCCCTGACCGGCGGATCGGCCCCACGACCCGGGGCACCAAGGTAGTCTGACCACCACTGCCGGCTATCTCCCCTGGCCGCTCTATGTCGATGCCCTCCAGCGCCGTGGCGAAACGGTTGGAATAGCTCTCCCGGCGGATCTCCCCGTCGCTGATGATGTCCACCCCGGCCCGCTCCATGTCCCGGATGGCCAGTATCGTAGCGTCGTCCTGAGCCTCGGCCAGGAATCGTTCCGGGATGCGCCAAAGCCCTTGATAGCGAACCCTGGGCACTCTGGACGACATGAGGGCTTCACGGTCGATGAGCCAATCCGGTTGGGGATAGCTGCCCACCACCGTGGTGAGCAGATCGCCTTCCGCCATATCCAATTCTCCGGTATTCATGCGTGGAGTGATAGATGAACCTATGTTATGTTCACCCAATTTCGCTGTCAACGACCGTTCCAAGGCACCGTGATACAATTCCCCAACCACGGTTCCAGCAGCTACCGCCCAGTCTCGCCGCGAGCGTAGCCGGCCTTGCAAGCCCAGGTATGAATCAGGGATGAATAATGAAGCGTAGCAATGAGCGCATCCTAACCACCCATACCGGCAGCCTGCCCCGCCCGGCGGACCTGGTGGAAATGATACAGGCCAGGGAGAATCGCGAGACCTCGGACGATGCATCATTCAACCTTCGAGTGAAGGCCGCCGTCGCCGAGACCGTCGCCCAGCAGATAGAGGCTGGCATCGACGTTGTCTCCGACGGTGAGATGGGAAAACCCAGCTTCGCCAGCTACGTGAAAAACCGGATCGCCGGCTTCGACAGCCAGAACCCGGAGCCGCGTATCTTCACCGACCGGGCTGAGTTCCCCGAGTGGAATGCCCGGTCATCCCCCATCAGCACTGCCCTGTCAGTCAGACCGATGTGCACCGGGCCCCTATCATGGACTGACAAGGCCGCGGTCCAGAATGACATAGACAACTTCAAAGCCGCCTTGGACGGCGCAGACCATGAAGACGCCTTCATACCGTCCGCCTCCCTGGGCATCATCTCAGAGATCATGCACAACCGGTATTACCCCAGCGAGGAAGCTTATCTCTACGCCCTGGCCGACGTGATGAAAGAGGAGTACCAGGCCATCGCTCAAGCCGGCTTGGTTCTCCAGATCGACGCTCCCGACGCGGCCATGGGGCGGCATTCCCAGTTCGGCTTCCAAACCTTGGCGGAGTTTCGTTCAGCACTCGCCCAGCGGATCGAAGCGCTCAACCATGCCCTGGAAGGCATACCGCAGGAACAGATCAGGTTCCATCTGTGCTGGGGCAACTACGAAGGGCCCCACCATCACGACGTCCCGCTGCGAGAAATCGTGGACCTGGTGCTACAGGTGAACGCCGGAGCCTACTCGGTGGAAGCGGCGAATCCCCGCCACGAACATGAGTGGCGCGTCTGGGAACAAGTAAAGCTTCCTGATGGAAAGGTGCTCATCCCAGGAGTGATCGATTCGACCACCCATTTTGTCGAGCACCCCGAACTCGTCGCCCAACGTATCGTTCGCCTAGCCAACTTGGTAGGAAAGGAAAACGTGATCGCCGGAACGGATTGCGGCTTCAGCACCTCCGCCGGAGTACCAAGGGTAGATCAGGCTGTAATGTGGGCCAAGTTTCGTACTCTGGCGGAAGGGGCCAAACTGGCAACCCGGGAATTGTGGCAGAATCAGTAGGAATCATGCCCCGAATATGTGAGCTTGTCGAACCACTGTGATTGATGTTCGGATAGATTCCAAGTAGCAACCAGGACTGGGAGAAACAGATGAAGCGCAGCACTGATCGGATACTCACCACCCACACCGGAAGCCTGGCCCGTCCGGCGGGCTTGCTGGAAATGATGGCGGCCAAGGAAGCAGGGCAGCCCTACGACCGGGATGCCTACGCGGCCACGGTGCGGTCCGCCGTCTCCGACATCGTGCGGCGTCAGGCGGAAACAGGCGTCGACATCCTGTGCGACGGGGAGCAAAGTAAGCCGGGTTTTTTCACCTACGTTAGCGACCGCCTCACCGGCTTTGAGCCTTTGGACGCGCCCCAGCGGGCGGGCCCGTGGGAAGGCTCTCGAGAGGTGCAAAGCTTTCCCGAATACTACGAGCTCTACGCCCGGGGACGCAGCCCCAACGTCTCCGCCCCCTTCGGTATGGTGTGCACCGGGCCGGTCACCTACCGGGGACATGAACAGATCAAGACGGACCTGGACAACCTCAAGGCGGCTCTACAGGGGATCAATCCCGAAGAGGTGTTCGTCCCGTCATCCTCTGCCACCAACGTAGAAGCCCAGCGCCGGAACGAATACTATCCGTCCGATGAGGCTTACCTCCACGCCATCGCCGACGCCATGCGCGAGGAATACCACGCCATCCTCGACGCCGGATTCCTGCTCCAGATAGACGATCCCAGGCTTGTTACTTTCTACGTCTCCCGTCCTGACTTGACCATCGCGGAGTGCCGCAAGTGGGCCGAGATGCGGGTTGAAGCGCTGAACTATGCCCTGAGGGACATCCCGCCCGAGCGGGTGCGTTTCCATACCTGTTACGGCATCAACATCGGCCCCCGGGTCCACGACATGGAGCTGAAGGATATCGTGGACATTCTGCTGCGCATCAACGCCGGGGCTTACTCCTTCGAGGCGGCCAACCCAAGGCACGAGCATGAGTGGAAGGTGTGGCAGACGGCCAAGCTGCCGGAAGGGAAGATTCTCATTCCCGGCGTCATCTCCCACACCACCAATCTGGTGGAACACCCGGAAGCCATCGCAGAAAGGCTGGTCCGGTTCGCCGGAGTGGTGGGGCGGGAAAATGTCATCGCCGGGAGCGACTGCGGGTTCTCATCTCAGGCCACCACGGAAACGGAAATCCATCCCACGGTCGTTTGGGCCAAATTCCAGGCCATGACCGAAGGCGCGGCCCTGGCATCCAAAGAGCTTTGGGGTTAGGCAACGGCTGGATGGCTTCTAAGCGGGGGGTCGCCTCAATCGGTTCACTCGAAGGTCATGAGCAGGCTGCGCAAGCCCTCCTGCGCCTGAGACCTCCGGTCCGGCCTTGTCGCCAGCGCCGCCATATCACTCAGGATGAGGGCTGAACGCCAGACCAACTTAAACTCGTCGGTTACCGGTTCGTCGTCACAGTATCCTCGAAGAATGGCTAAACGGTCCTCGTGGGTTGGCCAACGCCAATCGAGCCCCGGATGACTGATATACGCGTCACCGAAGTCGATAAGGCCTACGAATTCCAGCGTATCGGGCTGGACGAAGGTATGCACTGGTCCTGGATTCGAGTGCAAGGCAACCAAATCAACTGATTCAGCGATGGATGTAGCAACCCTCGACGCAACCTCCGCCGGTGAGACATCCGAAACCCAGAGGTCTGGGTTGTCATCTATGATCCGTACCGAGTCCGCCAAGCCGGCTTGGACAAGCTCGTTAAACTGCTCGCGGTTCCGGCTCCCTAGAAACAGTGAGTTCTTGAAGAATGGCTCCTGGGGAATCGAGTGGATGCTCCGCAGAGTCCTACCCAACTGACGCAACACGTCCATCCTTACTGTTCCATTTAGCTCGACGGTCAGTGCAGCGACTCCGGGCATCCGCGTCATCACGGTGTATTCAAAGATATCCTGTCTACCGTAACCCAACACTCGTGGTACCACGATCTCCGGGTAAGCAGCTAGCTGGTCCAAGAAAAATGCCTCTTTTTCCAAACTGGTACGGGCTCGAAGCTGATGAGGCCTCTGGACTTTGACGATAATATCGTCGTCGATGTTATAAACCCGGGCCTCTCCGCCAGACTCATCGATCCCGGTAACGGCGGTGCAACTCGGGACATGCCGGCGCGCAATGTTAAGCACCGTCCCTACATCCAGCACGGGATCATCGGCACTGGGCTGGCTGTAAATGTCACTCGGAAGCATTGTTTCTCTCTGGTGCGGTACTGCGGGCTACGATGAACTATATGACGGCGGCATTAACGGGTCAACTTGCCCCCGGTTCGTTGAGGTGGCCCACTAACATGTGATGTCCATCTTCCCAATGATAAGATACTATTTCTCAGGGCAATGGCCCATGAAGTACCTGAAATTTAGGAGAGAATCTAATGGCTGATCTGGTAATGCGCACCGCCATCGGCGACTACGGCCACACCAAGGGTCTGAAGGACGGCACCGCCACTTCCGATAAGTTCGATATGGAACACATCGACGTCTCTCCGGTCACCAGCATATTCCGCCGCATGGTTCGGGGGCTGGAGTTCGACGTGTGCGAGATGGCCCTTTCCACCTACCTATGCGCCAGGGCCCATGGAAAAGCCTTCACGGGGATCCCCATCTTCCTGACCCGCAGCTTCTACCACGGCGGCATCACCTACAACCAAAAGTCGGGGATAAAGTCGCCGGAAGACTTGGCGGGGCGCAAGATTGGAGTGCGCGGTTACACCGTGACCCCCGGAGTGTGGACCAGAGGGTTGTTGCAGACCGTCTACGGGTTGGACCTGAACTCGGTAACATGGGTTTTGTCAGGGGACGAGCACGTGGCCGAATTCGTGGCCCCTTCCAACGTTGTGTCCTCACCCAACGGCGACCTGAACGCCATGCTTCTGTCCGGAGAGATCGACGCCGCTATCGGAGCGGGGGTCTCCGATTCCCCGGACATCAAACACCTCTTCTCGGACCCCGATGGAGCCGACGCGGATTGGTTCAACAGCACTGGTCTCTACCCGATAAGCCATATGCTGGTGGCCAAGAACGACCATCTGGAGAGCAAGCCATGGCTGGCCGGGGAACTGTTCTCACTGTTCCAAGCCGCCAAGAAACCTTACCTAGAGATCCTCCACTCTTCCGGAGACAAGAGCCCTGTCGACCAAGCACTGCTGAAGATGGCTAACATCGTCGGCGACGACCCAATACCCTTCGGCCTGGATAGCTCCCGGAAAACCCTGGAGACCTTCATCAACTTCAACGTGGACCAGAAGGTGATTCCGGATTGGGTGGACGTGGAAGACGTGTTTGCGAAGGTCTCTTAAACGTCGTAGGGGCGCACGGCCGTGCGCCCCTACCCATAAATGCGACAATCATTGCCTGTTTGCAATTCCTCTTAATGCCCAACCCACGCTGGGCCGGTAGAGAACCCCTTATAGAATAACTCCCTCATTCTGCAACGTGGCGATGTCGTCCCAGGTATAGCCCAAGGTTTCGATGAGGATCTCCTCGGTATTCTCCCCATGAGCCGGAGCCATCTTCCTGGTCGACAATGGTGTCTTGTTATAGCCCAGGGGTGTTTGCAGCCACTTGGATGGACCCACTACCGGGTGGTCGAAGTCGATGATGTAGTTGTTTGCGATCACTTGAGGATCGCTGGGCAGGTCGAACACATCCTGAACCCGTTCCCAAATGATGTCTTCATTGCCGGTGAACAGCTCGGCCCACTCCTCCCGCGCTCTGGTGATGAAGATCTCGTCTAGAACTGCAACCAGCTCTTTCCGGTATTCGGTGCGGCTGTCCATCGAACCGAATCGCTCGTCTTCCAGCAGGTCAGTCCGGTCGATGGCTTTACAGATGAACGGCCAGTAGCGGTCGCTCTGGTTCATGGAAAAGGCGATCCACTTGCCGTCCTCGCACTGGTAGTAATTCCATAGAGGGTTCCGGGCCATACTACGATCGATTCGGGCAGGGGCATTCTTGGTGACCAGCGCCATGCCGTAGCGCATGCCGCCCAGCCACATCACGCTGCCCAGGTGAGACGCATCTACCTTCTGCCCAAAGCCCAATCTCTCTCTGGCGACCAACCCGCCCAGGACGCCATAGGAGAGCATGATTCCCGCGATCTGGTCGGCCATGCCGCCAACACTGTAGGGGATACCATCATCGGGACCTGCCCAAAAGAGGGATCCTGACCTGGACTCGCCGGTCAAGGCGAAGGCAGGTTTGTTGGCATCCGGTCCTTGGGCACCATAGCCGGTAGCCGCCCCGTATACAATCATCGGATTGTGTTTCACCAGATCGTCGTACCCCAGGCCAAGCCGCTCGGCCACGCCGTTGCGGAAGTTTTCGACGAACACGTCGGATTTGGCCACCAGTTTGTGCATAACCTCAAGACCTTTGGGGTTTTTCAAGTCTATGGCTATGCTCTTCTTCTGACGGTTCAATACCTCAAAATAGGAGTTGATGCCCCCAGGCAGCACCGACGACGCGCCGGCCACCCGGTTGAATTGCCGTCCCAGGTCGCCATCCAAGGACTCCACCTTGATAACCTCGGCGCCCAAGTCGGCCAGCATCATGGTGGAAACCGGACCGAACTGCCACATGGTCCAGTCAACGACGCGGATGCCGTCCAGAGGGCCGGTTATACCGCTAAGGCCGTTACTCCCATTGGAGTTGGAGGATAGACGGGACCCGCAAGCGTCACAGAATTTGGCGTCTTCCCGGTTTTCTCGTTCACAGCGCGCACACTTCATGAAAGGCCTAACCCTACGGAATAAAATCGAATCGGCGGCAAATGCCGGGACATGGAATCAACTCAAACAACTATACCAGACCTGGCGGGTATCGGTGAGATCAAAACCTATCGGGGCAGGGTTGGACGTGCCCCTACACCTTACGAGGGAACCTATCGGCCAATATCTTTCTACTTTCCTGACTGGGACCGAAGATAGTCTAGGTCCCGAAACGGGCGCCCGCTTTTAGTCCCACGGCTTGTATCCATTCCGGAGCCATGACTTTCCTGGAGCCGGCGGGCTGGACCCTTTGGACGAACAATGCGCCGCCCTGGGAGGCCACCGAGAACCCGTCATCAGCAACTTCGATAACTTCACCGGGTTGTTTGCCGCTGGCGCCGGGGCGGATGGACGTTCGGAAAAACTGGATCGATTCCCCATTGATGGTGGTGGTGGCTCCGGGGCTCGGATCGCTGCCGCGGATCAGATTGTAAATCTCGCTGGCCGGGCTGTTCCAATCTATGGAAACGTCGGCGGCCCGGCACCACCCTTCGTAAGTTGCGTTAGACTCGTCCTGCACTAATTTGGGCGCGTTTCCGCCGGAAACCATCTCCACCGCCTCGGCCAAGGCCGCAACGCCCATGGGGAAGAGTTTGTCGAAATATACCGATCCTAGAGTCTCGTCGGGTCCGATCTCAATGGTTTTTTGCAACAGAACCGGGCCAGTATCCAGTCCCTTGTCGGGCCAAAAAATAGTCAGCCCAGTTTCCGATTCACCCTGGATGATCGGCCAGTTGATGGAGCTGGGTCCACGGTGCTTGGGCAACAATGACGGGTGGTATTGGATGGTGCCCCTGGTGGGGGCTTCTAATATCTCGTCCGGTACTATGTCGGTGACGAAGGCCATCACGCCCAAGTCCGCCTTCAATGCGTTGAACGCGTCGATCGCTTCTTGGGCACGCATTCGGCGGAATTGCAATACCGGTATATCGCGCTCCTGGGCTGCCACTTTTAGCGGATCCAGGGGCCGTCCTTCCCGGTCGGGAGGCACGAAGACCCCCACAACGTTTTCACCCTGCTCGGTAAGAGCCTCCAGGACTTTACCGCCGAAGGCTTCCTGGCCAATCATAACGATGCGCATGTCACCAGCCATGCTGTTTCACCTTTTTATAAACGATGAGTTGTTATCCGTATGCCTCGGAGGCTAGAAGCCCCGGCTCTTCGACAGGCTCAGGATGAGCGGTCCTTCTGCTGAAGGACCGTTCGTGTCGAGCTAGTCGAACCACATTGTTGGATGCTCGGTTAGACGGTTAATATTGCCGCGTTTGCCTGGAGCGGCCTCCCATGTTCCCGTAGGAAACGTTTTGGTCGGTAACTATGTCCAGCAACGCGGCCTTGCCCGAGGCAAACGCGCGCTCAAGAGCCGGACGGATCTGCTCCGGGTCAGTGACCCGTTCGCTATGTCCGCCCATCCCTTCCATGATCTTGGCGTAATCGGTGTCCTGGGACAGGTAGGTGCCGATGGCGCGGGCGCCCCGGCGCAGGGTCCCCTGAGTGGTTTGGTTCCAGGCCCCGTTGTTACCCAAGATAGAGACGATGGGCAGATCGAAGCGGACGTAGCTCTCCACGTCGAAACCGGTTAGCCCAAAGGCGCCGTCTCCGTAAACGATGCACACCTGCTTGCCGGGCCGGGCCAATTGGGCCGCGGCGGCGAATCCGCTGCCGGCTCCCAAACAGCCGAAGCTACCCGGATCCAGCCAATGTCCGGGCAGATTGATGCCAAGCACTCTAGCGGCGAAGGTGACCCAGTCACCCCCATCACCGATGACCGTGGCGTCGTAGTCCAGGAAGTCCCGCAACTCTTTCATCACTCTCATGGGATGGATAGGGATCTGGGTGCTGTTCAACATCTCTTCGTCGGCCGCTTTCAGAACCTGGTCCTCGGTTATCACATCTTCGACCCAGGCCTTACCCGGTGATTTATAGCCGGTGCTTTGGAGTTGGTCCATGATCTGACGCAGAACGGCTTTAGTATCGCCAACCACTCCCACGTCCACGTCCCGGTTCTTACCGATCTCGGTAGCGTCCATCATGATCTCAATCAACTTTGGGTTCTGGGGGAACATGTGCTCCGAGCCGTACCCCAACCTGAAGTCGATGGGAGTGCCGATGAGCATCACCGTGTCCGACTTTACCAGCCCATAACGGCGGCCGAGGCTGCCCAGGTTGGGGTGGTCGGCAGGGATGCTACCGCGTCCCATGGCGTTCAGGAACACCGGAGAGTCAATCATCTCCACGAACTCGCGCAGTTCCTCCGCAGCGTCGCTCCACCATACGTCGGACCCGGCCAGAATCATGGGCCGTTCAGTGGTCTTGAGGATATCCACGACTTTGGAGATGTATTCCGGGTCTCCATAAGCCTTGGCCTCTGTCCGGTATCTTTGGGGATAACGAACGTCATCCTCTTCACACGTGCCGTTGACCACATCTATAGGAATCTCCAGATAGGCGGGACCGGGGATGCCGGAAGTTGCCTGGCGGAAAGCTTCAGCAACGTATTCGGGGATCCGCTCGACCCGCTTCACTTGCTCGGAGAACTTGGCGATAGGCTTCATGAACGTTACGCTGTCGAAGTCCTGGAGACCGCCCTTGAGGTGTTCCCCTATAGCCGCGTTTCCCCCGATAAGGATCATTGGACTGGGGGCCTGAAAAGCGTTGGCCAGCGCGGTGACGGCGTCGGTAACGCCGGGGCCGGCGGTAACAATAGCCACGCCAGGCTTGCGGGTTACTTTAGCCCAACCTTCCGCCGCGTGACCCGCCACTTGTTCATGGCGGAAGTCAATCACCTTGATGCCTTCATCCACACAACCTTCGTAAAGGTTGTATATATGCCCACCGTTCAGGGTGAATACGTATTCAACCCCCTCATGCTTTAGGGCTTTAGCGAAGAGATGTCCACCGTCTATTTCTGCCATTCTGCCTCCCTAGATTGTTTTGCAAAGCTTTACGTTTCGCCAACCCCTGGCAAAAGAATCGCGCCTTCGACCATCACTGATCGCAGGGACCAGATCAAAAGGTGACAGAGTCTTGGACGAATGAGCGCAACCAATTCGAATATTCAAGATTCCGGGTAGGGCGGGCTTACCTTGCGGCCCGCCCATAGATGCCTTGGACGCCTGCAACGGTCCCGATCCGGCTGCCCGAAAGATTATAGCAACCTTCGGGGGAGCTTATTAAATTACTTCCTCCTCCTTCAGTCGGGCCAGTTCCTCTTCTCCATAGCCGAAGAAATCTCGGTAAACCTCGGCGTTATGCTCTCCAAGAAGCGGCGATGTGGTCACCTCGACGGGCGATTCGGACAACTTGATCGGAGACCCCGGCAAATTGAGGGTCCCTCTCTTCTGGTGCTCCACTTCAGTAATCATTCCCCGCTGGCGCAAGTGCTCGTCCTGGTGGAGGTCCACGGCGTTCATGGTGGCTCCGGCGGGAACCCCGGCAGCCCCCATCAAATTCATGACCTCGAACTTGGTTCGCTGGGTCGTCCAGGCTTCGATCATCTCGTTGACTTCC
>ENA-ORDI01000611-ORDI01000611.1-marine-metagenome-genome-assembly--contig:-NODE-611-length-23403-cov-5.221170_pt1 | contig 23403 bp, 20 predicted proteins | sample MGYA00248628_ERZ508525 | MGnify/ENA primary metagenome ERZ508525 (study PRJEB26195, sample SAMN05422138) | marine metagenome | isolation source: East of Porto Seguro, South Atlantic Ocean | place... | reverse complement strand
ACGGCTTGGAACCTGAGTAGAGTATGAAAAAACTACTCTTACTCTTAAGCCTACTATTAGCGACTAATGCTTTTGGTGAAGGTCTTACTTTGGTTTGTTCAGGCGAAGCAATAGTAACTGAAAAAACGACAGTTAAATCTAATGAAATACCTCTGAATCCTGGTGATACTCTAACTGACGGGGTAACTTTTACTGGAAAAAGAAATATGAGTGCGGTTTTAACTTTTCATATAAATGAAGAGCAGACAGAAGGTTGGGTGAAAGTACCAAGATCTATGAGACCTGCGTTTAGTAGGAAAGATAAGTTCTCACTTACCAAGCTTTCGGTAGGAGAGTCAGAGATAAATGCTAAATTTAAAATAAACTTCATGAATCAACCAAAAATAGTAATAAATAGAAATACAGGCTTTATAGAATATAACGGCATGGGTGCTAGTTTCTCAGGTGCTTGTGAAAAGATTGACGTTGCCAAGAAGAAATTCTAAACCCTAACCAAGTTTCCCTGCTTCAATATCCCAATAGCTCTGCCTTTTAAGAATCTGGATTTAGGAGTTTGATATAGTTAGTATTAGAGAGTTTTGATTAGGAGAAGATTATGAAGAATCTAGTACTAATTTTGTCACTAATAGCTATAGGTGGATGTGCTGTTGAAGATGAAGATGTTTCCATGAGATTGATTTGTAAGTTCAATCCAAATGCTCTTTATGAGGATACGCTTACTTTGTAAACCGAACCTTTACAAAGCAAATTAACGAATTATCGAAATCTGAGAGCGATCATGTTTTGGCGATGCTTTTCGAACACGCCGAACACGTTAATCATCAGATTAGGTTTCGTTGGTCAATTAACGATATGGCATTTTGGGACAACAGGTGCTGTATGCATCGCTCCATTTGGGATTACTGGCCTGAGGAACGTAAAGGTCGTCGTGTAACAATAGCCGGAGATCGCCCTCGCTAAAATTGTCTTCCAAACTTACCCGGTTACTGAGGAATAGCTAAAAAGGGTCTAGTTTTAGAGTTTCTATTACCACCCAATCCAACAACCCTACTTACCACAAACTCTATTCTAAGAAACATAGATTATTTTTCTTTTGAAAGCCACGCTGACATTCTTCCGCCAAGGGGTGCTTTTAGTTGATCTGAACAATAACTCACTATCTCGGATAGTTTTTGGAGATCTACATCAGTTTCATAGCCCATCTGATTAAGCATGTTGGCCAGATCTTCTGTAGCAAGATTTCCTGCTGCGCCAGGAGCGAATGGACATCCGCCTAAACCCCCTATGCAGCTATCAAATTTTCTTATTCCCTCTGCAAGTGCTGCGCATACATTGGCCAATGCCATGGCTCGAGTGTCATGAAAGTGACCTGACAGAATATTATGATCAAATTCTTCAACACATTTCTTAAATAATGAGCCCACACTTGTTGGATTTGCTGCTCCAATTGTATCGGCAAGAATAATTTCATCTGCGCCGGCGCTTAGTAATTGATTTGCTATATTGAGGATGGTTGAGCCTTCAACCTTTCCTTCATAAGGGCATTCCCATGCAACTGAAACATATGCGCGAGTTTTCAGATTTGAACTTTTAGCACTTTTTATGATGTTGCAAGAGCTTTCAATGGTTTCCTCTAACCCCATATTTATATTTTTTTGATTCATCGTCTCTGTTGCAGATGGAACAACCGTGATGATTTCTGCACCCGCTTCATGCGCCATCTCAAAGCCTTTCATGTTTGGAACTAACACAGAAATCTCACAACCTTTAGTATGAACCAAGCCTTTAATAATCTCACGAGCTCCTTCCATTGCTGGTACAGCTTTTGGGTTAACAAAACTGGCAACTTCTATACCTGGAAGTTTTGCATCTATAAGATAATTTATAAGCTCGAGGCGAGCCTCCGAGTCTAAGATTGTTTTTTGGTTCTGTAGACCATCTCTAGGTCCAACTTCATTGATGTAGACAAATTCTGAATTCATTTAAGCATCTCAATTATTTTCAGCTTATCTAAGGACTCCAAATGTTCATCTGAATACCCCAACCACTCATTTAAAACTTCTTTAGTGTGCTCTCCCAAAAGAGGAGGAGCAAGAAATTCTTCATTTGTCACTTCTGACAACTTAATCGGATTACCTGGAATTTTTACAGAACCTCCATCTGGATGAGGCACATCAACTAACATGTTCCTGTGTCTTATTTGCTCATCATTTATAGCTTGCTCAATATTATTTACTCTTGCGCATGGAACAGATTCTTTCTCTAATAAGTTCAGCCAATAATCAGATTTTTCTTTTATTAACTCTTCCTGAATAATTTTTTCAAGCTTATCCTTATCTTTTTGTCTTTCATATGCAGTTATGTATTTTGGGTCTTGTAATTCTAAGTTATTGAATAATTTTAAAAGCCTTGGCCAGAACTGATCTCCAACCGCTGCAATCACTATAGGGTAATCTTTGGTGAGAAATGAATTATAAGGCATGTGAACAAAATGAGAATTCCCAATAGGCTCAGGCACTATTCCTGACATAGTTTGCATGGTCACCATGTAATTTAGCATTGAGATTTGACAATCAAGCATTGAAATATCTACATGCTGACCAATTCCTGTATTGGCTCTGTTAATAATGGCAGCCTGAATACCCATCACAGCAAACATGCCGCCACTTAAATCGCCAATAGGGATTCCGGCTCGCATCGGTTGAGAAGAGGAGAACCCAGTAATAGACATGCCTCCACCAAGCGCTTGAGCAATTTGATCAAAGGCAGGTCTTTTAAAGTTAGGCCCTGATTCGCCAAAGCCACTTACGGTGCAGGTAATTATCTTTGGATTAATGGCCTTTAAAGTTTCAAAATCAATTTTTAGTTTTTTAGTAACACCAGCTGAGAAATTACTGATTATAACGTCTACTTTTTTAGCTAGCTCATAGAAAATTTTTAAGCCTTCTGGTTTTTTTAAGTCCAACGAAAGACTTTTTTTGTTTCTATTAAGAGTATAAAAATAAGCACCCATTCCATTAAAAGAATAGTCTGGATCATTTTCGAGCAAACGCCTTGTTCCCTCACCTTTAATAGGGGGCTCCACCTTAATCACCTCGCAACCTAGGTCTGCAAGGATCATTCCTCCATAGGGTCCTGACAACATATGTGTAAGGTCCAAGACTTTGATGTTTTTTAAGGGTTTTGTAGTCTCTAACATGTTTTTATTATCTATCCTTGAGATTAGAAAAAAATACTACCAATAAATACTTTATTACTCTAATTAATAATGATTGTTTATAGCATTCTTTTGCTGTATAAAAATAGCCAACATTATTTACTGGGAGGTAAAATATGCATGTCTTCAACACATATATTCTTAGGTTTTTATTCGCGTTCTCTTTTGCTTTTATTTCATTAAATCTTTTAGCAGAACCTGTTCTTGAAGAGGTTGTTGTAACAGCTAGGAAAGTTGTTGAAAATGAACAAGACGTGCCAATAGCCATGAGTGTTTTCACTGCAAGTGATATTAACGATGCAGGCATAGAAAGACCTGAAGATTTTATAGCCTTGACGCCAAATGTTGTCATGGCCAACACTGTTAATGTTGGAGATACTTTAGTGACAATTAGAGGTCTGACTTCAACAAGAGATGCAGAGTCTAATTTTGCTTTCGTTGTCGATGGTGTTTTGCAAACAAATCCCAATGCATTTAATAGAGAACTTTTAGATATTGCCCAAATTGAAGTTCTAAAAGGTCCGCAAGGGGCTCTTTACGGAAGAAACGCCACCTCCGGAGCAATCTTAATTACAACCAAAGCTCCCTCCGAAGAATCTGTAAGAACTGCTGTTGTAGGAATGGGTATTAATAACTCGTCGAAATTGCAATATGTACATTCCGGCAAAGGAGGCGATAACGTATATACAAGATTTTCAATAAGCACTAGGGAAACAGACGGAGAACATACGAATGTTTATTCTAACCAAAAAAATGTAGATTTCTTTGAAGATACAACCATTAGAAGCAGGATCTTAGTAGATAATGACGATAGTTCTTGGGACTTTAGGGCAGGAGTAAGCGAGGCTAGCGGGGGAACCATTAATTTTAATGCCGTTTTTGCTTTACCTGCCTTTACAGGATTTGGTACTCCTGGAGCAGATCAGTTTTTCGAGGATGTCAATGATCATCAGTTCACATATATGTTTAATGTACCTCCGGTCAATGAGCAAGAAACATTTGATATGTCTCTTAAATACACTGAAGATCTTGCTAATGGGAGCGAATTCTCAGCAATATTGGCTTATAACCACCTTGAAGAGTTTTTGATTTCTGATGGAACATCAGGCGCTTTTGGTGGTTACTTTGGAGTGCCTTCGTGTGCTGCTTCAAATACTGCAGCTAATCTTGCCCTAATTAATTCTTTACCTCCTGGATTTTCATTTGCTGCTCCTGGAACAGCTCCTTCAGGTGCAAACTCAGTATTGGGACCATATTTGCCTCATACATGCGATGGATATCAATTCCAATCACGTGACCAAGATGATATTTCTATTGAGGTTAAATTAACCAGTGATCAAAATCAATCAACTCGATGGTTGGTTGGTGGATACTATGCTGAAATTGAGAGAGATGTTGAAGTCTCATATGGAGCTGATTTAGGCAAAGGTTTTGAACTTAAGCCTTATGTCCCTGCAACAGGAAAAAATCCTACTGATTTAGCGTTTGACGATACCTTTACAACAGACGTTTTCTCAATTTTTGGACAATATTCCATTGATTTATCTGATGTAACAGAGCTTTCTATTGAAGCCAGATACGATAATGAAAAACGTTCGGTAGATAACAATGTTCCTGCTACGACCTCGGCCTTATACTATGGTGGTGGTGCTCCAATAAATCCTGCAATGACAGCAGGTGGAAGCAAAATTCCATCGCGAGATAAATCTTATAATCAGTTTCAACCTAAAATTTCAATAACAAGAAGCGTTGAAAATACAACGTTTTATGCCACCTACGGAGTTGGATTTAGATCTGGTGGTTTTAATTCATCTGGTAGTGCGGCTTTAATAAATTCTCAGCTAAATATTCCAGTTGGAGCCGGATTGAGTGTATCGGATTCATATGATAAAGAAGTTTCTAAATCATTTGAAGTTGGTTTTAAAGGTAGGTACCTAGACGGAAGATTGGCAATTAATGGTGCTATTTTTGAAACGAAAGTTGAAGATAATCAATTTTTTGAATTTTTTGCTGGACCATGGGGTTTGTTGAGGGTAGTAACTTCTATTGACGAGTTAGACATAAGTGGCTCAGAGTTAGACTTTAAATATGCACTTACTGACAATCTTAGACTTGATGGTGGCATTGGCTTCACGGATGGTAAAATTAAGAAGAATACCCATAGACCTAACACTGTCGGTAATAATGCGCCATTAGCTCCTGAGCATACTTATAATCTTGGTATGCAATATGAAACAGCTTTTTCGGCAAACTATGATCTTATAGTTAGAGTAGATTATATGGAGGTTGGAGAAACTTGGTTTCATACAGTTCAAAACAATCAGCAACCTTCAGTTTGGGGCGCCTTGCTAGGATTCCCAGTGGCATCTGATATGAGTAAAACAGTTCGCGATCCTTATACCTTAGTTGATCTAAGGGCGTCGATCGTTGGAGAAAAATTAAGTCTAACTTTGTGGGGCAGAAATGTTACTGATGAAGAATATCTTGCAGAGGTCATTCCAGCTCCAGAATTTGGTGGATCTTTTATTACTGAAGCACCGTATGCTACCTATGGATTAGAATTAAAGTATAGTTTTTAAAAAGGGATTAAACTTTTATGTCATATCGATTAGGTGTTGATGTTGGCGGAACTTTTACTGATTTTTTATTAATCAATGAGTCGGATGGTTCGACCCATACTGCTAAGGTTCCTTCCACTCCTGAAGATTCCTCAATAGGAGTCCTCAATGGGGTCTCGAGAATCTGCGATCAATCCGGAGTAGATCCTAAGGATATTAACCTTGTAATGCACGGCTCTACCGTTGCAACTAATGCTGTTTTAACTGGCAATGGCGCGAAAGTAGGTCTCTTAACCACCAAAGGGTATGAAAGTGTTCTGCAGGTTGCTCGTTCATTTTGCCCAGGCGGTCTAGGGGGATGGGTAAGTTTTGTTAAAGGTCCGTTGCTTGCTCCCTTAGAATTAACGTACGGCATTAAAGAAAGAACGGATGCTTCTGGTGAGATATCTACCCCACTGGATGAAGATCATTTAAGAGAGCAATTAACTCAACTAAAAGCAAAAGGTGAAGTTGAAGCCCTAACCATAAGCTTTGTAAATTCATACATTAACAATGAGAATGAAGTTCTTGCTGCACAAATTGCCAGTGAAATATTTACAGACATTCCTATCTCTATATCTAGTGAAGTTATTCCTGAAATGCAAGAATACGAACGAGCAGAAACTACAGTTCTCAATTCTTATGTTCGACCTCAAGTATCTAATTACGTTAACAATCTTCAGTCCAATCTAGAGAAATCATTGGGCAGTGATGTCCAGCTATCCATCTTGAGATCTGATGGCGGGCTTGCATCAAGTCGTGCGACAGGAGACTCTCCAGTTAATCACCTTATGTCAGGTCCTGCTGGAGGTGTTGCTGGCGCTATACATTTTTGCGACCAAGCTAATTTTGAGAATATTCTAACTTTTGATATGGGAGGCACTTCAACAGACGTCGCCTTGATCCAAAGCTCAAAAGCCAAAATTAGAAGAGAGACTTTGGTTGGAGACGTGAGAGTCAAAGCACCATCAGTTGACGTGAGAAGTGTGGGTGCGGGTGGGGGCTCAATTGCTTTTGTTCCAGAGCTAACAAAAGCCCTTAGAGTTGGTCCAGAGTCTGCAGGAGCTGTACCAGGACCCGCTGCCTATATGAAAGGAGGGGAGCAACCTACTGTATGTGACGCAAATATAGTGCTGGGCTTACTTCCAAGAGATGTGCAGCTCGGTGGAGATATGATAATAAACAAAGAAGCTGCTGAAAAAGCTGTACAAACTATTGCAGACGGAATTGGGATTGATTTGATGGAAGCTGCAGAGGGCATTATCAGAATTGTTAATGAGTCTATGTTTGGCGCCTTAAGATTAGTATCAGTAGAGCAAGGTTTTGATCCTAGGGATTTTGCGTTGGTTGGATTTGGTGGCGCCGGACCACTTCATGCAAATGCTCTTGGCATTCTCTTAAACTCCTTTCCTGTAATTATTCCTCCAGGACCGGGTGTTTTGTGTGCTTATGGAGAGGCTACAACTCAAATTCAAGATGAGTCATCAAGATCTTATCTAGCCATGGCTCAAGACATTGCTACAGATAAATTCTTGAGTGACTTAAGTGATCTTAAGAATAAAGCATCTGAATCACTTCTTAAAGATGGTGTGAGCGACTCTAATTTAGAAGTTATCTATCAAGCTGATGTTAGATATGCAGGTCAAGCATTTCAAATTACAGTTGAGTTTGATGAGAAGGAATATAAGACCAAAGGTGTTCAATTAATTACTGATATATTTGATGATGAGCACTATCAATTATTTACATTTAAATTAAGTGATGGTCATGAAATTTTGATGATTCGAGCTATTGTTAAAGTTCAACAGTCTAAAATTAAATCTTTAGAAAATGAGAATTTTTCTGGCTCACTTGAAGATGCAGTCATTCAGGACACACGTTTTTATCATGAAGCACAATGGCACGATGCAAAAATCTATGACCGAACAAAACTACATGCCAATTTGGTTATTCCTGGACCTGCTATTGTTTCTGAAATGGATTCAACCAGCGTTATCTTGCCTGATTATGACGCTGCCGTTGATCAGGTAGGCAATTTAATTATCAATCCCAAAAAATAATATGTCAGCACGAATTATTGAAACAAACGATTCTCCATTAAACATAATTGATGTAGACGGTATAACCGTTGATCTTATAGAGAATGCTCTAAAGAATGCTCGAGAAGAGATGGACACATTAGTAAGTCGAACAGCACTATCTCCAGGGATTAGAGAGCAAGGCGACTGCTTTCCAATGATCGCCAATAGAGATGGAAAGATGGTGGTTGGTCAATTTGGATCATTTATTCATGGCTTTACTGAGGCTTATGATGAAGAGATTGAAGAGGGAGATATTATTCTTACCAATGACCCGTATATGTGTAATGCAGCCGTATCTCATTTACCAGATTGGATGGTATTGAAACCAGTTTTTAGAGATGGTAGGCATATTGCATGGTCTGCAATGTTTGGGCATATGTCTGATAATGGCGGCATGGTCCCTGGGTCTATACCAACAGAAGCAACTACAATTTTTCAAGAAGGAATAAGAATTCCGCCCATCAAACTTTACAAAAAAGGCGAGCTTCAGTCTGATGTATTAGAGCTTATTTTACACAATGTTAGAACTTCTCAATGGAATCGCTTTGATCTAAATGCTCTTGTTGCTGCTTGTAATACAGCCGCTAAAAGGTGCAATGAAATAGCAGATCGTTTTGGTGATGATGTTTTTTGTTCCACGATGAAAATTATGCTGCAAAGAAATTATGATGCCATGAAGCATATTATTTCTATGTTTATTCCTGAAGAACCCAGAGAGTTCTCTGATTATATTTGCGATGACGGCATGGGTATGGGCCCTTATAAAATACATTGTAAAATGTGGCGTGAGGGGGACAAAGCTATTTTTGATTTTGAAGGCACAGACCCTCAAGCGCAAAGCTCAGTAAACTTTTATCTTAATGAAGACATGTTCAAAATGTTCTTTGGGTCCTTTACGATTAATGTTGTAGATCCGCAAATTGCTTTTAATGATGGTTTCTATGATTTAGTAGACGTTAGAATCCCTCAGGGAACTCTCTTAAAGCCTAACTATCCGGCAGCTCTTTCCGGGAGGACTCATGCATTAGGCAGAATTTTTGATGTTTTAGGTGCTTTATTAGGCATGGGAGCTCCAAACGAGATGCTTAATGCAGCTGGATTTTCTGACTCTCCGCACTTATTTTTCTCTGGCTACGATGATAAGGGAGATTGGTTTCAGTTATTCCAAATAGGCTTCGGTGGAGTTCCCGGAAGACCTATCGGAGATGGACCTGATGGGCATTCATTATGGCCATCCTTTACGAATGTACCAAATGAGTTTGTTGAGGCATATTTTCCCCTTAGAGTAGAAACCTATGAATTTATTGTTGACTCTGGCGGAGCAGGTCTGCATAGAGGAGGCAATGGTCTTTCTGTTGCTTACAGATTTTTGGTAGATGGTCATATTGGAATTCATGATGACAGGTGGCTTACCTATCCATGGGGAGTGAATGGAGGCAAGCCAGGCAAACGATCTACTAAATTACTTGTAAGAGTGGATGGAAGCGAAGAATATATTCCAGCTAAATGTGAAGGCGTTAAAGTGCATAAAGGCGACCTCCTTTATTTTAACACTTGGGGCGGAGGGGGCTGGGGAGACCCGCTTCAGCGCGATCCGACTATTGTTGTCTCAGACGTTGCAAAAAAACTTGTATCAATTGAGGGGGCAAAAAGATACGGCGTCGTGATTAATGAGGACCTGTCACTGGATCAGTCAAAGACGGATGCCTTAAGAGCTAAAATGTCTAAAGACACTGTTCAAGATGAGATGTTTAATTTTGGGGGAACCATTGAAGAAATCAAAGCCAGGTGCCTAGAAGAGACTCACCTAGAGCCTCCGGTATCTCCAACTTTTCTGAATCAATAACAATTGAGCAAGCTCAAATCACATCCTACTGGAATTGGCAACTCTCCTGCCTTAGTGGTTGTTGATATGTGCCGAGGCTTTATTGACCCATCATCACCTCTTGGCTTTGAATGCGACGAATTAATTGAAGCGAATATTCGACTGGTCAGTAAATTTCGAGAAAAGAATTTACCCGTAATTTTCACAACCACGCTTTATCGAGATGAATTTGAAGCAAGTGTTTTCAGGTCTAGACTTCCTGATTTAAATATTTTAAAACCCGGATCTGAAGAAATATCCTTCTTGGAAACTCTATCACCCAATAAAGATGAAAAGCTGATTGAAAAGAAATTTGCGAGTGCTTTTTTTGAGACTAGTTTAGCCAACCATCTTAATCAAATACAAGTAGATTCAGTGATTGTTTCTGGGGTTACAACAAGTGGCTGTGTTCGAGCTACAGCACTAGATTCTTTGCAAAATAATTTCCTTACGATAGTGGCAGAAGATTGTGTTGGCGATAGAGATTTGAATGCTCACCAAGCTAATTTATCTGACTTGCAAGCCAAGTATGCTGATGTGATTCACTCTGACACATTTTTTTAAATCATATTCATTTTTTAAAGGAGTTAGATAAGGAAATAAATTTATAAAAATTTCTTAAGCTCACTGTCTGCATCGTAATTCCATATTTTCTCGGTTCTCATTGACACTATTGGCGTCTACTTCATTACAAGGTTGCGAATAAAAACAGCTATTGGATTTTTTATGTGATTGAGCCTGCCTTTTATTATGAATGCAGTTGTTCAGAAACCCACGCATTAAGAGATACTCCTTACACGCATGTTGCACCCATAGTAAATTTTATTTTCTATTGTGAAAATAGTTTTATGACTGCAGTAAAAATTAAAGGTATATTTAGACTGAGAGTTACTTCAAACACTTTGGCAGTACAAGGCTTGGTTGGATTCTTACAGGGAAGGGCGATCAGATTGGGAAGAGAACGATCTTATCTTTCCGACCAAAAATGGAACTCCTGCTGATGGCAAAACTAAAGCACAAGGAATGAGACTTCTATTTGATAGAACCAGGATCAAAGGGTCATTTCATACTCTTAGACACAGTTGTATTACTAACTGGTTGCAGTCAGTTCCTAACATTAAGTTAGTCTCAACGCTTGCAGGGCATTCCACTGTAGGCATTACTCTGGATCGTTATGGTCATGTACTGGAAGAGAACGCTATCTCGGAAATGGATAATCTTTACGCTACAATGCGATCTACGAGTTAGATGATCATGGAAGGGTGACAGAGTCTGGTTGAATGTACTGGTCTTGAAAACCAGCAGGGAGTTAAATCCCTCGTGGGTTCGAATCCCACCCCTTCCGCCAGAATTAAATACCTTTTTAAATACCTTTTGGATACCTTCATGCTCTGAAACCACTATAAGACAGGGGTTTTTAATCAGACTCAATAGTCTTGAAAACCAGCAAGGTGTTAAAGCCTTCGGGGGTTAGAATCCCTCACCCTCCGTCACTATTTTCTTTGACTGATTTTAGTAGCTTTTTTAAGACTTCTTCTGGAGTGATACTTTCCATACGAGCATCATTCGAAATTATATGCTCCTGGTTTTTTCCTCTTGTTCCTATGAGGCTTTCGTCAGTGATCGAATACATAGTTACTGAAGGTTTATCTAAAACCGCAGACAGGTGAGCAAGACCAGTATCAGAACAAACACAACCTATAGAGTGTTCGATGACATAGGCAATTTCATTTAAAGATAATTGCTTTAAGGCAATAGCTTTTTTATTAGATGAAGTAATTTCTTCTGCTCTGGTAAATTCTTCTTTAGATCCTGAAGGGAGAACTGCGATGTAGCCCTCTTGGTTTATTAATTCAATAAATTTTTGCCAATAAGAAATTGGCCATAATTTAGTTGGCCAACTAGCATTGTGAACCAAGACCAAATATTTATCTGGCAAAGTAAAATCAGGTGCCTCAAATATATTTTTATCTACTTTATAATCTATGGATTCATCATCTATTTTGTAGTTAAGGCTTTGAGCTAATAAACTTCTCTGCCTAGCTACTGCATGTAAATTCTTGGGTACTTCATGTTTAAACGCATAAGCCCAATGAGCCGGGTATTCCCTTGCACTATTTTTGTTCATGCCATGTACTTCTTTTTTTACAAAATAGGAAAGAACAGCGCTTTTAAGGTTGTTTTGCATATCAATTACTACATCATATTTCCTAGCATTTATTTTTGTTTTTAGTTCGTTTAATTCTCTCCTTAAAGAACTAGATAGTAGTTGTTTTCTCCAAGTACGATGGTTAGTGGTAATAATTTCTGATACTTTTGGGTGCCAGGAAGGAACTGCAGAAAAATTTTCATCGACAATCCAGTCAAATTGAATATCAGGATAAGTTTTTGAGGCATCTGTTAGAGCAGGCAGGGCGTGCATCAAATCACCCATCGAAGTTAATTTGATGATAAGTGCCCTCATATTAAGAAAAATTTTTAAAGAAAGAACTCAATCTATGTCTCAAATTATGCCGTGATAGAGCTTTCTCATATAAATAATTGAGTTGAATTGAGCACCTTTTTCCTTCAAATGCTTGATATCCATGCCAACAATTTTCTGTAACTTTAAAAGCAACTAAGCTTCCCATCGTGGCTGGAATTTCTTCAATATAGTTATTTAAATTGTTCCTATCTTTAAGCAGCCTTAAGAGGCCATTTGTATGATTCCATTGATCATTAAGATAAATTAAAACAGTAATAATTTTTGTTTTTGAATCCGAATGAATTTTTCCATCCTTCATTCTTGAGTAACCTCTGAAGGTAGTAACTACTGGTTTATCTTCTAAATTAACTTGAAATTTTTGTTCTAGGATTTTCCTCATTTTATTACTTTTCAGTTCCTCAACAAGCCTTTGAATGCTTTCTCCTAAAGAAACAGCCTCCAAAGGAAAACTACCTCCTTTATTAATAGGGGGAAAATCTGAAATTAAGCTAGAGTGATTCTCTTTACTTGAAAGAGCATCTTTAACTGTAAAGAATGGAAAATAGTTAGAATTTATTTCTGCTTTGCTGATTGATTCAAAGTTAAGCATTGTGTTAAAGCTGGTTATGTTTAGACTCTACCTCTATTACTTTTCTTATATAGGCTTTAAACGTATCAGGCTCTTGTCCTCCAACCAGAGAGTATTTTTTATTAATAATGTAAGTAGGGATAGAAAAAATATTCATTTCTCGGGCTCTAAGCTCTTGTCTTGATACTTCTCTAGAACCGATATCGGATTTTAAGAAATCTTTGATCTCATCTTTATTTAATCCTTTTTCATTGGAAATAGAAATTAGTTCTTTCATGGAACCGACATCTCTGCCTTCTGAAAAATAAGCTTCAAATAATGCTTCGGCCATAACATCTTGGATTCCTTTTGATTTGCTAAACCATAGAAGTCGATGAGCTAAGAAAGTATTAGGAAGATTTTTGGTCTTGTTAAAATTGAATTCTATGCCTACTTTTTTACCTTCCTCTGTTATGAAATCAAATCTACTTCTAGATCCTCCTGATTCACCAAATTTAATTTTCATGTATTCTTCTTTGTCAAAACCTTCTTTGGGTATTTCAGGATGTAACTGATAAGCCTTCCAATGAATGTCAAATTTAGCTTCATTTTTTAGATCTTGCATAGCTATTGAGAGTTTTTTATATCCTATGACACACCAAGGACACACAATGTCGGAAACGATATCTATTTTTAATTTATTTGCAATCATCTGATTCTGTTTTGAAATGATATAGTTATATTAAACAAAAGTTAATCCATGAAATCAGTATGCATTTTTGCAGGATCTAGTTTAGGTGAGAAAGAATCTTATAGAAATATAGCTTCTAAATTAGGTCAGGAACTAGTTAAGAATAATTTTTCTATTGTCTACGGAGGAGGCAGTGTTGGTTTAATGGGAGAAATAGCTAATGCAGTATTAAATTCTGGCGGAAAAGTAACTGGAGTAATAACTAATAGACTTAAAGAAGTAGAGGTGGGTCATAAAAACTTAACTAAACTCGTCATAGTTAAATCTATGCATGAGAGAAAAGCCAAAATGGCAGAATTATCAGACGCTATTATTTCTTTACCTGGTGGAGTTGGAACTTGGGAAGAATTTTTTGAAGCTTTAGCCTGGAATCAATTAGGTATTCATTCTAAACCTATTATTCTTCTAAATGTCGATAACTATTATGAAGATTTGTATAAATTTGCTGTTAAAGCTTGCTCAGAAGGATTCATTCCTCAATCTACTTTAGATGATTTCATATTAACTGACAGTATCACTAGAGCGATTAAAGAGATAATAAACTTTACTCCTCAAGATAATACTCAATGGTTTGAAAGGCTTAAAAACTAAAGGTATTATTCCTCATATCTAATAATTTACATTAAATAATAGTGTTAAAGTATTGATAATATTTACTATTTAAATTTTAGATAAATATTTAAAATTTTTTTTCTTTTGCTTGCAATCTTTCTTCAATTTGATATCTTTAGTTCTACGCTATTACTCGGAAGAAACTGGACCTCGAGACTCAGATTCAAAAGAGGATGGACAGAAGAAGAAGGGTGGAAAGAGAAGCGTAAGCAACTCAACTGCACAAGAAGGGTACTTGTAGCACAGTGAGAAACCCGCACTGGCCCCTTCATCTTCGAATTAAACACCACATCAGAGGTGTTTTTTTATGCAAATCTAAAAGATTTTATTAAAGTGTATGAAGTCTGGCCTGACTCAAAAACACTTTTGTACACATCTAAAGATCTGATTACGGATTCTATTGGTTCATCAAATCCAATTATTTCTGTGAACGGTCGGGTTTTTTCTTTGAATCTAGCTAAAGTAATATGTGGTTTAAATGATTTTAATCTCATTCCAAATCCTATTCTGGCCACTATTTCTTCAACTATGCCATAAAGTTCTTTAAGCCTTGGTGACAGGGCAATGTTGGCAATTAGAACTTGTCCATTTTCGTTGGGAAAGTAACTTAGATGGCTTATTTCTATAGGTAAATGTTTAAAAATGAGTTGTTGATTTAAGGCTTCAAACATTTCTTGCTTTTGTTCAGGCTCCATGGACCCAATAAAGTTAATAGTTATATGATGTTGTTTTTCCTGAGACCAATTAATTTTTATATTTTTAAAGGCGTACTTTTTTTGCTTCTTCTTAAGTTCAGAAATTAATTTATTTAAACCTGATTGAGGAGTTAGAGCTATAAATATTCTGGACATTTTTTTGAGTCAGGAATATTAAAGATTACTTTGGCAGAATCAAGCACTTTATTTTTTTGTTAAGCTAAAATAGTATAAATAGGAATAGAAATTGCCCAAGAGAAAAAGAGTTCTAACCGGAATAACGACTACCGGCTCGCCTCATATAGGAAATTTAGCTGGAGCAATTTTACCTGCAATTAAGGCTAGCAAAAAAAAATCTACAGATTCTTTCTTATTTTTAGCTGACTATCATTCATTAATTAAGAATAAGGACCCTGAACTTACTTATGCATCTAGTTTTGAGATCGCAGCCTGCTGGTTAGCATGTGGTTTAGATCCTAAAGAAGTAATTTTTTATAGACAATCTGATATACCTCATATAATGGAACTGGCATGGGTATTAAGCTGCTTAACTTCAAAAGGACTTATGAACAGAGCCCATGCATACAAAGCAGCCGTTTCTGAAAATAAAACTAAAAGTAATAAAGACCTTGAGAGAGGTATAACTATGGGCTTATATAATTATCCTGTTTTAATGTCAGCAGATATCCTGATATTTAATGCCGATGTTGTTCCTGTCGGACTAGATCAAAAGCAGCACGTAGAGATGACACGTGATATTGCTTCAAGATTTAATCATCATTACGGTGAAATTTTTAAGATACCTGAAGTCTCGATAGAAGATAAGGCTGGTGTTTTACCTGGGATTGATGGAAGGAAAATGAGTAAAAGTTATAACAACGTAATTCCAATATTCTTAAATAAAGACGATCTTAGAAAAAAAATAATGAAAATTAAAACAGACTCAAAGACACCTGGAGAACCCAAAGAAACTGAAAACTCTTCCATATTTAGTATTTATCGTGCTTTTGCTCCTGAAGACCAAACTAGGAAATTTCAAGATCTATATAAAGAGGGAATATCTTGGGGAGAAGCAAAAGAATTACTTTTTGAACTTTTAAAGAACCAAATCCAACCTTTTCGCCAAGAGTACAAAGAGCTAATAAAAGATAAGTCAGCTCTAGAAAAGATACTTCTTTTAGGGGCAGAGAAAGCTTTAGACATATCTACTCCTATTATTAACAAGGTAAGAAAGGCTGTTGGAATAAGGGCTTTTGGTGATTGATATAAAGAGCTTTATAAATTTCTTCTTATAGAGAATAGCCTTTATAGTTTTAAAAAAATGCTTTAGAAATGAAGAAACTACCTTCTATTATATGGTTGTTATCTGGTGGTCTTTTTTTTGTCGGAGCAGGACAATCTGTAGTTTTTATAACTATTCCACCTTTAGCTAGAGATCTTGGGTTAAGTGAGATCCAGACAGGATCCATATTTGCTTCTTCAGCTCTAGCTTGGATGTTATTTAGTCCTTATTGGGGAAAATTAAGCGATCGTATTGGAAGAAAAATTGTTGTCTTGGTAGGACTCTTAGGGTGTGCTTTATCTTTAATCTTATTTAGCAGTGCTTTAACTTTGGGCACATCGAATATACTTTTTGGTTGGAAGCTTTTAGCTGTATTAATTTTAGCGAGACTGATAAATGGAATTTTGGGAAGTGCCACTAGGCCTGCTGCGGGTGCTTGGATTGCTGATGTAACTAGCCTAGATGAAAGAGGAGGGGGGTATGGAAGGCTTAATTCAGGGTTTTCAGCAGGTCGTATAGTAGGACCAGCTTTAGCTGGATTTCTTCTTCTTATCTCCTATACATTACCTTTTTATATTTTCTCCTTAGGCTTACTTATAACAACCTTAGTGCTTTTAAAAAGGCCTGGAGGAAACAAAGATCCAAAGGTTTTAGCAGAAAAAGGAAACTTAAAAATGTTCGATAATAGAGTTTGGCCTTTTTTGTTAGTTGGTGCTTGTTTAGGACTTTGTAATGCTGCTTTGGTACAAACCACGTCCTTTTATTTTCAAGATGTAATAACTCCCTCAGCAGCTAATCCGATTACCTTTGCTAGCATTGGATTTATGTTAGCTGCTTTTGGAAGTATTTTAGGGCAATTACTTATAGCTGATAGGTTAAGAATTTCTCCTGGTTCTTTACTACGATATGGAACCTTAATAAGTGGAATTTCTTTTCTTGGCATTTCTCAAAGCGATTCGTTGACTTCCATTTACATTTCACTTCTTTTATTTGGCTTAGGGCAAGGGACATTAGGTACTGGCTTAGCAGCAGCCCTTTCCCTATCTGTAGGGCATACAAATCAAGGAAAAGCTAATGGCTTCATGGGAATGACCATGCCAATTGGCCATGTTATTTCTCCATTTATTGCTATGCCTTTGTATATGATTTCTCCTGAATATCCTTATCTTTTGGGTTGTACGGCTATGTTTATGACACTCATCTTTGTACAAGTTAATGTTAGGCATAAATGGATAAGGCATAAAGGTTATAGGAAGGTTACTTTAGATCCTAACCAGTCAGTAGAGGAAGGTTAATAGGTGGTATTATTAACATATAGCCATTTCTTAAATAAGAGGGAAAAAAGTTATGTTCAAAGAAGGTTTGTTAAAAGGAAAAAGGATATTAGTAACTGGAGGCGGAACAGGCCTGGGTAAAGAAATGTCTCGTTATTTTTTAAAATACGGAGCAGAGGTGCTTATATGTGGAAGAAGAGAAAGTGTCTTAGAAGAGACTGCCAAAGAGCTAATGGAAGAAAATGGTGGAAAAGTAAAATGCTATGGTCTTGATATAAGGGGAGCCCAAGATGTAGATGAAACCATTGAAGAGATTTTTTTAGAAGGCCCATTAGATGGCCTAGTAAATAACGCAGCTGGTAATTTTATTTCCAGAACCCAAGATCTATCACACAGAGGTTTTGACGCCATAGCTGGCATAGTTTTTCATGGAACGTTTTATGTAACGCATTCAGTAGGCAAAAGATGGATAGAGTTGGGGAGAGGAGGCTCAATAGTATCTATTTTAGCAACTTGGGTTTGGACTGGTTCAGCTTTTACAGTTCCTTCCGCAATGTCAAAAAGTGGGATACATGCAATGACAAAATCTTTAGCAACTGAATGGGGCCATACTGGAATTAGATTAAACGCAATAGCTCCTGGACCTTTTCCAACAGAAGGTGCCTGGGCTAGGCTATCGCCTAATCAAGACCCTAACGATGCTTCAGATCAAGGAGTCTATTCTCAAAATCCAATGGGAAGGGTTGGAAAAATGGAAGAATTAGGGAACTTGGCAACATTTCTCATGTCTGACGGTTGTGATTACTTAACTGGTCAAACCATTGCTTTAGACGGAGGAGAGTATTTAACAGGGGGGACTTTTTATAAAGCTCTTTCTTCTTTGAAAGATGAAGACTGGGATGCTATAAAATCCACTATAAAAGCTACTAATGAGAAAGATAAAGCAAAGAGGACTGCATAGAAAATAATTTAAGGGGGAAAAATGACTAATTCAACTATAACTGAAATGAAGAAGGTATTAGACCTTCAAAAACAGCTTCACATTCAAGAGGGACCTCCGAGTGTACAACTAAGAAAAGACAGGCTTGATAGATGTGTTTCAATGGTGAAGAAATATCAAAATCCAATCATTTTGGCTCTGCAAGAAGATTTTGGCAATAGAGATCCTGTAATGAGCGTTGCTACAGAAGTATTGTCTGCAATCGGTCCTCTTGAACATGCTAAGAAAAATCTTTCTAGGTGGATGAAACCTGAAAAAAGAAGGGCAGAAATCGCGCCCCTAGGCCCACTTTTAAGTCTAATGGGAGCTCGTGCCAGAATTGAATACCAACCAATGGGTACAGTTGGTTGCATCAGCCCATGGAATTTTCCTGTAAATCTAGTATTAGCTCCAATGGGAGGAATCTTAGCTGCTGGAAATAGGGTTATGGTTAAGCCCTCTGAAATAACTCCTTCTACTTCTGCAGTTATGAAATCAATGTTTGAAGAATATTTTGATCAAGTTGAGATTGCTGTTTTCACAGGTGATGCTGAAGTGGGCGCTGCTTTTAGTAGTTTACCATTTGATCATATGTTGTTTACCGGTGGAACTGCAATAGCAAAACACGTAATGAAAGCAGCTTCAGAAAATTTAGTGCCCATCACCCTTGAATTAGGAGGCAAGTCCCCAGTAATTATAGGAAAAGATTCTGATGTTGGTAGAGCTGCGATCAGAGTTATGCAAGGGAAAACTATGAATGCAGGACAAATTTGTCTAGCTCCTGACTACGCTTTAGTTCCTAAAGAAAAGGTTTCAGAATTCGTCGAGAAGAGTGTCAATGCGGTTTCCGCTATGTACCCTAGTTTGAAGGATAACGATGATTACACCTCTATTATTAATGAAAAGCATTTCGATAGAATTCAAGATTATCTTAAGGATGCAAAGGATAAAGGCGCTGAGATAGTTGAGATTAATCCAAGTGAAGAGGATTTCTCTCAGCAACCTCACTATAAAATTCCTCCTACCCTTGTACTTAATCCAACTGAAGACATGAAGTTAATGCAAGAAGAAATTTTTGGACCTGTTTTGCCCATAAAGTCTTACGAAAAAATAGAAGATACAGTTGACTATATTAATACCAAAAATAGGCCTCTAGGGTTGTATTATTTTGGAGATAATAAGAAAGAACAGGATTATGTTTTAAAGCATACTACTTCTGGGGGAGTAACTGTGAATGACGTAATTTCACATATAACACAAGAAAACCTTCCCTTTGGTGGAGTGGGACCAAGTGGAATGGGGTCCTATCATGGTTATGATGGTTTCAAAGAATTCAGTCATGCTAAGTCTATTTATAAACAAACAAAAATTAATTTAAATAAATTAGCTGGCTTGGTTCCCCCTTATAAGAGTAAATCTGAGAAACCTTCAGCTTCTTCTTAAGAAATTAATATAAAAGCTTTCCTTCTTGGATTATGAGATCTTTACCATTATTTATAGCTATTAAATACTTAAAGGGTAAGCGAACAGGCTTTCAGTCTTTTGTTTCCAGTGCAGGATTGATAGGAGTTGCTTTGGGAGTTGCAGTTTTAATACTGGTGTCTTCAGTAATGAATGGCTTTGAAAGAGAATTAAGAGAAAGAATTCTTCAAGCTATACCACACGCTTCTATAGAAGGGGGTATTGATATTAATCAGGTTCCCTCAGTAAAAGCTGTTTTAGAGGAGAATCCTGAGGTGCTTGCAAGCTCTCCTTACATTGAGACTCAAGGTTTGATAAGTTCTGCTAATTCTTTAAAAGGAATCTATATCTTTGGAGTAAATCCAGTTCTAGAAAAAAAAGTTTCAATTGTCAGTACTAAAATAATTAGTGGATCTTGGAATTCTATTGAAGAAGAAAAATATGGAATTATTATTGGAGACATACTTGCTTTTCAACTAGGAATCGGGGTTGGTGACATGGTGAATATACTAGTTCCAGATACAACTCTTAGTTTAGCCGGAATTCTTCCTAGAACAAAAAGGTTCAAAGTAACAGGTATTTTTAGAATAGGTGCACCAGAAATGGATCAATCCTTTGCATACATAAACATAACTAATGCTCAAAAATTACTAAGGATGAGTAATTCAGTCCATGGCATAAGAATAAAATATCAAGATTTATTTCAAGCTCGTCAACTTGTTTATCAGGACACTTATAGAATTAATGAAGTTCTTGGTACACAATTTAGCTCATCTAATTGGACAAACTCTTATGGGACTCTTTTCCAAGCTATAAAAATGGAGAAATTTCTAGTTTTTCTTCTTCTTTCTCTGGTTGTAGTAGTAGCAGTATTCAATATCGTTTCTTTATCTGTTATGACTATCAACGAAAAAAGAACACAAATAGCTATATTAATGACTCTAGGAGCTAGTAGATCATTCATTCAAAGGATATTTATCTACTTCGGAAGTTTAATTGGATTAGCTGGTACTTGTTTAGGCTTAATAATTGGTTTAGTTCTAACTTATTTTCTGGGACCAATAATAAATTTCATAGAGGATTTATTAGACATTAGATTTTTAGAAGTTTATTTTATTAATTATTTTCCTACAGACTTTAGATTAATCTGGATAGTTATTATCTGTTTAACTGCCCTATTTTTAACTGTTATATCAAGTTTTTACCCTTCAAGATTGGCATCTAAAATCAATCCAGCAGAAGTTCTTAGATATGAATAAACCTATATTTAAATGTTCTGATATCTCGAAGACCTTTACCCAGGGTAAAAATAAGGTAGAAGTTTTAAAAGGGATTAATTTTTCTCTAGATAAATCTTCTAGAGTGGCAATCATCGGTCCTTCCGGTTCAGGCAAAACTACTTTTTTGAATATCCTTACTGGACTAGATACTCCTTCTGAGGGTAAGGTTTTTTACAATAATGAAGACCTTAATAAATTGGATGAAAAACAGAAAGCTATAATGAGGAACAAGGAAATTGGATTCGTCTATCAATTTCATCATTTACTTCCTGAATTTACCGCTATTGAAAATATTGCGTTACCAATACTTATCGGAGGTTTAACTAAAAATAAAGCTTATGCAAAAAGTTTAGATTTACTAAAGAGAGTTAACTTAGAAAATAGAGCCAATCACAAACCTTCTGAATTATCTGGAGGCGAGCGACAAAGAGTTGCAGTTGCCAGATCTTTATCTAACTCTCCTACCTGTTTAATTATGGACGAACCGACTGGAGATTTAGATTCTAATAATGCTCGATTGATATCTGATGTCATTTTAGAATTGGTAGAAGAATTTAAAATAAGTTTGGTTATTGCAACTCACGATACTTCTTTATCTAGGAGAATGGATAAAACATTTGAATTAGAGATAAATTAATGGAAAAAGTAGATTCATTAAATAGACCAAAACCTTCTGATTTAAAAATTTACGGAAGACTTTTGTCTTATGTAGTTCCTTATCTTCCACTTTTCTTAATAAGCATATTAGGGTTCGGTATATTTGCTGGATCCCAAGTTGCTTTAGCTGAATGGCTTAAAAGGGTAATTGATTATGTTGATAGTCCCACAGATGATATGAGGCTTATTTGGCCCCTCTTATTAATTTTAATAGCTTTAATCAGAGGCGCTAGTTTTTTTATCGGAAATTATCTCTTAGCATCAATTTCAAATAGATTAGTCCATGAATTGAGAACTGACCTTTTTAATAAAATACCAGTTTTACCTAGTTCATTTTTTGACACAAGAAGCTCAGGTCACTTAGTCTCAAGAATTACTTTTAATGTAATGCAGGTAACAGGAGCTGCTACGAATGCATTAAAAATACTTATAAGGGAGGGGCTTCTGGTAATCGGGCTTGTAGCATATTTAATGTTTCTAAATTTTCAATTAGCTTCAATTTTCTTTGTTGCTGCACCCTTTATTGCAATAGTTGTGGGGTATGCTGGAAGAAGATTAAGAAAGATAAGTGACAGAATTCAAACTGCTATGGGAGATGTTACTCACGTTGCTTCTGAAACAATTAGCGCTTACAAGGAAGTTAAGGCGTTTGGCGGCAAACAATATGAGGTAGATAGATTTTTAAAGGCCAGTGATAACAACAGGAAACAAAACCTTAAGCTAGAAGCAACAAATGCCATTGCCTCTCCTTTAGTACAATTTCTGGTTTCTGCTTCTTTAGCTTTAATAACTTGGTTAGCCCTTGATCCAACAGTTCTATCATCTATGACTCCAGGTGGATTTGTAGCTTTTTTTGGAGCTGCGGGCATGTTAGCTAAACCTGTAAGACAATTATCAGAAATTAACAGCCAAATTCAAAAAGGCTTAGCTGCAGCAAGTGATATATTTGAACAGCTAGATGAAGAACCTGAAAAAAATGAAGGCATCTATGAAACCAATGAGATTCAGGGCTCGATTGAATTTAAGGATTTGTCTTTTTCTTATAATTCAGGATCTCCTGAAGTTCTCAAAAAAATTAATCTCGTGATAAACCCTGGTGAAACTGTTGCTTTTGTTGGTAGATCGGGAGCGGGAAAAACTTCTTTGGTCAATCTAATTCCAAGATTTTATGGAAATTTTAAAGGAGAAATAAATATAGATGGAATTTCTGTAGAAGATTATGAAATAAACAACCTAAGGTCTCATATATCTTTGGTAGGTCAGAATGTAACTTTGTTTAATGACACAATTAATAAAAATGTAAGTTATGGAGCAATAGAAGAAAATTTTGAAGATATTCAATCTGCTTCAAAAAAAGCTCACGCTGATGAGTTTATACGAGCCATGCCAGATGGTTACGAAACCATAGTTGGAGATGATGGAGTACTTTTATCAGGTGGCCAAAGGCAAAGAATAGCAATAGCAAGAGCTATACTAAAAAATTCTCCGATATTAATTTTAGATGAAGCCACCTCAGCGTTAGATTCTGAATCTGAGGAGTACATCCAAGAAGCCATGTCAGAACTTACCAAAGGTAGAACAACTTTGGTAATAGCTCACAGACTATCAACAATTGAAAATG
>ENA-ORDI01000609-ORDI01000609.1-marine-metagenome-genome-assembly--contig:-NODE-609-length-23455-cov-7.056335_pt1 | contig 23455 bp, 22 predicted proteins | sample MGYA00248628_ERZ508525 | MGnify/ENA primary metagenome ERZ508525 (study PRJEB26195, sample SAMN05422138) | marine metagenome | isolation source: East of Porto Seguro, South Atlantic Ocean | place... | reverse complement strand
TAGTCACAATTCAAGTAGGGTGGTTCAATACACTTTTACAAGAGATATTGTAACCATTTGATTTTATATAATATATCCCCATTATTGGTGGTTCAATACCAAGTCGTGATGAGTTTCCTCTCACCTCGACCACTTCAACGAACCTCTTTCCCGTAATTCGTTGTAATCAATAGGGTTTTTCCAACCCACTCTCCATTTTATCCACATCATAACGAACCTCTTTATTTGGGTTGTCCCATTTTTTGTCCCACTTTGAGGTTTGTGATATGAAGTCTTATCTGTCAAAAAGAAAAATCAAATCCCACCAATATCCATTTTTCAGGTGCATTATTCCCAAAGATTTACAGAGAAACTTTGGTGGTATAAGAGACTTCCGATTATCGTTGAGTTATGTTAGAAATGAAGATACGCAAATCCTTTGTCTAAAACTCAAAAAAATCACAGATAAATTATTTACTGAAATAACAAACGGAATGAAAAATCTATCTTTGGATGACATAAAGGAAATCTTACGGATAGAGGTAAGAAAACAAATCAAATACACTCAACATTATGCATTTGGTACTAATGTATTTGATAATGTCAAAAAATCACAGAGTATGCAAAATGTTGCATCCCAAGAAACAAGGTTGCAACAAGACTTATCTGGTGAAAATATCAAGGAATACGAAAAAGAGTTAGATAAAAAATTAGAGGGGATACTTTCATCACTTGATATTGAGATAAACACAAAAGATACAAATTATAAGAAACTACGAAGAACATTTATCAAACTTTACCTACTGCGATTTGATTGGATTAGAACCCTAATAAATCATACCGATAATATTGATGAGGATGATTTCCGTAGGGAAGTGGATACGAAGTTGGGTATGGGTTTATTTCCTGAATTACTAACAATCCAACAATCACCAACAAATACCATTCAGGGACACCAACCACCACCAAATACCACTCAGGGATACCAGAAAACACCCCTAAACTCTCTACAATCAACTGAAATATCCAAGTGCATAGATTTGTTTATTGGAGAAAAAAAACAGAGTGCAAGTGGATTTGAGAATATTAGGGAAAGGACTGAAAATGAGATTAGGACTTCACTAAACTTGTTGATAGAGAGTTTTGGAGATGAACCAATTGGGACAATTACAAAAGAACAATCAAATATAATCAAATCACATATAAAAAACCTTCCAAGAAATAGAACAAAGAACCCAAAATACAGAGAAAAGGAAATACAGGATTTTGAGAAAATAAAAATCCCACAGAAAGATTTGTTGCATACTACCACTATCAATAAACATCTTGGGTATTTGTCCTCATTTATGATTTGGTGTGTGAATAATGGATACAGTAATCAAAATCCATTTACTGGAATGAAGATAAAACAGAAGAAATCAGCAAGAGATGAACGGAACAGATTTACCGAACAGGAACTAAAAGAGATTTTCACTAAACGAAATTATTTGGAATACACTAAACCAAGAAAGGATAGGTATTGTTGGTATTGGGTTCCACTAATTGCAATCACAACTGGTTTGCGTGCAAATGAGATTTGTGCGTTATACCTTGACAACATAAGACAAATAAAAGGAAACCACAGAGAGAAACGATGGTGTTTTGACATAAAGGAAGAAATCAACAGACCAGATAAAAGACTGAAAAATAATGCATCTCGTAGAATTATCCCAATACACGACATAATTTTGGATTTGGGATTTATTGATTTTCTCAACCTAATAAAAAAAGAACCTGAACGAAAAAGACTTTTTGAGGAATTGACTTATGGTGAAGGGACTTATGCAAAGAGTATTTCACGGTTTTGGAATAATAGATATTTACCAATACTTGGACTGAAAACACCTAAAACTGGACTACACAGTTTGAGACACACAGTAATAGACCACCTCAAACAAAAAGGAGTGGAACCACATTTCATAAATGAACTCGTAGGACATTCACAGGGTAATATTTCGTTGGATAGGTATGGTGAGGGATACAACCCTGACATACTCTATAACAAGTGTGTAAAAAGAATTATGTATGAAACATCACAAAAAAGGAGTGTTGATTTTCTTGCACTAAAACTTGATTGGGGAAAAATTATTGGATAAGAAAGGAGATAAAATGGGTTTTATTGAGATGATGCGGAAAACAAACATTTTGCAAAGAATTATGATTGTTGTGTCAATCCTTTGGATATTATTGATGATAGATGCAAATTGGAGATGCAAATCGGAGTTAAAAAGTCAAAGAAGTCAAAGAGGTCAAAACAGTAGTGATTATAGAACGGTTTGTCGTTTCGATATAGGAGATTTTGCAAGTGGAGGATTCATACCTATTGTTCTTGGTTGGGGTTCGTATTGGATTATCATTGAGATTATGAGAAAACGGAAATCCAAAAAAGGAGAGTGAAGAATAAACAGTCAATTTCCCAACCTTCATTTCTCAAAACTGAAATTATAGACGGTGAGGTTTCGGTAGAATATGAGTGATTAATAATTCGGATTGGAGGTTTTATGTTGGAGGATACAGATTTTGAATTTCCAAAAAGAGAGTCCACCCTTGATAGGGTATGGGTAGAATGGAACAACTTAACGGATGATAGGGAAAAAAGACGGTATTGTAATGAACTGGAAGAAGTGATTAAATCTCTCGAAACAGAATTAAGTTGGAAAAATGAGGATATAGATAAACTTAACAAGACAAGGAAACAACTTAGGGGTTATTTGGTCGTTTCCATAATTATTTTACTCGTGGGTTGGTGGTTATTTTTCATTACTTAGTATTAGGAAGGGAGTTAGAAAATAAGGGGAGTCGTAACCTTGTTTCATCGGAAGAATAATCACTCCCTTCCTCTAACAAAAGGACTTGCAGGGGGGTGTATATAGGGAACTGCCTGGTATACACACCACTTTTTTAGAGAGATTTCCCATTAGGATTTCTCAAAAAACAATCCCATGTCTGATTTCCAGAAATTTTTCGGTGGGCAAAATAAATTGAAATACCTTTTTGGCAAAATGATTATTGAAATGATGGATATTACTAATAGTTCACAAGAAAATGAGAAATAGAAAAACCATCATTATCATAGGTTCTATTCTGGTAATAATGTATTTACTTTCACATCTTTAAGATTATCTATAAATGGATTAACAAATAATTGATGGAATTATCCTTTGTCTAACTTATCCCTCACTATCGTTCGGGACTTCACAATTACTTCGTAATTGTTCAGTTGTTCCATTTCTTATCCTCTTTTTTCTTACCCTAAACCTTTCTCAAAAACACTCATAACTATGTATAATATTCCAATATTCAACAAGGTTTATTTAGTGTGTTGTAAATAAAATATCTCTCCCTCCAAAACATAAATTACCTAAATACAACTGAAAACAACTGCGTCTAATAATCCTTTTCTAAATTGGGAGAATGGTAATGATTGAAAAGATAATCAAGTATGAAATTAAAATGTCCGTTCCATCATCTCAGGTTTCCACTCATCAAAAGAAATTCGAGAATATTTTACATAAAGCAATCAATACAGGGCATGGTATGAAACAAACGGACATCGTATCAATTACGATGATGAAAAGATGAAAACTCTGGCAGAAATTAGAAATGAATGGCAAGAACGGCAAAGAAGCAGAATGGTTTTCTCAAATGGTTTTAGGAGACAACTTATGGAGGACGGGTGGTGCAGATTGAAACGAGATGATGAAGTGATTGAGGGAGAATATTACGGAACCGCAGATGGATTGGTGAAAATTATGAAAAAAACAGAAGATAATGAAAAATGGTGGGGCAAAATCATAAAACCATCGCACGGTCAAACAAAGGAAGGGGATGTGTTCTGCTATGGATGGGACGAGTTGTTTGTAGGGCAGCACAAGAATAAAGACAAATGGCAGGTAGCCTCTTCAAGCTTTTGTCCCTTTGCTGAAAGTCGCCGTGTCCATCTTATTCTGTACCTCAAATTTTGTGACTTAGGAATGATAGACCGTCATCAGCAATTATTTTCATCCACTTTAGCGGCAACACTTGTGTAATGCATATCTGTTTTCCAAACAACATGGCCATCTCCATGCTCTAAAAAATACCTAATCAGAAAGCCCATTTTGGTGATGCGGCGGAATTCGTCGGCCATCGCTGGGAAGGTAAGCATACATAACTTGTAACTCACGAGTTTTAAGCATTGAGTAATTTGTTGTCAAGCATTGATAATGATATGTCGTACCGCCTTTCACCAGTTTCAAATTGTGAAAGGATGATCGTTGAATATGTACAAAAACTTGAAAGGAGAATTTTGGAAAAACGTCAGATTATAGAAATTAAACAAGAAAAACTGCTGGCATACAATCGTTACGGAACAGTTTCCAAGGGCTTAAAATGGTTGCTGCTGAGTAAAGTTGAGAAGCTGGAGCATGAAGTTTTTATAGTTCAATTTGAAGCGGGCAGTTCCTCAAATTTACATCGACACAAAGGTTACGAAGAGTTTTATGTCCTTGATGGAGAATTAATTGATGATGACGGAAAGGTTTTCAAAAAAGGTGATTATATTAAATTTGAAACCGGCAGCGAACATTCTTCATACTCAAAAACCGGCTGCACCATTTTAGTTATACTTTATGGCGGAACGAATGAATTAGTTGAATGAAGTTGAATTTAGTCTCCGTCGCACAGAAGATTTTGTAGCTGGTTTTGGTGAACATTACTGTTCTACGCCATTCACGATCTTTCCAAATATATTTCCGTCCTGATCATATCCGGTGGTGTTCCAGGGTTCGTCTTCTTTGAATTCACCTGCCCATTTTACTCCATCAGGAAAAGTGAGGGTGCCTTGCCCGTGATTTTTACCATTCTTGAATTCACCCACATACCTCATTCCATCAGACACAGTGAATGTTCCCTGCCCTTCCCATTTCCCGTCCTTGAATTCTCCTACGTACTTATATCCATCAGGTGAAGTGACCGTTCCCCGTCCATCCCTTTTCCCAGCCTTCCATTCCCCCACATATTTTCTTCCATCAGGAAAAGTGAATGTCCCTTGACCGTGTTTTTCTCCATTCTTCCATTCTCCTTCATACTTGTCTCCATAATGAAAAGAATAGGTTCCGTTCCCATGTTTTTTCCCATTCTTCCATTCTCCTTCATACTTGTTTCCATCAGGTGAAATGAAGCATCCCTGCCCGTGATATTTACCAGAGATGTAGTTTCCGTCATACTTGCTTCCATCCGCAAAGGTGAAGATTCCAAGTCCATGTTTTTCACCGTCCTTCCATTCTCCCACATATTTTCCGCCGTCAAACCAAGTCTCGGTACCCTTTCCATGATATTTCCCCTCCCTGAAATCACCCTCATATTGTTCACCTTTTGATGAAATATAGTTGCCATGACCATGATATTCACCGTCACTGAACTCACCTTCATATTTCCCGCCGTCAGACCAGGTGTAGACTCCATGACCATTCCTTTTTCCTTCTTTGAATTCTCCTTCATACTTGTCTCCATCAGACCAGGTTTCTGTGCCCTGCCCATGATACGTCCCATCCTTGTATTCTCCATCGTACCGGCCTTCACCATTTACAAGTTGAAATCCTCGAATATTTGACATTTAATTCACCTAATGATTTTTAGCATTTTATTTGAAATCTAATTATTCTCAATCATTTTGACGCATTTCCGGCAGAAAAGCCGTTTAGTCGGTTTCCGGAAGAGTTGTAGCACAAATATCTTTCGGGTGTAATTTTCACAGGATCCTCCGGTCTCCACAATAAATGGGGTGATCCGCTTACCTGAATTGTTTCTCCGCTTTTTAATTCTATCCCGACAATCTGCACAGAGCCTGAAAAATCAACGGTTTTCACTATCCCGTTGGCCTCGTGGTCATTCCGCGACTCAAGAATAAAATCTTCCGGACGCACCATCATGAGCCGGGTTTCTTTGCCGATTCCCTCAGGCACATCCAATGATCCGAAAGGAGAAATTAAAGAGGAATCCCGCCATTCAACCTTAAGGTGATTTGCTTCGCCCACAAAAGATGACGCCCAAAGTGTTTGAGGATGCTGATAAATTTCTTCCGGAGTTCCGGACTGAACCAGCTTTCCCTTGTGCATGAGCAGCACTCTGTCAGCAAAAGTAATGGCTTCTACCTGATCGTGAGTGACGAGAATAGTTGCCACACCCTCATGTTTGAGAATATCCCGGATGTCGCGGCGTAGTTGAAGACGCAATTGATAATCAAGATTGTTGAACGGCTCATCCATTAAAATCATCCGGGGGCGCGGGGCAAGTGCCCGGGCAACCGCGATTCGCTGCTGCTCTCCGCCACTGATTTGATGCGGCATTTTTTCCGCGAGGTGCGGAAGACTGACCAGTTTCAGCAATTCCCGAACCCTTTTCTGCTTCTCACTTTTTGATCCGTTTACTCCAAACGCGATATTAGCTTCAACGCTCAGATGAGGAAACAAGGCAAAATCCTGGAAAATCATGCCAAATTTGCGACGTTCAGGCGGCAGTATTATTTTCTTGCCGGAAATTTCTTTTTTCTGTAAAAATACCTGTCCCTCTGAGGGAACTTCAAGTCCTGCAATCAGGCGGAGCAAAGTTGACTTTCCACATCCGGATGGGCCTAAAATTGAAATAAATTCGTGTTCCTGCAAATGCAAACCAAAGTCACTGACTGCTGCCAGTGTGCCGTAGTTTTTAGTAAGGTTTCGGCATTCAATCATGATCACTTTCAAGATAATTCTGCGGTGCTGATTCTCGCAGTTGGCGGTTTAGAAAAATTACGGGAAACAAACCCACAAGGACAATCGTCAGGCACCAGAGAGAGGCTTCTCTCAGTAACTCTTCGGTTGCATAACCATAAGCCCGAGTGGCAAGTGTGCTAAAATTAAACGGCTGAAGCATCAAGGTTGCAGGCAACTCTTTCATTACATCAACAAAAACCAGCAATCCTGCGGTCAGCATGCTGCCGCGCAGTAAGGGCAAGTGAACACGTTTTAAAGTTTGCCAGGTGTTTTTTCCCAAAGACCGACTGGCGTCTTCCATTGCGGAAGTGATGCGCCCAAATCCGGACTCTGCGGTGCCGTAAGCCAAAGCAAGAAAACGTACAAGGTAGGCAAAAACAAGAATAAACAAAGTCCCGCTCAACAAATATCCGCTAGAAATACCAAATGATTCCTGCATCCAAGCGTCTATTGTCCGGTCAAACCAGGCAAAAGGCAAGAGTACTCCAAGCGCGACAACCGGCCCGGGAAAAGTATAACCGAGACTGACTGTCCGGACCGCCCAGCGAATCCTGCGGCGCTTGCTGATTCTCGATCCATAAGCCATCAAGACACCGAGCAATACCGCCAGAAAGGCTGTTAAGACTGCCAGAATAAGACTGTTTCCCGCATCACTGAAAAATCGTTCCAGCATCACTTCACGCCAACTCTTCGCCGCCCACTGAATCAATAAACCAGCGGGCAAAGCAAAACCGAACACTACAGGGACCAAACAAAATGCAAACGCAGACAATGAACTGATTCCGGAAAGTTTGTAACGGGGATGCGGGATATGGATACTGTTTTTGGTGTGGGAACGCTGTTGTTTGCGTGAGTAGCGTTCCAGAAAAACAAAAACGCTGATGAACATCAGTAAGGACAAAGACAGCTGTGCGGCGCCCGGAGCATTATAGGCTCCAAACCAGGTGTGATAAATTCCGGTGGTGAAAGTCTGTACGGCAAACAACTGCATCGTGCCGAAATCGGCCAGGGTTTCCATCATGGCCAGGCTGACTCCGACAACAATCGCCGGGCGTGCCAGTGGCAAAGAAACATGGAAAAAACTGTTTCGAGAGCTTTTGCCCAGCATCCGGCTGGATTCCAGCAAAGTCGCCGGTTGTTGCAGAAAAGCAATTCTTGCCAACAAATAGACGTAAGGGTAGAGCACAAGTGAGAGCATGGTGATTGCTCCGCCAACTGAAGCAATAGGTGGAAACCAATAATCCTGGAAATTATTCCAGCCGAACCACAAACGAATTTGCGCCTGCACCGGACCGGAATATTCCAACAGTTCCACGTAAACCATGGCAATGATGTATCCCGGGAATGCCAGTGGTAAAAGCAGTCCCCACTCCAACATTCGGCGTCCGGGGAATTCTGTCATCGAAATCAGCCAACTGGTACTCACGCCTAAAAGCAGGGTTCCGCTGCCTACTCCGAGCATCAGCAAGAATGTGTTTTTTAAATAACCCGGCATGACGGTGCTAATCAAATGCCCCCAAACATTTTCCTCTGCGGAAGCGGCGGTGACTATTAAAGAAAAGAAAGGCAGGGCAAACAACAATGCCAGAGCCAGGGTGAAATAATTCCAGCCTCCGGAGTGGGTGGATTGGCTCATCTTTTGTGGGAAAATGAAGTCGTGTTTGAGCGGACGGGTTTTAGCCTTTGAATTACAAATATTTTCTCTGCAACATGAAAAGGCAGAGTCAAAGGTCCATCTTTGGATTCAAGAGAGATGGAGCGCATCACTTCAGAAATTTCTGTAATTTTGTGCAGATTGCCCGGCATAATACGGTGCTCGTGCAGAATTTTCATCAAATCCACAGAATCCTCTAAAACCTCACCGATCATCTTAATTTCCACCGTCATTCCCGCTGTGGTTTCGGTGAGAGTGATTGTGTCTTTCGGCAGAGAAGATCCCGGCATTGGTGTTCCATGAGGGCAGAATTTTGGATTCTTTAAAAATTCAGCCAGTTTTTTTACAACCACAGGTGTCATTGCGTGTTCCAAACGGTGTGCGTGCTGATGCACTTCATACCAAGGAATACCAAGTGTATTACAGAGAAAATATTCAGAAAGGTTATGACGGTAGGCAATGTCTTCGGCAACTTTTCGGCCTTCTTTGGTCAAAAACAGTTCTTTTGATTTTTTTACAGTAATCAGACCATCCCGTTGCATGCGCACGATTGTCGCGTGAACGGTTGGAGGACTTGTTTCTAAACGGTTTGCCAGAGTAACTGCCTTAGCCTTTTCACCGGCGTGGTCCATTTTGTAAAGTAAGAGTAGATACTCTTCAATGACTTGCGAATGCTCGGTCATGGTTTTTTAAGAATTGAGGTTTGTGCTTACTAAATCTACCAGCAAACCGTTATAATGACAATTCCAAACGATCGTTTGAACGATCAACAGGGCTTTAATTATCGAAATTTACTTCGTCCAATAACTTAATAGCCTGTCTTCGGAAACTGCCAATATCGTACAAGCTGCGTTGATCCTGTTTGAAAACACCATTTTTAATACCCTCCTGTCCGGTACCAAAACTCTTTACGATTCCTGAAAAATGCACTCCGTATTTGACCGGATACTCGTGATTGACTAGGGAGTACATGTATTGTGCTAAATCTCCGGAAAGAAACTCAAGTAGCTTGATGGCTTCGTTTTTGTTTTTGGCGGCTTTGGTGATTGCGCCTCCGGAAACATTCATGTGCGTTCCGCGATCGTTTTGATTCGGAAAAAATATCCCAACTGATGCTGCCCACGCACGTTGATCTTCACGCTCCAGCATTTTCCCCATATAATAAGTATTGCCCAGCGCAAGATCACATTGTCCCTGATAAATGGCTTTTACCTGGCCTCGATCGTTTCCCTGAGGTTTCCGGGCTAAGTTGTTTTTCAAACCCTGAAGCCACTTTTTTGCAGCAGATAATCCGTGCTCCGCAATCATGGAAGAAATCAGCGCCACATTGTATTTGTGATATCCGGAGCGGGTACAGACACGTCCCTTAAATCCGGAATCAACGAGTGCTTCATAAGTGGATAATTCGTTGAGTTTGACACGTTCTTTGGAATAATAAATCACACGGGCACGCGCGGTTAGGGCCGTCCAAAGTCCCTTAGGGTCACGGAAATTTGCCGGAACGTTTTGCACGATAGTTTTTGAGTGTATTGGTTGAAACAAACCCGCGTCAGCAATTGCGGTCAGGTTCCCGATGTCAACTGTCAACAGGACGTCTACCGAACCCGGCTGTTGCTTGAGGCGTTCCATAGAACCTTTCTTGAGATAAACCACGTTGACTTTGATCCGCGTTTTTTCTTCAAAGATGTCCAGAAAAGGGCGCAGCAAAAATTCCTGCCGCTCCGAAAGTATGTTGACTTCTGCTGATAAGGCAAACTGAGGAAACAAAAGCAGGCTGCAAATGATGAGGGTGAGGACTTTTTTATTAAATAACATAATTACTCATGGTAAAAATAATTAATGAAAAATCCTGATATTCAGGATGATGAAAATAGATCCGGTTTATTCAGAGATCTTCTGGCTTCTGGCTTTATCGATTTTCCCGATAGTACTTCAATTCCGCTGAAAGGACTGAGGAAGAAATTGAATTCGGGATTGCTCTGTGAAAAAATCAGTACGACTATTAATGTGAGCTTAATAAAAAAGTTAGTCAAGACTAATTTTATTAAGTAGTATAATAATTTTTTCGGAAGCAAAATTTACGACTATAATTTTGTAAAGTAATTAAGAAATACTTACTACGTGTTGCCCAGACAGGAAAATAGTTTTTCTCTTGAATTTCTTATCCATTGTCATTCCGGAAGAAGTACAGCGTAGACCCGGAATCCGGAGGAGCTACTTCAAATTATAGCAAAACTTGATTGAAAAACTGGATCCCGGATCAAGTCCGGGATGACAAGAGACGTTGTTTTTTTTAGCCTAATTTTGATGTATTCGTAATGAGTTGTCATTCCCGCTTTCGCAGGAATGACAAACGTGGCTGTCATGATGATTTTTTACGGGTCCATCAATTTTAATTAAACATCACAAGTTTACTATTGCTTTAATCAATAGATAAGATACAATATTGGTATTTTACAGATATTGAATTTCGTGTTAAAATATTTTTTTTCATTAATAATTTTTTTCAATCATCCAAAGGAGAAGAAAATGAGCATTCAGTTAGATTATGTTTACACACGAGGTTACCGCGGCAAAGTCAAGGGGTTGGTACTTGACTGGAGCGGAACTACCGCAGATGAGTATGTACTAGCACCGGCCGTGGTGTTTGTAGATGTATTTAAGAAATATAAAGTTGAAATCAGCATGGCGGAAGCAAGAGGTCCGATGGGACTGCGCAAAGACCTTCACATCCTTGAGTTGATAAAGGTGCCAGAAATACGTGAGCGTTGGAAAGGTGTACATGGAAAATATCCTGATCAAGGTGATGTTGATGATATGTTTGCGGATTTTGTTCCGATGCAGCTCGCCTGTCTCAGGAAGTATACAACCCTTCTTCCACACGTTGCGGAAGTTACACAGAAATTTCAAAAAGAAGGCATCAAGATTGGAAGTTCTACAGGCTTCGTCAGGAGCATGGTTGACATCCTTGAAGAAGACGCAAAAAAACAGGGTTACACTCCGGATGCTTCCGTGGCAGGAGATGAAGTGGTTCATGGTGCCAGACCCAAACCTTTTATGGTTTATCGGAATCTCGATCTGATGGATATTCACCCCATTCAGTCTGTGGTCAAGGTTGACGATACCGTTTCAGGTGTTGGCGAAGCTCTTGAAGCTGGTTGCTGGGGAGTAGGTATTGCTCGCTACAGCAACTACATGGACATGGACACACTTGAAGAAGCTGGGTCTTTGTCTGAAGAAGAAATCCAGCGAAGGCTGGCGAAAACCAGAGACATCCTCCAAAAAGCAGGAGCACATTATGTAATAGACACTTTCGACCAATTGCCGGAAGTTGTTGAAGATGTTAATGTACGGCTTGCAAGAGGAGAGCGTCCTTAAAAAGTCTGAACCTGTACAAAATGGAAAAATACTCCGCCCCCAATACTGCTTTTCCCGGACCACAAGGTTCGCTGTTTGTGCAGGTCAGTTATAATCAAATCCGTTCCTTTCACGCTGTTGCCAGTGCCGGAGGTTTCACGGCGGCATCTAAAGTGCTGCACGTGGGACAGCCCACAATTACCGGTCAAGTTCAGGCTTTGGAGAGTTTTTATGGAGTGGAATTATTTCATCGAAGGGGGCGGCGTGTTGAGTTGACAGAAACAGGAAGGGAACTTTTTGCTGTAACTCAGCACATGGAAATATTGGAAAAAGAGGCTCAGGAAGTGCTTCAAAGCGCGGGAGGTTTTAAATCAGGACATCTCCGGATTGGCGCAGTTGGGCCTTTCCATGTAACAGAAATGCTGGCGGTATTTCATGAGCGTTATCCTGATCTGAAAATCACTGTCACAGTCCGTAACTCCCACGAGATACTAGAAAGTCTGCTTGGTTTTGAGGTTGATGCAGCAGTTCTTTCTCAAACAGAAGAAGATCCACGTCTCTTAGCAATTCCGTTTTGTCATGAACCGCTGGTTGTTTTTGTACACGCGGAACACCCTTGGGCGGAACGTGACTCACTCAAGATTGAGGAACTTGAAGGACAACCGGTTATTTTGCGTGAACCTGGTTCTGAAACTCGACTTGCTTTTGAAAATGCTTTGACTCAGGCAGGAGTCAAGATAAGTCCGGTAATGGAAATCGGTAGCCGTGAAGCAGTTTGGTTGGCTGTGGCAAGAGGTTTGGGAATTGGAGTTGTTTCCGAGCAGGAATTCGTGGCTCATCCGGACTTGCGAAAATTAAGTTTGAATGACGCGGATGTTCACACTACTGCTCATGTGGTTTGCTTGAGGGAAAGGCGGAACTCACGTATGATTCACGCGTTTTTAGAAATCGTGGAAAAGTTGCGTAAAATCTGACTTATTTTTTTCTTGTTGGATTGTAAACCAGTCCTCCCAAATCAACATAAAGTTGTAGTACTGCCTTGCCTTCGTGACGTAACATTTCAGGCACAATATTAATTCCCCTGTTCTCAAGTTGGGCGTTATAATCAGGAGGGGTAGGACCTTCGTCAAAACCGGCAATGCTCTCTACGTCTTCCGGTTCAGCGGAAGAAAAAACCTCTTTAACTCCGGACCAGCAAACATTTCCCAAACACATCGCACACATTTTCCCGCTCGTTACCAAACGGTGTGCCGGTAAGTGGGCGGCGCCCAAATCAAAGTGTCCCAGCTCTTTTTGCGCCAGCATTAACGCCATCATTTCAGCATGCGCGGCAGAGCAATTTTGCTGGACGACAACGTTCACACCGACTGAAACCAGTCTTCCGGATTCTATTTCAAAAACAGCGGAACCAAATGGACCTCCGGTTTCTTCACGGATATTGCGTTCTGTCAAAGCCAGCACAAAGCGCATTTGATCTTCCGGTTCAGGAATTATACTTGCCTGCTTATTTAAAAATGAATCAACCCAGTTAGGCAGGCTAAGGTTCAACTGCTTCATACTTGCTCTGGTACGGGATTACGAGGATGGATTTTTCCGAAAAGCTTGTCACGTTCATAAAGCAATTGCGCGCTAATGCTGATGGCAATTTCCTGTGGATGATTTCCGCCAAGCGAAAAACCAAGTGGACAAATGAGACTTTCGGTGACTTCTTTCTTGAGGCCTTCTTTTTTCAGTTCCCGCCTTAAAGTGGCGGCTTTGGCACGACTGCCGATTACGCCTAAAAACGGTTGTTCCTTTCGTTCAAGAAATTTTTGTGCAATATAAAAATCACTTCTGTGTCCTTGTGTCATGATCAGCACAAATGCTTTTTTGGAAGTGTTTTCTACAGATTCCGGAAGTGATTTTACACAAAGTTTTTTTAGTTTTGAAGATTCAGGCAATTTATCCAACCACTCCTGCCGCGTGTCAAGGCAGGTCAGTTGGCTTTCCAAAGTCAAGAGCATTGGTATCAACGCCTGCGCGACATGACCTGCTCCATAAATCACAATTTCCCAGTTGTTCGTATGGAAACGCTCAAAGAAAAGTTTAACAGAACCGCCGCAACTCATGCCCGCATCACGGTTTAGATTCCAGTCTACAAATTTTGTCTGCTCCGTGAGCGTGGATTCTGCTAAAAAATCCAAAGCAAATTCTAACGCTTTCGCCTCAACCAAGCCTCCTCCGACAGTTCCGGAAAACAGTCCAGAATCTGTCACCAGCATTCGTCCTCCCTGCGCACGCGGTGTACTTCCTTTGGCTTCAACCAAAGTTACAGAAACAAAGGATGTGCCTGCTTCAAGTAAAACCTGCATTTGCTTGAGATGCTTTTCCATTTTTCGTATTTTCCGGCTCAAGTTTAAATTGTTTCAAAAAACAACTGAAAACGTACCTTCATCAGTTTATAAGCATTTTCCGGATAAGGTACATCTTTTAAAAATTTAACCGGACCGAACTGCGAACTAATACCTAAAATGTCCCTGGATGAATTCAGTTTATCATCCATCCATTCTGCAAATCTTTGGTTATAATTGGCGCCGCTCAAATTTTCTTTTGCTAATTCTAAAACAGATTCGACAGGCATCAAAACCGCTGCGTTTTCTGCATTCATCTCCTGCACCAAATTTATCAGATAATCCTGCGCCTGCTGTTGAGTTGGAAGGCGAATCATCCTTGAACGAAGTTTTCCTTCCGGTGCAATGCACAATCCGGTGATTTTTGCCTTCTCCGGAATTAAATCAGCCGTACGCAAAATCAGCACATCCAAAAAATGACGCAGCCAGGTTTTGTCTTTAGTCTCCCGCTCGCTGAAATAAATTACGTACCAATTTTCGGATCCGTCATTATACCACCATTCAGTCTTTCCGTGGATTTTTGTGCATATATTTTTTCCCGAGGACTCTACGTGAATTTCATTCCCAAGTCTGAGTTCCGGAACAAGCTGATGTCTTTCGGTCAATCCGGAATCAAATGTGCCCTCCCGTACGCCACCAAAATAAAATTGGCGGAGATTTTTCTTCACGGTTGACCAATCAATCTTCAGAATTGCTTTGAGTTGATTTTGCCAATTTTCAAGAATTCTCAGGTGCCTTGTCTGCATCGCGTCTTTGAAAATTCCGGCTGGCATTTCACCTTCCAGTTCCATACGCTGCGCGTGCAATTGATATAGCTTTTGCCATTCCGAGTGTGCGTTTAAGTTCGAACTCTTTTCCGGAAAATTCAGGGCACTGTCCCAGACTTTCCGGAGCAGATTCCATTCATTCAGCCGTGCCAGTACAAGGGGTTCGTCAATTTTATCGGCCCTCTCTTCTTCATCTTCATCAAGCCGCAGCAGATGACTTGCAGTGGATTGCAGCGGTGATTCTAAAAACTTTCTTAGGCGTGTAAATGAAACTGCGGGAGAGTTTTTTTCTGCAGCGGATTCCGGAACTAAAGGAGGAAAAGTATTTTCCGTTAATGATTGCTTTAATTCAGGCGAAAGCCATTCCGGAGAAATCCGCTGAAATCCTTCCGAATGTTCGGTACGTGGAAACTGCTGATCGATCAACTGCCGTGTTCGAAATACACGAGCCTGCCGGAATGAGGCCGGATCATAGTTTGGCAGCATAATGTTCGGAACAGGAATTTTGCTTTCCGGATCAGTCAGTTCAGGAAAGTAACTCAAAGAATATGATTTTAACGGATGCTGAATTATTTTGAATTCGGTTTTTAAATATCCGCTGTCAAGTTCATCAACTAAAGTCTGGATGATTGAGGATGGATTGAGTTTATCATCGGTACGGTCATTGCGGGAAACGTAACTCAGTACTAGATGTTTTCTTGTGGAAACCAAAGTTTCCAAAAACATGTAACGGTCGCGTTCCGTCACCGAAACGTCACCTAAGCGACGCTCACGAAAATTCTGACCATCAACCGCGGGGCTCAGTTTTATAGGAATGTGCCTCAAATCCAGGGTGTCGCGTTGAAAAGGTTTTGGAAACAAACCTTCTCCCATACCTAATAAGAAAACTGCCTTAAATGGAATTGGCCGCATTGGTTGAAATGACGAAACAGTAACGCCTTCTGCTAAATAATGTCCACGATGCAATGTGACAGACTGCTGTTTTTGTTTGAAAAATTCGTAAATTGTGCTGAAACTAAATTGTCTTTCCTGCTCTTGTGCTAAATCAAGATCACGGATTGAAAGCACATTGCGGAGTAAATTTTGGAATGCTTCTTCGTCTGCTTGCTCAAGTGGTTTTAGGTATGTTTTGAGTAATATCCTCAGATAGCGTCCCCACTCTTTTCCGCTCATTTTCCATTTTGGCAGATCACGTGTATCAGCAATTAAGGAGCGCACAATCAGCATGAAGCGCGCTGCTTCCTCATTCCATTCATCCGGTAGATCCGCAGGAACTATTTTTTGATTTACAATTGAGAAGATTCCGGAATCTGTTTTGGCAGTCACCATTTCGCCTAAAGTTAAGCGCCGAAAAGCCTGTTCCCAGTGGTAAATGTCCTGATCTAAATGAAGATATCCCTGTGCCTCCTGCGACTCATTGTCGATGCCGTAAAAAACATTTAGCTCATCTGCCCACTCCAGCCACTTTTCAATTTGCAGAGGTTCCCCACGAGCACTTTTTCCTGTTGAGACATAATCTTCAAATTTGCCGAGGAAACACGGATTCTTGAGCAAACTGAATAAATCCTTCCGTGTGTATTCTGTGAAGCATAATCCCAAAAGCGAATTGGCCGCATCTTCTAAACGTCCTGCACTGCCGCTGATTCCGTCAATCAACTGGTAGGGTAAATTATAAATGCTTTCAAAAACTTGTTCAATTTCATGCTGATAAAGTCCCATGTCATGCACGATCACAGCACATTCATTGAGCCGCAAATCAGGATCACGCCGAATCCAATCCCAAATCAAACTTGCCACTGCTTCCACTTCGCGTCTCGGATTCGCGCAGGCCAGTACCATTAAACTTTCATCCTGTACCAGTTCGAGGGACTTGATTCGGCGCGGTTCCCGGAATAAAATATCTTTCTGTAATTGGTTTAGTATGCTGGACTGCTGATTGTCTGGGGCTTCATTAAGATTTGCCGTACCTCCTTTTTCCACAAAACACGCGGAATAATCCCAGTCACTCCATTGATTGAGCAGTCTGATATTTTCACGTCCGGGACGTCCCCAAGCTTGTAAAAACGGATTATCGTCTTCGTCCTCTAACAATTCTCCAAGTACATTTTCTGTTTCAGAGAAAGTTTTTTGTTTGCTAAAACGTTTTCGTTCTGCCTCCATGGAACGCAGAGCAGCGGCTTTTGACTCACCAAGACTTTGAAGATCATCCCAGAATTCCATGCATGGATTAAGGGCATAGACGTTAATGTCTCTCACCTGCGCCAATTGTTCAGTGAGCGCCTTTTGGTGAAATTGTGACAGATATGAAATACCAAAAACATGTAGTGGTTTTTTCTGGAGTTTTGAGTTTTGCTGATTTGGCTGCTGCTGACAAATCCGGTAAAGCTGAGTCAGTGTAAATAGTTCAGGTTTAAATTCCGCAGATGTTGATTTTTTCGCGTTGCGGTTGTGTTGTGAAATAATTCCTGCGTCCCCAAATAGTTCTGTCCAGAGTATTCGTTGCCAGCTTTCTGTACCAAGAGTTTCCGGATCAATTGCGTTTCGACCCGCCAGCCACGGAATCAAAAGGTCTTCATTACGGGAAAATTCGTATTCCTGAAACAAACGTGCCAAGCGTCCTGCAAGTTGATAAATCCGCTGTTCTCTTGCTTCCGGACGAGTCTTAGTTTGCGTGCTGAGATAGCTTTGTACGGGAAGCCAGAGGGGATCGGAGGATTCCAGCTTTTCCCTTAAAACTTCCAACAGCAAACACTGGATGGTTTCCGGCTTGAGCAAATCATAGTGCCGGCCGCTTAGCTTTGTTTTGAGACCTTCGTTGATTGCCTTTTCCAGTGTGATAAAACGCAGGTTTGCGGAAATTCCGCTTTTTTGTGCCAGTTTAAGCGAAATCCACATTTTCAGACTGAAATTAGGCACAACGATGTCCGCGGAATCAAACGGATCCCGTTTTTCAAGTTCTTGTGCCAGCGGCGCAATCAGACTTTCTAAGTGGTTTGAATAGTGGAGGCGGGGCATTCGTCAATGATCATTTGTCTATGATCAATGAACATTGAACATGAACAGGCACGATGAACATTGATCAGGCGAGTCTAAAATCATGAAGAACCTGGTGCACGGAACACCGGATTGATCACCTCAATTGAAGCGGAATCGCGCAAGCGTTTCAGTTCCTTGCTGAGCAGGGCTTGCTGCATGTTCTGCAGGAGTTGCAATCTTAATTTGTCTTTCTGTTCTGTAGCATTTTCCGCAGACAAAGTTCGTTTTTTGAAGTGAATCAAGTCTGCCCGATTTTTATTCAGACTTAAGCCAAAACGCGAGTTTTCATTCAAATGCAAACCTACTTTGCGGAATTCTGTGTTGAGCCCAATATTTGGCAGGAATCTGGTGTTTGCGGTAAATTCCAAGGTTTCGATTTGAAGTCCATGTTTCTTGACAAGTTTATTTAATGCTTTCCCTGACTGGGCTTGGTTTAAAACTTTTTTTGCGGTTTCAAGAGCAAGTACACCGGCTTTTTCCAAACGTACAGCAACCTGCACGTCTTCCTTTGCATCTTCAAAAAGACGTGTCTCAGGTTTTTTGGTTTCACTAAGACGGTAGATCACATGTCCCAAAACAGGGTTACGTTTCCATACCCCCATTTCTCCGGATTTGCGCCGCAATAATTCCGGCACAAGTTCGGCGGCGGAACCAAGTCCGCTAATGACTTCAGTACTGTCAAACCATTCCGCGCTAAGAACCTCTCTGTTCAATTTTTGTGCTTCTTCCGCAAAGGATTCACCCGCCAATCCGGATAAGCGATCGAGGTCTTCTTCAAGTCGTTTTTCTGCTCGCCTTTCCTTGAGAATAACAGTAATTTCTTCACGAGATTCGTCTAATGATTTTGTGATTTTTTCCTTGCGCTCCTCTACTTTAATCAGGTGCAGTCCAAAAGGAGACTGAACAATATCACTAACTTGTCCGGCTTCCAAATTAAAGGCAGCGGCTTCAAATGCGGGAACCATTTCTCCAGGTTTAAACCAGCCCAAATCACCACCTTCTGCCGCGGTTCCATCTTCAGAATGCTTTTTTGCCAGTTCCTCAAATGATGAACCGGCTTTGATTTTTGTCAGCAATTTGTTGAGCTGCTCTCGTTTTTCCTCTTGCTCTTTTTCAGGTGCATCCGGAACAAGTTTGACAAGAATGTGACGGGCTTTTACTTCCGGCGGAGTAACGTAGTTGTCCGCATATTTTTTGTAATAACGACGTACCTCACGTTCCCGGACGTTTACATCGCCTTTGTAGTTCTCTGCGGAAATTGTGAAATATTCCATGCGGAATTGATTCAGGGTTTGAAAATCCTGAGAATTATCCTGAAGGTGTTTCCTGAGTTCAGCATCATTTGCAGAAGTTTTTTCAACAAAAGACTGTGGATCAAAATATACGTACTCGACTTCAATTTTCTCAAAATTTCTCTGGTAGGCCTGTTCCACTTCTCGGTTACTGATCACCAGACCTGTACCAAGCATTTGCTGTTTTTTGGCAAGTAAAATGTCTGCTCTCAAAGAAGTTTCATATTCGTGACGTACAATCCGGTTTTGACTCAAAACTGTTTCATAAGTATCATAATCAAACTGACCGTTTTGTTGAAAAAAGGGCTGCTTGCGGATAAAGTCTTGAAGCTCAAAATCAGTGGCCACCAGATTGAGCTCGGCGGCATCAGTCAAGAGCAAATATCGGTCAATGAGTTGATTAAAAACCTGTTGCCGTAAATTAAGCTGTTCCGCGAATTGCTCCGCGTTCTCGCCAAACTGCTGCTGCAAAGCACGGAGCCTGTTTTGGTATGCTTCTCGATACTCCTTAAGTAAAATTTCCTGATCATTGACTTTGGCTACAACTTCCTTGCGGTCACCAAAAAAACTGCCTACTCCAAACGACAATACAAAGGTGATGGCAATTACTCCCATGAGGAGTTTGAAAAATATGTTCTTTGAATATTCTCTTAATTCCTGAATCATTCGAGTCCTGTTTTTATTTTAGTTTTGTAATATCAGCTATTATGTTAATAAATAATGAATCTGTAAAAAGTCATAATGACACCCTTGCTTGTCATTCCCGCGAAAGCGGGAATCCATTATTTCAGATACTTACAAGTTCCTGGATTCCCGCTTTCGCGGGAATGACAACTAATTTCGAATACATCTTTAAATAACCCTTTATTAGATTTAATTTTTGACATTTTTGCAAGTCAAACTCAGTATCAGCGCCTAAAAAGTTCTATATAATTCTTTTGTTTTTCAAGGCTCGCAAGTCATTTTTAGTTCGTTATCAAGAGGTTGTTATGCTAAAATGAACATTCTCTCTTTGAAAAAAAACATGCCCGCGACAAAAACAACTACTGATTATAAAATAATTGATTTCGCAGGAATTGCGGGACAAGTCCTAAAATGGCGGAAAGAAGGTCGGAGTCTGGTTTTTAGCAACGGCTGTTTTGATTTGTTGCACGCGGGACACGTCAGGTATTTACAGACAGCGGCGACTTTTGCTGATATTTTCATCCTCGGTCTGAATTCCGATTCTTCTGTGCGTAAGTTAAAAGGAAGTCAACGTCCAATCATGTCGCAAGACGATCGTGCATTATTACTAAGTGCGCTTGAAGTTATTGATTGTGTTGTTGTTTTTGATGAAGAAACACCGGCACGTTTAATCGAAACAGTTCTTCCGGATGTATTGGTTAAAGGCGGAGATTATCTTGCGGAGGATATCGTGGGTTATGATGTTGTTACAAAAAATGGAGGACGAGTAGAAATTGTTCCTTTTGTTGAAGGAAAATCAACCTCAGGCATTGTCAATTTAATTATGGAGTAGGCATGATCGTTGTTACGGGCGGAGCCGGATTTATCGGCAGTAATATTATCAAAGGGCTGAATGACGCTGGAGAAGAAGATATTATAGTCGTTGATAATTTGAGTAATGCAGAAAAGCATCTCAATCTCAACAGTCTCCAAATTGCGGATTATCTTGATAAAACGGAATTTTTGCAGAAGTTCAACAAGTTTCAAAACGTGAGTACGATTTTTCATCAAGGTGCCTGTTCTTCGACAACAGAGCAGGACGGCAAATACATGATGTCGAATAATTACGAATATTCAAAAACTCTGCTCAGCTATTGTCTCGAAAACAAAATAGATTTTCTTTATGCATCCAGCGCCTCAGTTTACGGTAGCGGAAAGTCCGGTTTTGATGAGAAGCGCGAAGCGGAATATCCGCTGAATGTTTATGGTTTTTCCAAATTTGCTTTCGACAATTATGTACGGCGTATTTTACCTCAAGCCGAAAGCCAGGTTTTGGGACTGCGTTACTTCAACGTTTATGGGCCGCAGGAAAATCATAAAGGACGCATGGCATCAGTCGCGTTTCATCTTTTTCATCAGTTGCAGGAAACAGGAAAGATGAGGCTTTTTGAGGGCAGCAGACATTTCCGCCGGGATTTTATTCATGTAACAGACTCTGTGAAAATCAATCTGCATTTTTACGAAACCAAAACCAGTGGAATTTTCAATGCCGGAACCGGAAAAGCACGCAGTTTTGAGGATATTGCCACCACTCTCCAAAACCTCCACGGCAGTGGTGAAATCGAAAGCATTCCTTTCCCGGAAGACTTACGCGGCAAGTATCAGGAATTCACTGAAGCCGGACTTGAAAACTTGCGAGGTGCCGGATACAGCAAGGATTTCATGTCACTGGAAGATGGTGTTGGGCAATATTATGAGCTGCTTTCTGCAACCGATGGACGGTATGTTTGAAGCGTGTGAGCATTTTCAATTAATGTAAAATTGATCAATGATTATTTGCAGAAGTACATTGATTTTTTTGAGAACAGCCCCATGAATTGGGGTTTAGAAATTAGCACCACCTAATGATCATTTGCAGTTTCACAGAGAGTATTTTGAGAATAGCCCCATGATTTATCATGGGGTTTTATGTTTTGTATCATACCCAGCAGAACCGTTTTAACGGTTTGCCTTTTACAAAGAGTAACTTATGGCGGCGCATTCTTATGTGAAACTGTGGGTTCATCTGATATGGTCGACTCATGGGCGTGAGAGACTATTGACCTCGGAACTCAGACCAAAACTATTTCGTCATATTTTGAATTATTCCAAACAGGAAAATCTTGATTTAGAAAGAATAAATGTGCAACCGGAACATGTTCATGTGTTAATGGAGTTGCCTGCTGACGTTTCTGTAATGTCTGTTGCAAAAAAGATTAAAGGAGAATCATCACACTGGATAAATGAAAATCGAATGACGACTTCACGTTTTCGCTGGCAACGAGGTTATGGAGCGTTTTCTGTAAGTGCGTCACAAGTTGAGAAAGTAAAAATGTATATCGAAAATCAGGAAAGACACCACCAGCATCATTCTTTTGAGGATGAATACCAAGATTGGTTACAAAACAATGGCATAGTGGAAGTAAACCGATGAATCGGTTTAGAGTATTTTATCAAACGTTGACCCCCGAATAAATTCGGGGGCTGATCTCAAAAGGTTGATGAATTTCAATATTATCTCAACGATTATTGTAAAAGAGGAATGATTTATTTGAACAACCTAAATATCATTTGTGGTAACACATAGAGCATTTTGAGAACAGCCATATGATTTCAGATATTATTCAAAGAAGGTGAACATATTTTCAATTATTCATTGCCAAAGCAGAAATATATTTTTGAGAACAGCCATATGATTTCAGATATTATTCAAAGAAGGTGAACATATTTTCAATTATTCATTGCCGAAGCAGAAAGATTTTTTTGAGAACAGCCCCATGATTTATCATGGGGTTTAGAGATTATCAAATAAACCAATAAAACCGTTTTAACGGTTTATGAAAATAAACATACCCATGAAAACGAATGTTAACCTGTGGAATTATTTTCGGTGACAATTTCAACATTATACAATAAAAACAATCTTCTGACATTAGTAAAAAAATATAATAATGCCTGCAAAAAATCAAACAGACAATATTTCGGAATCCTTTTTTTCTGGACTTGAAGCAGATAAACCCCCAGGATTTCTGTTTGTGGATCATGTCGCAATTGCGGTTTGTGCCGGTGAGCTGGAAAGTCAGGTACGCATGTATCGTCAAATTGGTTTCCGGGAGTTGCATCGCGAAGAAATTGGCGGCAGCGATCAAGTCAGGGAAGTTCTCCTGCAAATTGGAGAAAGTCCAAATTTAATTCAGTTAGTGGAACCTCTATCTGCTGAATCTCCTGTCCAAAAACAAATCGACAGAAATGGAGGCCGAGGCGGTTTGGCGCATGTCGGTTTCCGGGTCAAAAACGCGCAGGCGGCGTTTGATTTTTTCAAAGAAAAGCATTTCAGAATTATTGATGCTGCTCCCCGCCCGGGTTCACGTGGAACCACGGTTTTTTTTCTGCATCCAAAATCACATGAAGACTCTGCTTTTGGTGTACTCTATGAAGTGGTCGAAGATCCAAAAAATTAAACATAAATGAGTTCAGCCAAACTAAAAATTTTGGTCGTCGGAGG
>ENA-ORDI01000607-ORDI01000607.1-marine-metagenome-genome-assembly--contig:-NODE-607-length-23544-cov-6.098053_pt1 | contig 23544 bp, 20 predicted proteins | sample MGYA00248628_ERZ508525 | MGnify/ENA primary metagenome ERZ508525 (study PRJEB26195, sample SAMN05422138) | marine metagenome | isolation source: East of Porto Seguro, South Atlantic Ocean | place... | reverse complement strand
ATTTTTTTCAGAACGATAATAGCTAGGAAGAATAGAAGAAAATCCTAATTTACATTTGTAATTCATTTTACTTTATATTTTAAAGGATCAATATTCATCTCTCCAAGAGTTTTTAAAAGTCTTTTTTTGGGATATATTTTTTTCAACAATTTATATTTCTCTTTTTTTATGATCTCTTTCCTTTCTTTAGATGTTAGTTTTGCCATTTTTTTTGGGTCCTGAAAATGAGGAAGAAGTTGAATGGATTTATTAAGATCCAAAGGATAAGTTTTAGGATACTTACTATGCATGTAATAATAAGCTTCACGTTCGGTAACAACTATATCTTTCTCATGCTCACCTAGATGTTTGATGTCTATTATGTTTGTATGATTTCTACGATCAGAGTCTGTGAGTTCATGAGACCAAACAATGGAAATATAATCAAAATAATACTCTGCCAATCCTTTGGCATAGACATTATCAAATCTATAATCTTTAAACGAAATGACTTGTGCCATAGATAAAATATAATATATCGATCAGTGATTTTTAAGCCCCAAACATTTTGATCCGTGATTTTCGATGCAAAAGTATTGCCTATAAGTGAACTAAAAAGTGAACTAATGAATTTTTTGATGGATGAAAATCGGCTGTAATCCAGTCTATGCTTTACTTTGAATCTTTGATGGCGGTGAGGGAGGGATTCGAACCCTCGATACGACACAAGGACGTATAACGAGTTAGCAACCCGCCGCATTCAGCCTCTCTGCCACCTCACCTCGTTAATAGTTTAATTAAGATATTATTACTTTAATTTGCAAGTTTTTTTTTTAAGATTTCATTAACTATTCCAGGATTAGCAGTCCCTTTCGTCTCTTGCATAACTTGTCCAACAAAATAACCAAATAATTTTTCTTTTCCTGATTTATATTGTTCTACTTTGTCCTTATTATTAGCTAGAATTTTTTCAATAATGGATTCAATTTCATCGGTATTGGTTATTTGTTTTAAACCTTTTTTCTCAATTATATCTCTTGCTTTCTTTTTTGTTTTAAACATTTCTTCAAAAACATTTTTAGCAATTTTTCTAGATATAGTTGAGTCTTCGATGAGATCTATAAGTTCTCCTAAATCTTCAGCTTTAACAGGAGAATTCTTAATTTTCAAATTATTTTTATTTAATAATGAAAACAAATCTCCAATTATCCAGTTTACAATATTTTTTGGATTACGTTTTTTATTACCATCTATAATTTTATCAAAAAATTCTGCATTGTTTTTATCAGAAACAAGTATGGAAGCATCATAAGATGAAATTTTATGTTGATTAATTAATTTTGCTTTTTTTACATCTGGTAGTTCTGGTAAATTTTTTTTTATTTCATTAGTCCAATCATCATTTATATCAAGTGGAGGTAAATCGGGATCTGGGAAATATCTATAATCATGAGCTTCTTCTTTTGACCTCATAGATCTTGTTTCACCTTTTTTTTCATCAAACAGTCTTGTTTCTTGATCAATTCTTCCCCCTGACTTAATAATTTCTATTTGTCTTTTAAATTCATAGTCTATTGCTTGTCCTATTGATTTTATAGAATTAACATTTTTAATTTCACAACGCGTGCCTAATTCTTCTCCTTTCTTTCTAACAGAAATATTTACATCGCAACGTAATGATCCTTCTTCCATGTTTCCATCACATGTGCCAATATATCGTAAAATTGATCTTAATTTTTTTACATATTCTTGTGCTTCTTCAGCTGATCTAATATCAGGTTCTGACACAATCTCCATTAGAGCAATACCGGATCTGTTGAGATCGATATAGCTTTTATTTGGTTCAAGATCGTGTACACTTTTTCCTGCATCTTGTTCAAGATGTAATCTAGTAATACCAATTTCTTTTGAACTTCCATCTTTTAAATCAATTTCAATTGATCCTTTACCAACAATTGGCTGGGTAAATTGTGAAATTTGATAACCTTGTGGTAAATCAGGATAAAAATAATTTTTTCTATCGAAAACTGAGCGCTTATTAATTTGTGCATTTAAACCTAAACCAGTTTTAATTACTTGTTCAACGCAATATTTATTAATAACTGGTAACATTCCTGGCATAGCAGCATCAACTAAAGAAACTTGTGTATTTGGTTCAGAACCAAAATCAGTTGATGCACCTGAAAAAAGTTTTGATTTAGAAACAATTTGGGCATGAATTTCCAAACCAATTATTGTTTCCCAATCATTTAAATTATTCATTTTAATTCTTTTCCTTTTTAAAATTCGCACTTTCTTCAATAATTTTTGCTGCCGAAAGAACACTATCTTCATCAAATCTTTTTCCAATTATTTGAAAACCTAAAGGTAAATTATTGCTTGATAAACCTATTGGAACTGAAATTGCTGGAAGTCCAGCTAAGCTAACAGGAACTGTAAAAACATCATTTAAATACATTTGAATTGGATCATCTATTTTAGATCCTTGTTCAAAAGCATCAGAAGGCGCAGTTGGTGTAAAAATTACATCTACTTTTTCAAATGCTTGATTAAAGTCATTAATAATTTTTGATCTTACTTTTTGAGCTTTTAAATAATATGCATCATAATAACCCGCAGAAAGAACATAGGTTCCGATCATAATTCTTCTTTTTACTTCATCACCAAAGCCATCTGAGCGTGTTTGTTCATATAAATCATTAATGTCTTCAGAATTTTTTCTTAATCCATATCGAATTCCATCGTATCTAGCTAAATTACTTGAGGCTTCAGCAGATGAAATAATATAATACGTTGCTAAAGCATATTCTGTATGAGGTAAATCTATTTCTACTATTTCGCAATTATTTTTTTTAAAAAATTCAATTCCTAATTCCCAAAATTTAACAATTTCTTTACTTAATTGATCATTTTTATACTGTTTAGGTATTCCAATTTTTAATTTTTTGCTATTTTTTAAATTTTTATAAAAATTTGTTTTTTCTAAATCTGCTGAAGTTGAATCTTTTTTATCATGCCCAGCCATTACATCTAACATTAGTGCGGAATCATTAACAGTTTTAGTCATTGGTCCCGCTTGATCTAATGAAGAAGCAAATGAAACTATACCCCACCTAGAACATCTACCATAAGTTGGTTTTAACCCCACAATTCCACAATAAGATGCAGGTTGCCTGATTGATCCACCAGTATCAGTACCAATAGCTGCAATTGTAATGTTGCCTGAGACTGCAGATGCAGATCCGCCTGATGAACCACCTGGAACATATTGTTTGTTATCTTTAGACCAAGGATTAATAGATGCGCCAAAAAAACTTGTTTCATTTGAAGAACCCATAGCAAATTCATCTAAATTAGTTTTCCCTAAAAGAATAGCTCCTGCGTCCCATAACTTTTTTGTTACAGTAGATTCGTAAGTAGGTTTAAAATTCTTTAGCATTTTAGAAGCAGCAGTTGTTAAAATATCTTTAGTACAAAATAAATCTTTTATTGCAAGCGGTACACCTTCTAAAGGTCTTGCTTGATTTTTTGCAATTCTTTTATCACTTTCTTCAGCTGATTTAATTGCATTTTCAGAATTTAGTGAAATATATGCATTTAATTTTTTATTTGATTCTGCTTCCTTAAGATAAAATGAAACTAATTCTTTTGAACTAATTTTTTTTCCTTTAAGAAGTTCTAAACATTTTTCCAAATTTATATTTTTTAAATCAGTCATTTATTATTCAACAACTTTAGGCACAATAAAATAACCAGCTTTCTTTTCTGGTGCATTTTTTAAAATTTTATCTTTTATTTTTCCATCATTAATTTCATCTTTTCGATATGGAATCTTAATATCACTTGGATTTGTTATTGGGATTATATCCTTGGTATCTACCTCATTTAATTTTTCTACCCAACTTATTATTTTTGAGAGTTCGTTTGAAAATCTTTCAACCTCGTTTTCTTCAATCTTTATTCTTGATAAGGTTGCTATTTTTTTTACTAATTTTTTATCTATATCCATAGATTATAATTATATTAGTTATTTTATATTTCAAATGGCAATATTAAGCAAAGAAGATTTTAAAATAAAGAAAGAATTAAACAGGCCAATTTTATCTCTTGATTACGGGGAAAAAAGAGTTGGTATTGCAATTTCTGACGCTGATTGTTCAATTGCTCTTCCTAATGAAGTTTATGAAAGAAATAAAACTAATAAAGATTTTTTATATATTAAAGAATTTATTGAAAAAAATAATGTTCAAGCAGTATTAATTGGAATGCCTTATAATATGGATGGTTCTGAGGGTGAACAATGTAAAATAGTTAGAGATTTTAGTAAAAAATTATTAGAATTCATTAACATTAGTATCATTTATTGGGACGAAAGATTATCAACTTTGGCTCAAGAAAAGATTCTTATTAATAAAGATGTTAGTAGAAAAAAGAGAAAAAAGATAATTGATATGTTAGCAGCAAGTTATTTCTTACAGTCTTTTCTAGATTTTCTAAAAAATTAAAAAAAATGAAAAACTTACTTGAACATTTCTACAATTAGGTCCATATTAAACTTTTAATGAAGCCATTAAAAGATAGTAAGCATACCTTACTAAGACCCCACCTCCTAAGTGTTGAAGATTTATCTATTCCTGAAGTAGAAATTTTACTAAATAAAGCTAACTTTTATGCAGATGCAAATAGGCAAAAAGGTAAAATAGAAAAAACATTAAAAGAATTAACTATAATTACCTTATTCTTTGAAACTTCTACAAGAACAAAAACATCGTTTGAACTTGCTGCAAAAAGATTAGGTGCAGATAGTATAGGTATTAACGCAACTACAAGTGCAATAAAAAAAGGTGAAACATTAATTGATACAGCAATGACATTAAACGCAATGCATGCAGATATTCTTATAGTAAGGCATCCTGATAGTGGTGCTGTAAAATTATTATCTAAAAAAGTTAATTGTGCAGTAATAAATGCAGGAGATGGCAGACACGAGCATCCAACTCAAGCTTTACTTGATGCGTTAACAATAAAAAGAAATAAAAATAAAATTAAAGGACTTAACATTGCAATATGCGGAGATGTTTTACACAGTAGAGTAGCAAGATCTAATATTTTACTTCTCTCAAAATTAGGTGCAAGAATAAGAATTATTGCTCCACCAACTTTAGTTCCAAAAAGTATAGAAAATTTAGGTGTTGAAGTATTTAATAATATGGAAAAAGGTTTGATAGATTGTGATATTGTAATGATGCTAAGACTTCAAACAGAAAGAATGAAGGGATTATATGTACCATCAACAAGAGAATATTTTAAATTTTTTGGACTCGATCATAAAAAATTAAAAAATGCGAAAAAAGATGCGTTAATTATGCATCCTGGTCCTATAAATAGAGGCATAGAAATTGATAGTGCACTAGCTGATAATTTAGATAGAAGTGTAATACATCAACAAGTAGAAATTGGCGTTGCTGTTAGAATGGCGTGTTTAGAAATGTTAACTGTAGGAATAGATAAATGAAAGAAGCATATATCAATGCAAAAATTTTAGATCCAGAAAAAAATGAAGAATATGTCGGAGACATTGTAATAGAAAAGGACAAAATTATTGATGTTGGACCGAATATCTATAAAAAAGATAAATCGAAAAGCTATAAAAATATTCATGATTGTAAAAATTTGTTTATAACCCCGGGGCTTGTTGATATGAGAGTTTCATTAGGAGAACCTGGATCAGAACATAAAGAAAATATTAAAAGTGGTTGTAAAGCCGCGTTTGCAGGAGGTATTACAACATTGGTTTGTCTTCCGAATACGGATCCTGTAATAGATAATGTGTCAGTAGCAGAATATATTCAAAAAAGAGCAAAAGAAGTATCAAAAATAAATCTTTATACTTACGGATCGCTAACAAAAAATTTTGATGGGAAAAATTTATGCGAAATGGGTTTATTATCAAAAGCTGGTGTAAAAGGGTTTACAGATGCAACAAAGTCGGTTGAAAACTCTGCAGTTTTAAAAAGAGCCTTAGAATATTCAAAAGCATTTGATTCATTGATAATTCAATTTCCTGAAGATAAAAATCTTGCAAATGATGGTGTAATGAATGAAGGTGAAATATCAACAAGGCTTGGCCTTGCTGGAATTCCTTCTATTGCTGAAGTAATTACCATAGAAAGAGATTTAAGATTGGTTGAAGCAACAGATGCTAGATATCATATATCTTGCGTTTCTACCGCTAAATCTGTTGAAGTAATAAGAAATGCAAAGAAAAAAGGATTAAAATTTACGTGTGATACTTCTCCTCAATATTTTACATTAAACGAAATGGCAGTAGAAGATTACAGAACCTTTGCAAAAGTATCCCCTCCGTTAAGAACAGAAAAAGATAGGGTGGCAATAGTTAATGGATTAAAAGATGGAACAATCGATGCTATACAAAGTGACCATTCTCCACAAGATGAAGATAATAAAAGATTACCTTTTAATCATGCAGAAAAAGGAATTATAGGATTGGAAACGTTGCTTCCTTTAAGTTTGGAACTTTATCATAACAAATCTTTAAGTTTGTTAGATGTAATTAAAAAACTTACAAAAAATCCTGCGGATATTTTAAATTTAGATCATGGCACATTATCAAAAGGCTCAAAGGCTGATCTATTAATTTTTGATCCAAACAAACCATTTGTAATTAATGTAAAAAACTTTAAAAGCAAATCTAAAAATTCGCCGTTTGATAAAAAACCATCTCAAGGAAAAGTCATAAAAACAATTTGTAGTGGCGAAGTCTCTTATGCTGCTTGAAATTATATTAGCTTTTTTCATAGGCTCTATTCCGACCGGTTATCTTCTAAATAAATATAGCGGATATGGCGATATAAGAAAAGTTGGCTCTGGAAATATAGGCGCAACTAATGTATTAAGACATAGTGGTAAATTACTAGGTTTACTGACTCTTTTAATTGATATTGGTAAAGGTTTTTTAGCGCTTGTATACCTTCATAATATATATGGTTTTGGTGAACCAGAGGCAATATTTATAATTGGTTCTTCAGTTGTTTTAGGACATATATTTTCACCATGGTTAAAATTTAAAGGCGGTAAAGGTGTTGCTACAATGTTAGGGGTAATTCTTTTTATATCCATGTCTTGCTCGGATAGTAATAATTATTGTTATGGATATTTTTGGATGTCTATAGATAGTAATATTTTTTTTATAACAATTTTTTCTTGGTTGATGATTATTTTTTTTACAAAATATGTTGCATTAGGATCAGTAATTTCATTAACGGTAGCAACTACTTATTCCTTTTTTTACATTCCACCTTTATTTCTTTTTTTTGTTCTAATGACTCTTTTAATTACTTATAAACACAAAGATAATTTTGAAAGAATTAAGAATAAAACAGAACATAAAATATCTTTTTAATAGTTTTTTGTTGACAAATTAAAAAAAAAGTTCCATTTATCTCAAAAATACAGCTTATAAAAAAATAATGAGTAATATTGTTATTGTAGAATCCCCGGCGAAAGCCAAGACCATCGAAAAATATCTTGGTCCTGACTATAAAGTCATGGCTAGTATTGGGCATGTTAGAGACTTACTCCCAAAGAATGGTTCAGTAAATACTGATGAACAATACAAAATGACATGGGAAATCTCTCCTCAAGGAAGAAAGGTTATGAAAGAAATATCAGATGCTATTCAAACGGGAGACAATTTATATTTAGCAACGGATCCTGATAGAGAAGGAGAAGCTATTTCATGGCATGTAGAAGAAGTATTAAAAGAAAAGAAAAAATTAGAAAATGTAAATGTTAAAAGAATTACGTTTAATGAAATTACAAAAGAAGCAGTTAATAATGCAATTAACAAACCAAGAGAATTAGATAACAATTTAATTAATGCTTATTTAGCAAGAAGAGCTCTTGATTATCTTGTTGGATTCAATTTATCCCCTATTTTATGGCGAAAACTTCCTGGAAGTAAATCAGCTGGAAGAGTTCAATCTGTTGCACTTAGAATTATATGTGAAAGAGAAAATGAAATTGAACATTTTAAACCAGAAGAATATTGGTCTATTGATGTCTTACTAAAATCTAAAGACAATCAAATATTCAAATCCACCTTAAAACAAATTAATGATAAAAAATTAAAAAAACTAGATATAGGTTCAGAAGCGATAACAAAAGAATACGTAGATTTAATAAATTCTAAAACTTACAAAGTTGATGAATTAAAATCTAAAGAAGTAAAAAGAAATCCTTATGCGCCCTTTATTACTTCAACGCTGCAACAGGATGCAGGCAATAAGTTTGGATACTCTGCAGCATCAACAATGGGAAAAGCGCAAAAATTATACCAAGGTGGTTTTATAACTTATATGCGAACAGATAGTATAACTTTATCAAGCGATGCAATTAGTCAATCTAGAGAATATATAAAAAATAATTTTGGTGATAATTATTTACCAAATGAGCCAAGAATTTATAAATCAAAAGCAAAAAATGCTCAAGAAGCTCATGAGGCAATCAGACCAACTAAAATAAATAATTCTCCTGAAAAAATAAAAAATGAAATTGGTCCAGATGAATTTAAATTATATAAGCTTATATGGAATAGAACAGTTGCGTCTCAAATGACTAGTGCAATATTTAAACAAATTACTCTTACTATAAAATCAAATGATAATTCAGTTCATTTACAATCAACAGGTTCCTCTCCTGTATTTGATGGAATGTTAAAAGTTTATAATTATGAAAAAAAATCAAACGTTAAAGAAGATGAAACAAATATTATACCAAATATTAATCCAGGTGATGATGTAGAAATTGATAAAATAATTGATGAACAACATTTTACTCAACCTCCTCCTCGTTATACTGAAGCAAGTTTAGTAAAAAAATTAGAAGAATTAGGAATTGGGAGACCATCTACTTACGCACCTATTATTCAAGTTCTTAAAATTAGAGGATATGTAAATATTGAATCAAGAAAAATATATCCTCAAGATAGAGGCAGAATAGTTATTGTTTTTTTATCAAATTTTTTTGAAAAATATGTAGATTATGATTTTACTGCAAATCTGGAAAATAAACTAGATGATATATCGGGTGGAAGGCTGGATTATATAAATGTATTAGATGATTTTTGGAAAAGTTTTTATAATTTAATTGAACAAACAAAAGAAATTAGAATTACTGAAGTAATTGATAAGTTGGACCATCAATTAGAAGATCATTTTTTTAAGCCAAATGAAAAAAACTCAAATCCAAGAAAATGCCCTACGTGTGATGGTGGAAGATTAGGTTTAAAACTTGCAAAAACTGGTCCTTTTATAGGGTGCTCAAATTATCCAGATTGTAAATTTGCTACACAATTAACTTCTAATATTAATGGAGATAATCAAAATGGTAATGGTATTGCACTTCCAAAAGAAATAGGTATAGATCCAAAAACAAATAAACCAATTATAATAAAGCAAGGACCTTATGGAATTTATATTGAAACGGAAGATAAAGAAGGAGATAAACCTCGTAGAGCCTCTGTTCCAAAAAATATACCGCTAGAACAATTAAACTTGGAAAAAGCTTCACAATTGTTATCACTTCCAAGAGAAGTTGGTAAGTATCCAAAAAGTAATGAAACAATTATTGCAAATAATGGGAGATTTGGCCCTTATTTAAAAGTTGGAGATTATTTTATTTCATTAAAAGAAGATGATGTTTATACGGTTGGAGAAAATAGAGCAATTTATTTAATTGAAGAACATTTTAAAAAAATAGAAAAACAGACTATAGGATCTCATGACAATAAAGAACTTAGTGTAAGTAAAAGAGGTAGAATTGGTTATTTTTTAAAAAATGGCACTACAAGCATTAGAGTTCCAAATGAAATAGATGCGAAAACAATTAGTTTAGAAAAAGCAATTGAATTAATCGAAATTAAAAAAGAAAAAGACCTAAAAAAGAAAAAAAAGACTAAAAAGAAAAAATAATTAATTAATTCTTTTTTTTTAAATCCAAGATTTTTAAAGATAATTCTTTTAATCTTTCTTCAGTAATTTCTGCAGGTGCATTAATCATTAAATCTTCAGCTTTTTGATTAAATGGAAAAGGAATTATTTCTCTAATATTTGGCTCACCAGCAATTAACATTACAATTCTATCAATTCCAGGGGCACATCCTCCATGTGGGGGTGCTCCGAAACTAAAAGCTTGTAAAAGACCGCTAAATTGTTTTTCTAAATCTTTTTTTGAGTAGCCAGCTATTTCAAATGCTTTAATCATAATTTCTTTCTTATGGTTTCTAATAGCTCCACTTGATAATTCTACTCCATTACAAACAATATCATATTGGTAGGCTTTTATATCTAAAAGGTCTTTTTTTTCTAATGCATTTAAACCTCCCTGAGGCATAGAAAATGGATTATGACTAAATTCTATTTTATTTGTTTCAATATTTTTTTGATACATTGGATAGTCTACTATCCAACAAAATTGAAATTCATTTTCTTTAATTAGTTTTAGTTCATTTGCAATCTTCATCCTAGCTATTACAGCAAATTCCATTATTTCTTCAGCTTTTCCGCATAAAAAAAAGATTGAACTATTTCCATTTACACCTTCGATTTGTAGAAATTTTTCCAATCTTTCTTTATCTAAGTTATTAGCTATAGGCCCCTTACCTTTTTTATTTATAAATTGAACATATCCCATTCCTCCTTGACCCTCACTTTTTGCCCAAGAATTAAGCTTATCAAAAAATGTCCTTGGTTGGTCCTTTGTATCTGGTGCTGGAATTGCAATAACAATTGCTTCTTTATTAATACTGTCAGCAAATAATTTAAATGATGAATTTTTAAAAATATCTGTAACGTTTGATAAAATTAATGGATTGCGTAAATCCGGTTTATCATTTCCATACTTTTCTACACATTCATCAAATGGAATTTTTTTAAAAGGTGGTTTTGAAATAAGAAAATTTTTAGTTAGTTTTCTAAAAACATCAAATAAAACAGGTTCTAATGCATTAAAAACATCTTCTTGTGTTACAAATGACATTTCATAATCTAATTGGTAAAATTCGCCTGGTGATCTATCAGCTCTACTATCTTCGTCTCTAAAACAAGGAGCTATTTGAAAATATTTATCAAAACCAGCTATCATTAAAAGTTGTTTAAACTGTTGTGGTGCCTGTGGTAATGCATAAAATTTACCTGGATGAATTCTACTAGGAACCAAATAATCTCTAGCACCTTCAGGAGAGCTCGCAGTTAAAATAGGTGTTTGTATTTCTATAAAGTTTTGCTTAGTCATTCCTTCTCTGATTAAAGAAATTACTTTATTACGCAATAAAATATTTTTTTGCATCTTAGATCTTCTGAGATCTAAATATCTATACTTTAAACGAATATCTTCACCATAATCTTTATCAGAATTTACTTCTAGTGGTAAAGGTTTAGCAGTTGATTCAGTAATATATTCATCAACTGATACTTCAATTTCTCCGGTTGGAATTTTTTTATTTAGAGTTTCGTCGGATCTTGGTACTACTTTTCCAGTAATAGTTATCACGCTTTCTGAAGAGGTTTTTTCAGCTATAGAAAAATATTTATTATTTTTATCTATTACAATTTGCGTTATTCCATAATGATCTCTTATATCAATAAAAAGTAAATTTCCATGATCTCGTTTTCTATGTACCCATCCAGATAATTTAACAGATTTATTTTTATCTTTTAATCTTAATTCGTTACAATTATGTGTTCTATAAAGATGCATTTGGTAATTTTAAATTAATTTTTTTACAAAATTTATATTTATTTTTTTTTTTGTTATCAAAGATTGCTTATCTATTTTGTCAACTAAATTTTGTAAACTAGTAAATGATCGTTCAGATCTATAAACAATAAATTTAATTATTTTTTTGTCTATTAAAATTTGTTTATCTAAAAATAATTTGATCAAAACTGATGACAATAATTCATCATCTGGTTTCTTAATATTAACAGTTATAGAAGATAAAATTCTAGATTTTAAATCAAGTAAATTAATTCCCCAAAATTTAGGTGCGATTGAATCTGTTAATATTAGATATCCCCTTTTTTCGTCTATCAAATTATAAAAATGTAATAAATTTTTTTCTAAATGTTCTTTATCTTTTTTTTTAATTTTATCAAAAAAATTTGAAATATTTTCAATAATAAAAGTCTTTTTTTTTAAAAAAAAATTCTCAAACTTTATTTTTTTAAATTTATTTAAATTTAAAGTAACTGCCGAAGTTTTTTTTTGCCAAATTTTTGATAAATGAGTTTTACCTGTTCCAGAATCACCAAAAATTATTATCTTTCTACTTGACCAATTTGGCCATCTATTTATTAATTTATATGCTTCTTTGTTTGATTTTGAAACTAAGAAATCATTTTTTTCATATATTTTTTTTTTTTTAAGATCAAATGATAATTGAATATTTTTATTAATTTTATATATCATAAATTTACTACCAACTCTTTAAGCCATCTAATCAAATACCAAATTCCAGATATAAAAGTTAAATAAATTATAATAAGGCCAAAATATTTAATTAAAATTTCAATATTAAAAAAATTTGCATAATTGCACAGTAACATTCCTATAAAAACAGTTTGAAAAAAAAAAGTTATTTTTCCAATTTTTAATGGAGAATAATTTATTTTTTTTTTTAATAAAATTGAAAGAACTACTCCTAAAACAATAATAAAATCTCTTAGAACTATTATTATAACAATAGGTAATTCTATAAAATTTTTATAACTCAATGTAATCAGTACAGAAAATATTAATATTTTATCTGCAATAGGATCTAATATTTTGCCAAATTCAGTAACTATTTTTAATTTTCTTGCTAATAAACCATCAAATGTGTCAGTAATAGACGCAAATAAAAAAACCCAAAAAGCTATTTGCAGTTTATCTTCTAATATCATTAATAAAATTATAGGTACAGAAAAAAGTCTGAAAAAAGTTATTATATTTGCAATATTTATTATTTTCACTTTGCTAAATTTAGCTTTTTAGTATTTAAATCAAAATCTAAATCAGACTGTTTAAAGGCGACTTTTAATTGGTTTAAATTTCCTGAAAAAGATAAAAAAATAATTGCTTTATTATGAGAAAAATTTTTAACATTAAATTTATCAATTATTGAAATATCACTAATTGTTTTTTTTATATTAATCCAATCATTTAAATTATTAAAGAAAACTGTAATTTTCTCAAATTTTTTTTGAGAAGTTATCACATTAGCTGTCTTCCACTGCTTGTTAACAAATTGTTCGACTTTAGCTTTTGCATCATTTAAAATATTATCAGAATATTCGTTACTATATATTTCAATTGTATCTTCAAAATTACTTGTTTCTTCACCGTCAAATCTATAAATTGACAAATTTAAATTAAATAACATTTTTGATTTATCACGATTATATTTTTTTTTTAAAATTGCTATAAGAATTCCAGTAGTATTATGTGATTTTGCTAAAAGCTCGAGATTACTTAAATTTTTTTTAACTGCCTGATCTTGATTAAAATAAATAAAGTCACTAAATTTTCCTTCTGATGATTTAATAGGAATTAATCCATCATTGTTTGAATTCTTTATCCATACATTCCTCCAAATATTTTTTTTTTCCCATAAATATGTAACACCGGCAAATTTATAAATAGGCAAAATTAAAAGTGGCTTACTCTTAAGACTAGTGAATTTTATATTATTATTATTTAAGTATCTTAAAATCTTATTCTCACTAAAAATTATTGTTAAATTTCCTATATACCTATTAGAAGTTGTTTTTTCACTTTGAATTTCTATAGCATTAACAAATTCTAAAATTTTATTAATTTTAATACTTCCAATTTTTTTATATTCTAATTCTAAAAGCATTTTATTCATTAAATTTTTAAATCCTTTTTCTTGAGCTTCTAATAAAGCAATTTCTTTAGCTTTGAATGATGATGTCGATTCAACATTCACCGAAATATTTTTCACTTTAAATATTTTGTCTTGTGAAGTTTCTGAAATTGAAACTTTTGAGTTTAGGAAGATAATAAAAAAAAAGATAATGAAGAATTTTATAAAATTATATTTCATAGTAATATGTTATTTTTAAAAAAAAGTTATTACATAGAAATAATAAATTAATGAAACGAAAAGTAAATAAATACAACAAAGCTGGTGTAAATATCGATGAAGGTAATAATTTTATTAAATTAATAAAAAAAAAAGTTTTTGCTACTCATACAAAAGGTGCTGTAAATGATTTAAATTCATTTGCAGGCTTTTTTGACTTATCAATATTAAAGTATAAAAATCCTTTACTTATAAGCTCAGCTGATGGTGTGGGAACAAAAATAAAAATTGCACAAGATTTAAAAAAATATAACTCAATAGGAATTGATCTGGTTGCTATGTGTATAAATGATATTTTAGTTCATGGAGGTAAGCCTATTTTTTTCTTAGATTATATAGCCGTTGAGAAACTTAATAAAAAAATAACGTTAGATATTATTGATGGAATTTCTAAAGGATGTAAGGAAGCTAATTGTTCAATTTTAGGTGGTGAAACAGCAGAAATGCCTGGTTTATATAAAAAAAATGATTTTGATCTTGCTGGTTTCGCAGTTGGAATAATAGAAAAGAAAAATTTAATTACAGGAAAAAATATAAGAGAAAACGATATTGTAATTGGTTTGAAATCATCAGGATTTCACTCAAATGGATTTTCATTAATTAGATATATTTTGAAAAAAAAAAAAATTAATTATAAAAAAAAAATATCAAATCAAATAAAAAATCTTGGAAATTTCTTACTTAAACCAACTAAAATCTATTCAAAAATAATATTAGAACTAGGAAAAAATAAATTAATTGAAGGTGCTTGTCATATAACTGGGGGAGGTATAATAGATAATTTACCAAGAATCTTACCAAAAAATTTAGGTCTAAATTTTGAAAATCATAATTGGATCTTACCTCATATTTATAAATGGTTTAAAAAACAAGGTAATATGTCGTTTGAAGAAATGCTAAAAGTTTTTAATTGTGGTTTAGGAATAATAATTATATGTAGACCTGAGAAAAAAAAAATAGTTATAAAGAAATTAAAAAATAAAAAAGAACCATTTTTTCTTTTAGGTAAAGTTGTTAAAAATAAAGGAAAAATTGATATCAATTATTTAAAAAAAACATGGGAATGCTAAAAATTGTAGTTTTGATATCTGGTAAAGGTAGTAATTTAAAAGCTATAATTAATAAATGTTCTAAAAAAAAAGTTCCAGCAAAAGTTATTGCGATAATTTCAAATAATTCAACTGCACCAGGTTTAAAATTAAATGGAAAATTTCAAAAAATAATAATTAACAACAAATTAAGTAAGAAAAAATTTGAAAGGGAACTACAAAACAATCTTAAAAAATTAAAACCAGATTTGATTTGTTTAGCAGGTTTCATGAAAGTTTTAAGCTCATTTATAATAAAAAAATGGAAAAATAAAATAATAAATGTTCACCCCTCACTTTTACCATCATTTAAAGGTTTAAACACACATGAAAAAGCTTTGAATAAAGGTGTAAAAATTAGTGGTTGTACAATTCATTTTGTTGATGAAAGTTTAGATGGGGGTCCAATAATTGCTCAAGCAGCTACTATCGTAGACAAAAAAATGACAAATAAAGAGTTATCAGTAAAAATATTGAAAATGGAACATAAAATATACCCTGAAGTTGTTAATTTATTTGCAAAAAAGAAAATTAGTATAAAAAAAAATAAAGTTTTTATAAAAGATGAAAAAAAATTAAATTTTTTTATTAAAAGCATATAAATAAATTGAAAAAAAGATTTTTTTTATATAAATTTAGAATATGGATAAAAAATTAAAGAGATCATATAACAATTGGATGTTATTTTTAAAAGGAACGGTGCTTATAACTGCAGGCGTTATTACTCTTCTTGCTTTTTTGGCTTTGTTTTTACTTTAAGACTTTAAAATATCTTTAAAAAAAAAATTAAGTTCTTTTAAAGCATTATCTTCACTATCAGAACCATGTACGGCATTTTCTTGAATAGAAGTAGCAAATTTTTTTCTTATTGTATTTTCATCAGCTTCCTCTGGATTAGTAGCTCCCATAACTTTTCTAAATAATTCTATAGCATTTTCTCCTTCTAAAATTTGGACAACTATTGGGCCAGAAGTCATAAATTCGCAGAGATCATTATAAAAAGGTTTGTCAGAGTGAACTGCATAAAACTGCTGCGCTTGTTCTTTGCTTAATTTTAATTCTTTTTTTTCTAAAATTTTTAAACCTGAGTTTTCAATCATTGAGTTTATTGCATGAACATATCCTGCTTTAACTGCATCTGGTTTAATAATTGATAAAGTTTTTTGGTTAGACATTTATTTTTTTTCGTGATTATTGTAAATATAGTTATCTATTAACCTTACACCAAAGGCTGTACCACCTTTTTTAGATAAAGGCTGGTCTTTATCAAGCCAAGTTACACCAGCTATATCTAAGTGTGCCCATTCGACATCTTTTTTAACAAAACGCTGTAAAAATTGAGCAGCAGTAATACTACCTGCCCCACCAGTTCCTGTTATATTTTTAACATCTGCAATATCACAATTAAGTAAATCATCATATTCTTTTCCTAATGGAAATCTCCAAATTTTTTCATCTGTTTTTTTTCCTGATTTTATTAAAAGATCTGATAACTTATCAGAATTTGAGAATAGTCCTGCATAAAAATTTCCTAAAGCAGCAATTATTGCTCCAGTTAAAGTTGCAAAATTTATCATTTTTTTTACATTATATTTTTCTTGGCAATACCAAAGAGCGTCAGCTAAAACAAGTCTTCCTTCTGCATCAGTGTTTAAAACTTCAATTGTTTGCCCAGACATAGATTTTACTATATCACTTGGTCTTTGAGCGTTAGCGCTAACCATATTCTCAACGGAGCCAATTACGCCAACAACATTCGACTTTGATTTTCTTAACGCTAAGGTTTTTATTACTCCTAAAACTATTGCAGAACCGGCCATATCCATTTTCATTTCTTCCATTCCAGTAGTTTTTAAAGAGTATCCACCTGTATCAAATGTAACTCCTTTTCCTACAAGGCCTAATGGAGGAGATTTTAAATTTGGATTACCATTCCATTCTAAAGTAATAAGTCTTGAAGGATTTGCACTACCCATTCCGACTCCTAAAAGTGCGCCCATACCAAGTTTTTTCATTTTTTTTTCATCTAAAATATTTACTTTTACATTAAGTTTTGATAATTCCTTAGCTCTTAAAGCAAGAGTAACGGGGTTTAATACATTTGGTGGTTCATGTATGAGGTCACGCGCAAAAAATACACCTTCTGAGACAGCTTTAAAATTTAAAAAAAGTTTTTCAAATTTAATTGGATTAGAAGTAATAAAATCAATATTGGGTAAAGTATTATTATCATCTTTTTCTTTTTTTTTTTTATACTTTTTAAATGAATATGATTTTAAACAAATACCTGAAGCAAAATTTAAAATAATATTATCATAACTTAGTTTTACTTTTTTTACATTGCCTACATATATAGATATTTTTTTATATTTAAGATTCTCAAGATAAGGTAATAAAAGACCTCCAAAATACTGAAAATTAAAACCTTCAATTTTTGTTTCATCTCCTATTCCAATAAATAATATAGTGTTTTCTGCATGTTTATCGTTAATTGTTTCAATATGACAAATTTGACCCAAACTACCTTTAAATTTTTTTTTTGATAAACTATTTAAGACATTTTTTTTTATTTCTGAATTAGAAGAAATATTATGATATTTTAAATTTTTTTTATCTTTATTAATAAAAAAAATTTTAAAATTTGGTGAAATTTTTTTACTGGTAAAATTTACAATCATAAAATACAAATTAATATAGTTCTTATGTCGATAATATCCAATTATATTTTTAAACAAATAGGATCATATTTTATATATATAACAATTTTTTTTATAAGTTTAATATGGCTCGTCCTATCTTTAAAATTTATAGAATATGTAACTACAAATGGTTTGGATTTCAAAGATTTTATAAAAATGACTTCTTTACTATTACCTACTGTTATACCTTCTATAACACCAATAACTTTAACTTTAGCCTGTATTTTTGTTTATAATAAGCTTTCAAATGATAATGAGTTAATAATAATTAAATCATCTGGATTTAGTACATTGCAAATATTAAAACCTGCAATATTACTTTCATTTATCATTGGTTTGTTCAATTTATTTTTAAATTTATATTTTAGTCCTTTAAGTAAATCTATATTCAAAGAAAATCAAAAGAATCTCAGAGAAGATATTGCACGTATAGCATTTAAAGAAGGAAGTTTTTCAAATCTTTTTCAAGATATAACTATATATATTGAAAAAATAATAGATAAAAATAATTATGAATATGTTTTTGTCTACGATAATAGAAATAAAAAAAATCCTGCAACATATATATCTAAACGAGCAGAATTAGTTCAGATTGATAATTCAAATAAAGTAATTTTAAAGGATGGTAATAGACAAGTTATTGATAAAAAGAATTCACAATTAAGTATTATTAAATTTAATGAATATGAGGTTAATTTAGATCTTTTATTTAAAGACATGAATAAAGAAAGAATTAAAGAACCGGAAGAAATGTTTTTAAGCGAATTATGGGATGATAAGCACAAAATAAGCGGTCGATATGATCCAAGACAGATTTCAAGTATGATTATTGAAGGGCATAAAAGAATAATAGACCCTCTATATTGTATAATTTTTACATTAATAAGTTTAACTTTTTTATTATCTGATAAATTAGTTCTGCAATCAGCATTAAAAAAAATATCTATTATTATATTTGTAATTTTTTTAATTGAAGTTTTCTATTTATCTTTACCTAATTTTATTGTAAAAAAATTTACATTATTGCCTATCATATACATTTTTCCGTTATCATTGCTTTTATTTTTAATTGTTTGGAATCTAAACAAAACTTATAAGAAATTTAAAAAATGAAAATTTCATCATTTAATATTTTTGATAGAGAATTAGAAAAATATCTTTTTAAAAAATTTGTAAAAAATTTTATTTTTTTTATATCTATTTCGTTACTAATAGTTTTTTTAGTTGAGTTTGTAGAATTACTTAGAAGAACCTCTGAAAATCCTAATATATCATCGATGTTTTATGTGCTTTATTTAGCCTTTTTAAAAATAACAGAGAGTATAGCTTTTATAATACCGATTAGTATTTTTGTAACGACAATGATAACGTGTCGTTCTTTTAATAGACATAGAGAAATGGTTATAATTCAAAATGCCGGCCTACATTCTTTTAGAATTCTATATCCATTCATTATTTTTACAATACTATTCTGTGCAATTTATTTTACTATTCTTAACCCATTTTTATCACACGCATCTAACTCATATCAAAAAATTGAACAGGAGATATTTAGAGGCAAACTGAGTAAAACTTCGATTAGTAAATCTGGTATTTGGTTAAGACAAGGATCTGAAAATAATAAAATTGTAATAAGGGCAGCAAATTTTTTACCAAAAGAAAGTTTATTCAAAGATACAACTTTTTATATTTATACAAAAAAAAACATTTTCATAGAAAGAATAGATGCAAAAACTGCTCAACTCGAAAAAAACTTTTGGGTTATGAAAAATGTTATAATAAATAAGCCAAATAAAAAAGTAGTAAAAATAGATGAATATACTCTTAAAACAAATTTAACAATTAAAAAAATCGAGGATAGTTTTCTAGATCCTCAAAGTTTGTCAATTTGGAAAATCCCAGACTTTATAGTGCTACTTAAAGAGTCTGGATTTTCAGCCACTAAACATCATATATATCTTTATAAAACAATTTGTTTACCTCTATATTTAATTGGTTTAATACTCATTGCTGGTTCTTTTACAATTAAATTTACAAAAACTAAGGCAAGAACCTTCTTTTTAGTATTAACTGGAATTGTAATTGGTTTCTTGATTCATATACTCTCAGAAACCATATATTCCCTTGGGATTGCTAATAAATTACCTACATGGCTTGCATCTGTATCGCCATCTATTATAACTATTATGGTAGGGGTTTTTTTTGTAATTCATTTCGAAAAAACAAATTAAAAAATGAAAAAAATAATTTTATTACTTTTCTTTATAATTTTTTTATTTAATAAAAATCTTTTATCAAAAGATAATGTACCCTTTATTTTAAATGCGCAAAAAATAGTAAATAATCATAATGAATCAAAAGTGATAGCAACAGGGGCTGTTGAAGTTATTCAAGGTAAAGAGGTACTTAGGGCTGATTATTTAGAATTTGATAAAATAAAAAATAAGGTATATGCAAAAGGAAATGTTAGTATTTTAGATGAAGACGGTGTTGTTTATTTTGCAGATTATGCTGAAATTGATAAAGACTTTAAAAATGGTCTTACAAAAAATATTTCCATACTTTTTCCAGATAATTCTAGAATAGCTGCATCAAGAGGTGAAAGATTTAAGGGGCAAATTTCTAGATTAAAGAAAGCTGTGTACTCGGCTTGTAACTGTGATGATCCTAATAAAAAACCAACTTGGCAAATTAAAGCATCTGAAGTTGTTCATGATTCAAAAAGAAAAAAAATAAGTTATAAAAATGCTTTTTTTGAATTTCTTGGGTTTCCAGTAGCGTACGCACCATATTATTCTCATCCAGATCCAAGTGTAAAAAGACAAAGTGGTTTTTTATTTCCAAGTTATACATCAAACTCAGAATTAGGTACTATTGTTAGTACCCCATATTATTATGCTCTTTCTCCTTATAAAGATCTTACAATAGAGCCTATGTATATCAGTAATCAAAGACCTTTAGTGTATGCTCAATACAGACAAAGATTTAAAAATGGGGAATTAAATATAGAAAGTAGTTTTACTAATGCTGACAGAAGAACAAGAGTTAAAACATTCTCGAATAAAAATAGAGGGCACCTTTTTATTGATGGAAGATTTGATCATAATGATTTTTGGAGATATGGGTTTAATGTTAAACGTGCCACTGATGATACTTATTTATCAAGATATATGTTTGAAGGAGCTAGCGATAGACTCCAATCAGACTTTTTTATAGAAGGTTTTGATGATAGAAATTACTTCTATGCTACAGGAATAGCAACACAAGTTCAATCAAGTGCATATCAAAGTAGTAAAGCGCCACTGATTTTACCATCAATTAATTATAACTATCAGAGTAAAAAAACTAAAATTGGTTTTGTTGATTTTAATGCAAATTTTTTATCTTTAACACGCCGTCAAGGAGCTGATATAAGAAAAATTTCTTTACAACCAATTGTTACATATCCATTTCAAGACAATTTTGGAAACAGATTCAAATTTGAAGCTAAAACAACTTTATCTTCATATATGTTAAGTCATGTTCAAAGAAATAATAAAAATGATTTTAAAGGAATTAAAAATAGAGTACATCCTGAATTGCTTTTTGGATGGGATCTTCCTTTACAAAAAATACAAAATAACTCAGTATTCTTTTTAAAACCCCAAGCCGCAATAATTTTAGCACCAAATAGAGGTGGAAATGAAGATATACCTAATGAAGACAGCGATAGCTTTGAATTTAGTGAAACTCATTTATTTAATTCAAGTTTATATCCAGGAGACGATAAATTGGAAAAATCAAATCAAAGAATAGATTATGGTTTAAATTTTTCTGTTAAATCTAAAAAGAAAAATATTAATTCTGATTTTTTTATAGGTCAAAGTTATAGATTTAGAAAAAATCATAATTTTGGTGTTAAATCTGGATTAGATGATAAGTTATCTGATTTAATAGGAAAAATAGGATTTGGATTTGGAGAGAATCTTAATTTATCATACAGATTTTTACTTAACAAAGATGCGTTGTTTTCCACTAGAAGAGATCAATTTACTGTTTCAACAAAAGTTTATAATAATGATATAGCTCTAAATTATATCTATTTAGAACCAACTACAGGAATTTCAGATGAAAGAGAGGAACTTAATCTTTCAATCGCACATACTTTTAATGATAATTATTCTTTAAGGTATTCAATAAAAGAAGATTTGACAAGTTCTGGAGGATTGCTAGGACAAAAATTAGGATTAACATTTACGAATGAATGTTTTACTACTGTAATAGGTTTAAATAGATCATATTATTTAGATAGAGAAATTAAACCAAATGATACGTTTATGATCACTTTTATTTTTAAAACACTTGGAACTGTTGCCACTGGAAGAAATATTTCTAATTAATGAGTTAGTAAATAAGAAAATTAAATGAATTTAATAAAAAAAATATTTAATAAGTTTTTTTTATTAAAAATTTTTTTTGCCATAGTTATTTTTTCTAAATTAGTTTTAGCAAATAATGATAATGAAACTAATACGCCAATTTTAAAAAGACTTCCTACTAGTATATTTGCAACAATTAATAATGAGCCAATATCAATATATGACATAATACAAAGATCTAATTTGTTTAGTGTTTCAGCTAAAATTCCTATAAATGAAGAATTTGAAATTAGAATCCTACCAGATTTAATATCAGGCTACATAGATGAAGTAATACAAATGCAAGAAATGAAAAAAGAAAATATATTTGTATCTGATAATCAAGTCAAAGAAATGGTTTTACAAATTGAAAAAGAAAATGGTTTCAAAAAAGGTAAATTAAAAGAATTTTTAAAAAAAAATAAAACTGAAATATCTATCTTAGAAAAACAAGTGACTGCTAATATTGGATGGAGACAATTAATAGCAAATAAATTTAGAAATCAAATAGTAATACAAGATACAGAAGTTGAAACGATACATAAAAAATTAAAATCTAATGTTGGAAAAGAAGAATTATTTATTGAACAAATATTTCTTTCGTTTGAAAATAATAAAGAAAATGAAGTATTAAAAAAAATTAATAATCTTTATGAACAAATATTTAAAGGCGGAAATTTTGGATTAATAGCAAAACAATTTTCAGATAGTTTTGGTGGAAAAATTGGAAAAATAGGATGGATACCAGAGACTAATTTAGATATAAAAATTATGAATGAAGTAAAAAAATTAGAAATTAACAAATATTCAAAACCATTAAAAGGTGAAAATGGGTATTTTATAATTAAAGTGCTTAATAAAAGAATAATAGGAGAAGAAATAATCAGTCAAGTATCCTTATTTAGATTTAAACTTATTACAATTAATGAAGAAATAAATTTATTAATGAATAAAATCAAAAATTGTAATGAATTAGAAGATTTTTCAAAAAAATATGCTTCAGTCGATTCAGGATCACTAGGAATGTTAAATTATGATGAATTATCTAATAATTTAAAATCTACAATAAAAAAAATGGATAAAAATAAAATAAGTGATCCTTTAAAATTTGGTTCTGAAGAATTTAGAATAATGATATGTGATATAAAAAAAAAAAAACCTATTATACCTAGCAAGTTTAAAATTAGAGATATTTTAACAAATAGAAAACTTGACAC
>ENA-ORDI01000602-ORDI01000602.1-marine-metagenome-genome-assembly--contig:-NODE-602-length-23648-cov-2.495736_pt1 | contig 23648 bp, 19 predicted proteins | sample MGYA00248628_ERZ508525 | MGnify/ENA primary metagenome ERZ508525 (study PRJEB26195, sample SAMN05422138) | marine metagenome | isolation source: East of Porto Seguro, South Atlantic Ocean | place... | reverse complement strand
AAACGTCACTTCATGGGTGGCGCCATAGTGCACCATCGTCAGGGAAAGGATCGCAACCAGCATCAACAAACTTCCCACCAGGGTGTAGATCACGAATTTCATCGTGGCATAGACCCGTCGGCCCTCTCCCCAGATACCGATGAGAAAATAAGTCGGCACCAGCATCAGCTCCCAAAACACATAAAACAAAATAGTGTCGAGGGCCAGAAACACCCCAAGCGTCCCCGCCTCCAGTGCCAGCATCAGGGCCACAAAGTTCCTGAGCCCTTCCTTCTGGCTAAAGGAAAACAAAAGGGCGATGAGTCCCAGAAAAGCAGTCAACACAACCATCCACAAACTTATTCCATCTACCCCTACCAGATAATTGATATTCAGGGCAGGCACCCAGTGAAACGTTTGGACAAACTGCATATCAGGGTTAGAGGTATTAAACGAAAACAGTAACCATAAAGACAGAGCAAGACTGGCACCTGCCGCACCCACCCCAACTATCCTGATCATGGCCACATTATCTCTGGAGACCATGAGGAGTCCCAGTGCCGCAATAAGGGGTATGAAAATTATAAGGGATAGCATATGTTTTTCCGGTTACATGAATACGACAAACAACAGAATCGTCACCACACCGACAATCATATTCAAAGCATAAGAACGCACTTTTCCCGATTGCCAAAGACTGATACCATGGCTCACCTCTTTTATCTGAAGGCCAACCTGGTCAACGGTAAAATCTAACCCTTCACGTTCGGCTTTTTGTTCCAAAAAAGCGCCAATGGCTTTTGTCGGACGTACAATCAAATAATCATAAATCTCATCCACATAATATTTGTGGAACAAGAGGTCATAAAGGGGGGCCAGCGCTTCCTTGAAAAGATCCAGACGCTCTTTGCTCACCATATACAATAAGCCCGCAGTCGCGATTCCTCCGATGCCCACTACCAGAGCTATGCTCTCCAAAGCGTTATCATGAGGATGATAGGCAACATGGCCAAACACCGGCGCCAGAAAGCTATCGACCCAAGGCCCCAACACCCCGCCCAGCAGAGCCAAAACAGCCAGAACCAGTAAAGGTATAATCATAATCATGGGGGATTCATGCGGGTGCGCCGCTGGACTGCGGAGCCTACCAAAAAAAGTGAACAAATAACCCCGGGAGATATAAACCGCCGTCATACCCGCCGTCAATACCGCAATCGCCCAGAAAACAATATTCCCCATATCCGCATGGTAAGAGCTCAGAATGATCGCCTCTTTACTGAAATAACCGCTGGTCAAAGGAATCCCAGCCAACGCCAGAGCACCTATTAAAAAAGTTGCGTGGGTCAACGGCATGACGCTTTGCAGGCCACCCATTTTTCGAAGGTCCTGTTCGCCGTCCAGCGAATGGATCACGCTTCCCGCCGCCATAAACAGTAGTGCCTTGAAAAATGCATGGGTCATTAAATGGAACATGCCCAGACTATAAACGCCAATGCCCATTGCCAGGAACATATACCCCAACTGGCTCATGGTGGAATAGGCGATCACGCGCTTGATATCATATTGAACCATTGCCATCGACCCGGCGAAGATCGCCGTGATGATTCCCACTCCGGCAATAAAATACATGGTATAGGGAGCCAGTTCATATAAGACATGGCAACGGGCTACCAAATAGACTCCTGCGGTAACCATCGTCGCAGCGTGAATCAGCGCACTAACGGGAGTAGGCCCTTCCATCGCGTCCGGTAACCAAGTGTGCAGGGGCAATTGCGCGGATTTCGCGAATGCTCCGACCAGCAATAAAAGGGTGATCAAAAGCATGGAATCGTCATTAGGACGGAACATGCCAGGGGCGGACGCAAATACATCGGCAAAGTTCAGCGTTCCAAACGTTTCAAAAATAACCAATGCGGCAATAACCATTCCCACATCGCCGATCACGTTCATGACAAAGGCTTTGCGGGCGGCAAGCACGGCACTGGTTTTTTCCCGCCAGAACCCAATCAGCAAATAAGACGCCAGACCAACCAGCGCCCAACCGACAATCAGGAAAAAGAAGTCCGCCGCCGCAACCAGCACCAGCATCGAGAAAATAAACAAGTTTAAATAAGCGAAAAATCGGGAGTATTCCGGATCATCATGCATGTAGCCAACCGAGTAGACATGAATCACAAATCCGACACCGGTTACAATCAGGAACATGAACACCGAAAGCGGATCCACGAGAATAGCCACATCCAACTTGAATGACCCCGCCGACACCCACTGGTAAAGAGTCTGAACATGCCCCACCCGTTCTTCTGGCGGTAAAAACAAAAGATTGCTCAACGTCACCAGCGTCATAAAAAAGGACGCACCTATGGTTCCGCAACCCACGAGTCCAACCAGGTTCCTGGAGATCCGGTTGCCATACCAACTCAAGCCGATAAACCCGAGAAGAGGAAACAAAAGTATGAGCCAGCTACTTGCGAACAAAAGATTATCCTTTCAATACATCAATATGGTCCACATCCATTTCATGACGAGTGCGGAAAATAGTCAGAATGATAGCCAGCCCCACCACCACTTCCGCCGCCGCAACAGTTATGATGAACAGGGCAAAAATCTGGCCATCCAGTGAGTTGAGGAAACTGGAGTAAGCGACCAAAAGAAAGTTCACCGAATTGAGCATCAACTCGATAGACATAAACATGATGAGAGGATTCTTGCGAATGATGAATCCCACCGTACCCACGCAGAATATAGAAGCACTGACCAGCAAAACAAACTCTTGACCCATAATTACCTCGCCCGCCTTCTTAAAGGCACAAAAGAAAATTTTGCCAGACAAATCACACCCACTGCCGCGACCAGAAGCAAGCCGGAAGCCAACTCAAACGCCACGATATGTTTCGAAAATAATTCGAGACCAATGGCTTTGGCAGTTCCAAATAATTCAGCTGGAATTTCGCCGCGAATCTGCTGGGTCGGCCCAACCGTGGCCGACAAATACAACTCTCCCAACAGGATGAAGACGAAGCCAAACGCCATGGCACGGTGAAATGTGTTTTCCTGAACTTCTTTTTTTCCACCGAGAAGCGCGATAATAAACAGAAACAGAATCATCACCGCTCCGGCATAAACAATGATCTGGACAACCGCAAGAAACTCTGCGTTATAAAGAAGGAACAAAAGGGCCAGGCAAATCATGTGGCCGATCAGATACAAGGCGGAATAGATCGGTGAGGAACATAAAATGACCCCAAGGCTGGCAAGGACTGCCGTCACCCCCACCACAAAAATTACCGTATCAAGCGCAAAATCAAATAGCGTAGCGATTTCCAATACACCTACTCCCAAAAAAAGAACAACCCCTCGGCGTGGGGCAATCTAGCAATAGCTCTCCCTGGCTAACAAAGAGTTATCTGGGCCTTAAAAGTTCTTGCCAATAGCCCCTCTGCGGCTAGCAGTCGCGCTGGGCTGGGCTAATCCGTTCCGTATTACCTAAAATATTGACACGGAACCGGTTCGGTTCCGGATAAACCAAAAGATCCTCTTTCTCCATGATATAAGTGTCGCGGTCATAATCCGCCAATTCATAATGTTCACGCAGAACCACAGCGTCTACCGGACAGGCCTCCTCACAATACCCGCAGTAGATACAACGCAGGAGGTTGATCTCATAAACCTCTGCGTATCGCTCGCCCTTGGAAACCGGATTCTCCGGATCATTCTCTGCCGATACAACATGAATACACCCTACCGGGCAATTGATCGAACACAAAGAGCATCCTATGCATTTTTCCAGCCCATCCTCATCGCGGTTCAGGAAATGCCTTCCCCGAAAACGTTTGGGCATGGTTCGCTTGACCTCGGGATACTGTATAGTGACCGGCTTGGTTAACATATTGCGGAACGTGACCCACATTCCGATCGAAAGGTTTTTTAACCCATTAATGGTTACTCGCAACATGGCTCATACCCTCAGGGAAATCAGATCACCTTCCAAATGCCAGTGATCAAAAGATTTAATAAACATAATGGCAATAAAACTTTCCAGCCAAACGTCATCAACCGGTCGTAACGAATACGGGGAAACGTCGACCTCAGCCAGATGAACACACACAACAGAAAACCAACTTTGAGGGCAAACGCCACAATCGGCCAAACAGGCAAGCCATAAGCGTTCCACCCGCCAAGAAATAAAAGGGTCACTAAAGCGCTCATGGTCACCATGTTGATGTACTCACCCATGAAGAACATGGCAAACTTCATGCCCGTATATTCCGTATGAAAACCGGCTACCAGTTCCTGCTCTGCTTCAGGCAGATCAAAGGGGGCTCGATTGGTCTCCGCAACACCAGCAATATAAAACAGCAAAAAAGCCAAAGGCTGAACAAGAATAAATGGAATCGTTTCCTGGGCCTTGACCATATCCACCAGGTTCAGGGAACCGGTAAGCACGATGATGCTCAACGCCGAAAGTCCCAACGTCAACTCATAACTGATCATCTGGGCGGAGGAACGTAGACCGCCCATCAATGAATATTTGTTATTCGATGCCAATCCGGCAAGAACCATTCCATAAATGCCCATCCCTGAAATCGCGAACACGAATAAAATGCCACTGTTAACATTGGCTCCCCACATCTCAATGGTCTGGCCGAAAACCTCGAAAGGTGCCCCGAAAGGGATTACTGCAAATCCAACAATCGCCGTAAACACTACAATAGCTGGCGCAAGGTGAAATAAAAACTTGTCCGCCGAACTTTGAACGATAGATTCCTTGAACAACAGCTTCACCGTATCGGCAAGCGGCTGGCCAAGCCCAAAAGGCCCCACCCGGTTCGGCCCCAGGCGAACCTGAAACCGGCCCATCAAGCGTCGTTCCAACCAGACCAATAGGGGAACCACTGACATAATCGCCACCGCAATAACCACGGCTTTAACACTCCCCACGATCAGGGGAATGTTATCATTCAGAAACAGAACTATAAATTTCCAGGTTTCATTTAATATTTCAGTTATCCCATCCAAACCGCAATCACTCCACTAAGCATTTACCGTTCTACAAAAAATCCAATACTAAACTTTCCTTACTTGCACCCATGCCGTGCCGCCATCAGCACCGATCAAGCCATTCACTCCCTGCTCGTCTGAAACCCTGGGCACCACCACACCTCCAGATTGACAACGGTTGTCGACCCTTGCAATGGCTTCCAGGTTAATATTTTCAGCGGAAAGCAGAACCGTGTTGCCATCCTGAATACCAAGCCTGGCAGCGTCTTTCTCATTAAAATGCGCTGTGGAAGGCTGGAAGTGATGTGCCAGTTTTGAGGAGGCATCGAGAATTTTGTCATGCGCAAACAGGAAGGTGGCAATACGAAGCCTGAGGCTTCCGTCTTTCCCCTTACCCGCCTGAACCGATTTATCAGAAACCGATTCATCGGCCGAAGATATAGGCTCCCGGTTGCACCCGGTTTTGCCTACCGACCTTTTGCTGATCTCCTGATAGCCCGGAACCCGGCAGGCGATCTCTTCGGTCACATCCGAAACCCTGCGGTAGTTGGTTTCATCTCCCAGCACATTGAGCATCAGGTTGATAATTTTCCAGTCCGGTGCCTGGGTGGTTTCCAACGCTTTTTTTCTGGCCTGTACCCGGCCTCCAATATTGGTAGTAGTCCCTTCATCATAACCCGGACCATTTGAAGGCAGGACGAGATTCGCCAGTTTTGCCGTTTCCGTTTCCAGCATGTCATGCACCACCAGAAGATCCAGCTTCTTCAAAGCTTCCGTTACCCGCAATCCACCAGGGAAATCCATGACCGGATTAGAACGGTGCACCAGCAGGGCTTTCAATTCCCCTTTTTCGGCACGGGCGATCATCTCTAATGCGGAAAGGCCGGTTCCAGTCGGCGCCTTTTCTCCCCATTGTTTTTTTATTTCCTCTTGGTCCGACATCGACAATCCGCCCGGATAAAAATCGGGAAGCAACCCCATATCCATTGCCCCCAACGCATTGGTCATCGGAGCCGCAGGTATGGCTCCGCATTCCATGGTCGGGACTTTAGCAATCATTTTCAGTAGACGCTTGACCCCAAAAACCGCTTCTCCGGAAAGGGCAGATGGATTGTACACCACGCAAATTTTCATGCTGGTGCGTACTGTCTCGACCAAAGACTTCATATCTTCCGCAGAAATTCCACTTTGGTCGGCGTCCTTAGCCGGAGCCGGTTCCCCCAGTTCCCGAGCCAGGCCGTGGGTCAAAGTATCGATCGCTTGAGCCTCACAGCCCACCTTGTATTGCAACGACTGAGAAGAGTAGCGGTCGAGGGCAATTTTTTGATCGTTCAAGCTCACTAACCGGGTTCCGCAAGCGGTCACCGCTTTTTTGATGCGAAGATCAAGAATGGGCAGTTCTTCCGTCGGGTCGCTGGCAATCAATAACACCACATTGGACGTTTCAACCTGCTCGACCCCATAATGGCTGACAGGAAGACCCGGGGTATCCTGATAAGACTTATGGTCTATATTGTTTGAACCCAGGCCGTGGCGGAAAAATTTCTGATAGAGATAATTCTCTTCATTGGTGCCATAGGGAGATCCTATGAAGCCAACGCTTTCAGGCCCGTGTTCTTCCGCAATTTTTTTAAACGCCTGCGCAACTTTGCCGGCCGCATCCTCGATGGTGCAGTTATGAGGCAACACCGGAAAGGAAGTAGGCTTTCCGTCACCCACACTATTTTCCCGGGCGGTGGTGATTTTATTTTTGCTATGCATAAAATTATGACCCCAGCGGCCCTTGTCGCAAATCCAGCCATCGTCCACCGCATCATTGGGACGCGCCTCAATACGCATGAATTCATTGAGCCGGGTTCCCATCGTGATATTGCAGTTGCATCCGCAATGCGCACAAAGCGTTTCTGTGTTGGTCAAATCCCAGGTCCTGGCCTTAAATCGGAATTCCGTATTGGTCAACGCACCTACCGGACAAATATCGATGACATTTCCGGAGAAGCGGGTGTTGTAAGGTTCGTTGTTAAATGTACCAACCTCGTTATGGAAACCGCGGTTTAGCATGACCAACGCGCTGTCCTGCTCAATCCGTTCGCTATAAGCCGTGCACCGCTGACAGGCAATGCAACGTTCCCGGTCAATGGTAATGACCGGACTGAGCGGAGTCGCTTTGGCGTTGTTGGCACGATGGAACTCCATACGGGTATCCGGAGCACCATACTTGAAGGTGTTGTCCTGCAAGGGGCATTCGCCGCCCTTGTCACAAACCGGGCAATCGAGGGGATGGTTGAGCAAAGTAAATTCCAATACGCCCTTCTGCCCTTTTACCACCTTGTCAGTGGTGGTTTTGACCACCATATCCGGCGCCACATCCATGGTGCAGGCGGTCATCAGCTTCGGCATCTTCTCGACTTCTACCAGGCACATCCGGCAACAACCCAGCGGACCGATCTTCTCGTGATAGCAGAAAACAGGGATCTCCACATCGATCCGTTTTGCCGCGTCTACCACCTTGGTGCCTTTGGGAACCGTCACCGATTTCCCATCAATGGTTAATGTTACTTCATTATCAGACATAGTTGCCTCAAACCGAACCTACCGGTACGTTCTTAAAATATTCTTCATAATCAGAGCGAAAATACTTGATACTGCTCACAACGGGAGATACACAGGCATCGGCAAGCGGACAAAACGCTTTCATGTTCATGTTGTCGCAAATATCTTCCATCTTTTCGATGTAATCCAGTTGTCCTTTGTTCTGCATGATCTTTTCAACGATCTGGTAGAGCCATCGGGTACCTTCCCGGCAGGGTGTACATTTTCCGCAGGACTCATGCATATAAAAACTGATCAGCCGCAAGGTGGTCTCAACAATATTGACGCTATCATCAATGACGATCATAGCACCTGAACCCAGCATGGTCCCTGCGGCCGCCAATGATTCATAATCGTAAGAGACATCCACTTGATCCGCAGGAAGCATGGGAACCGATGAGCCGCCAGGTATAAATGCTTTCAGCTTGTTGCCATCACGGATTCCCCCAGCCAGATCATAAATAATTTCCCGGATCGGGGTGCCCAACACCACTTCATAGTTCCCCGGTTTTTTTACATGTCCGGAAACACTGACCAGTTTGGTTCCCTTGCTCTTTTCGGTTCCCAGTGAGGCATATTTTTCGGCGCCTTCATTGACTATATAAGGAACCACGCACAGGGTTTCGACATTATTAACGACCGTGGGTTTAGCATACAAACCTTCTACGGCAGGGAAAGGAGGTTTCATTCTCGGTTCACCCCGTTCGCCTTCCAGGGAATTGAGCAGAGCCGACTCCTCACCACAGATATATGCCCCCGCGCCAAGATGAGTATAAATATCCAAATTGAATCCGCTTCCTAAAATATTTTTACCCAAATAGCCTTTGGCGTAAGCGTCTTCCAGGGCTTTTTCCATAATGAAGTTCAAATCATGGAATTCGCCACGCAAATAAATGTATCCGGTTTCGATCCGGCAGGCGTAAGCGCAAAGGATCATCCCCTCAATCAACATATGCGGATTTTTAAGCATGAGCTCCCGGTCTTTACAGGTTCCCGGTTCCGACTCATCGGCGTTGCAACAGAGGTAACGGGGAAACACATCCTTGGCAAGGAAGCTCCATTTTAATCCCGTCGGGAAACCAGCGCCACCACGCCCCCGCAAGCCGGAAGCCTTGACGGCCTCGACAATTTCTTCCGGTTTCTGGGCAAAGGCTTTCTTCAGGGACCGATAACCGCCTTGTTCTTCATAGACCTTCATGGTGTGAAGGTCTTTCATATTTATATTTTTGAAAAGAATCTGCGTCATCGGTCAATCCAAAGAATCGAGAATCTGGCCGATGCGCTGCTCGGTCAAATCCCCATAATAAGTGTCGTTGATCCGCATCATCGGCGCTTCGGTGCAGAGCGCCAGGCATTCTTCCCGATGCAGGGTGAACTTTTCGTCCGGTGTCGTTTCTCCCACCTTGATTCCAAGTTTTTTAGCCGTGTACTCAAGCAGTTTGTCACAACCGTTCAACTGGCAACTGATGTTGATGCAGAACAGGATCATATACTTCCCCACCTTTTCCGCGTGGTACATCGTATAAAAAGACATGACCGACTGCACATAAGCCGGAGAGCAATCCATTTTTTTACTGATCGCCACCATAGCCTCCGGCGAGACCCTTCTCTCGGCCCGCTGAACCAGAGTCAGCAAAGGCAGCATCGCCGACTTTTTAAATGGATATTTAGCGAAAATGTTTTCAATCTCTTTTTCTTGCTCTGCAGAAAACGTAAACCCTGACATCAACAATTTTCCTTTATAAAAATTCTGCGGAGAACCTTCGCTGGCAGATAGCAACGGCTCGTTGAGCCGAGTCAACTTTCTGCTCGCGGGCGTGATATTTAACCTTAGCTTTCGTGCCCCGAAGGGGTAAAAATTTATTGCACGCTGGCCCCGTGATATTCCACCTTTGCCTTCATGCCCCGAAGGGGTACACGCCTAGTGGCCGCTTGCAAATGTTATAGATTTGGCCTAAATTGGTTCCACGCCATGAAAATGATCAAATGCTACATTCAGTATGAAAAGTTGGAAGTGGTTCGGGAAAAGCTTTTTGAACTAGGAGTGCCCGGAATATCGGTGGTCGATGTCAAAGGCATTGGCAAACCGATGAGCCATTTGAAATCTGACCCCGACTTGAAAGTTCCGCAATTCCATCCCTGCGTGGAAATTTCCGTGGTTCTGGAAGCCGAAGCAGTGGATGAAGTGCTGGATATGATCGTGAAGACGGTGCAGACCGGCAACTTGAGCGATGGAAAGATTTTTGTCCTGCCGGTTGAAGAGGCAGTCCGGGTCCGTACCGGGGAGCGGGGCAAACAGGCCCTCTATTAATTGGAACCCTTCCGTTGATTGCTGAAAATCTCGCTGAAGTCCGGGAACGGATTTCCCAAGCCACCAAAAAGTCGGGAAGAGATCCAGACAGCGTCCGCCTGGTTGTTGTTTCCAAACAGGTGGACATTGCCCACATTGAAGAAGCCCGGACAGCAGGTGCCGTGATATTCGGGGAGAATAAAATCCAGGATGCGGTTCCCAAGATAGATCAAATGAGATCGGAAGGAATTTCCTGGCATTTCATCGGTCACTTGCAAAAGAACAAGGTCAAGTTTCTCGATGAACGCTTCGACTTGATTCATTCAGTGGATAGTTTGGAACTGGCGGAGAAAATTGCCAACCAATGCCAGTCAGAAAACCGGGTGCAGTCGGTTTTATTGCAGATCAATGTTTCGGGCGAAACCGCAAAGTTTGGAATGGAACCGGGTGAACTGGTAAATCAGATGCTGGCTTTTTCCCGGTTGAAAGGAATTCGGGTTGAGGGGCTGATGACCATTCCGCCTTACCATCCCGATTCGGAAAATTCCCGCAGGCATTTTTCACGATTGCGGGAACTTCGCGACCAATGCGAAAAACAGAACCGGATTTCTCTGTACGAACTTTCCATGGGCATGACCAACGATTTTGAGGTTGCGGTAGAAGAGGGCGCTACGCTGGTTCGTGTTGGCACTGCTATTTTTGGCCCCCGCCGGGCCATAGATCGGAAGTAATTTAAGAGGAGATCATCGTTGTGCTGAAAAATAAAAAAATTGGATTCATTGGCGGTGGCAACATGGCCGAAGCCATGATAAAAGGCCTGCTTTCCGCTTCGTTCATTGAAGCGAAAAATGTTTTTGTTTCGGAACCGTCAGAAGCGAAACGGGATGCCCTGCATGCAGAGTACAAAATCAAGGTCAGTGCCGACAACCGTGAACTGGTGAAGAAATGCGACATCCTCATTCTCGCGGTCAAACCGCAGATTTTGCAAGAGGTTCTGGTTGACATACGTTCGTTGGTGGATAGTGACAAGCTGGTTATATCCATTGCTGCGGGAGTTCCCATTGCCATCATAGATGATGCTCTGCGTGGAGACAAAAATAAGAAGTTCAGTATTGTGCGCACCATGCCCAATACCCCGGCGTTGGTTCAGGAAGGGGTGACAGCCATCGCTTCCGGCCAACATGTCAGCAAAACGGATGTGAAAATCGCCCACCGTATTTTTGAAGCGGTAGGCCGCACCGTCGATGTTGAAGAGGACCAACTCGATGCCGTGACGGGTTTGAGTGGCAGTGGGCCAGCTTATATCTTTATGCTGATCGAAGCACTCTCTGATGCCGGAGTCAAAATGGGTCTTTCACGCGAAGTGGCCAATACCCTGACCATCCAGACGGTGCTGGGTTCCGCCAAACTTGCCAGAGAGAGCGGCAAACATCCCGGCGAACTCAAAGACATGGTCACCTCCCCTGCCGGCACCACCATCTCCGGACTGCATGCCCTGGAAGAAGGGAGTTTTCACACCACCCTGATGAATGCTGTGGAAGATGCCACCCTGCGTTCCCGCGAGTTGGGCAAAATCGCCCTCAACAAAAACTCCACTAGGCGTGGGGCCAAATGAGCAACTACTCGCCATAGGGCCAGATTGAAATGGCCCATTGGGCCCGCCTTCCGGACAGTTTGTCGTCCTTCGCGGTGGCTCCTTTGAGGATGAAGCTTTTTTTCTCCGGTCCGCTTCGCGCTACTGGTATCCACCCACCCTGAAACACCACAACCTGGGGTTTCGTTGTGCCATCAATCCGCAGGATATAGAGAAAGGAAATCCGTAATGGTCAAAAACGTATTGTTCCTGACCGGAGTTCTTTTGTTTTTCTTTTTGGGTTCGCAAGAAGGCTGGTCGGAAACGGTGGAAGTAAAAATCATCAAGTCGACTTTTATTCCCACGGTTATAAAAATCAAGAAAGGCGATACCATCCGCTGGGTCAATACGGAAGAACTTCTGCACACGGTAACGAGCGGAAAGGCTCCTGATCCCGATAAGAAGTTCCACGCCGCTTACGTAAAAAAGGAGTTTGAAGTGACCCTGGACAAAGAAGGCTTCTACGATTATTTTTGCGAACTGCACCAGGCCGTCATGCGCGGAGTGGTCATCGTCCGGCCAGCAGCCAGTGGCGACTAGCAATCCCACTAGGCGTGTACCCCTTCTACCCCATTCGGGGCATGAAAGTTAATGAAGAGGATATAACTGGGGCATGAAGGCAAAGGTGGAATATCACGGGGCCAGCGTGTAATTGCTTTTTCAACCGAGATAAACCTTTATTGTTCAGATAAAGCTATTGCTCACTGGTTGCGGCGCCATCGCCGCTTATTTGCAACGGTATTTTTTGTATTCGCCGTAGCCGACGATGGCGAAACCGAGAAACAGAATCCAGGTGGGATGCAGGACATCCTCCGGTTTATTGAAGTAGAGGAACAGCATTATTGCCACGCCTGCCATAGTGACGGTGAGTCCGAGAAAGACAGCGGTCAATCCTTTTTCAAATCCATCCGGGTCTTTAAGTTGTTTTCTTATTTCCGGCCGCAGTTGATATTTAAACACGGTCTTTGTATTCCAGTAAGGCTGAATTTAAATTTCCCATTCGGTATCCCTCCGGGTCCAGCACCACATTGTTAAATCCTAAAGCCTTTAATTTTTCCTCAACAGCCTTCTGGACGGATTTATCATTCTGGTAACGGGGAATTTCGTTTTTGTCGAGTTCTATGCGGGCCAGGGTTCCTAGATGGCGGACGCGGACCTGAGTGAATCCTAAAGCGAGCAAGAGGTCTTCGGACTGCTCGATCATGGCAAGTTTTTCCGGCGTGACCGGCTGGCCGTAAGGAATGCGGGAAGACAGGCAGGCCATCGCTGGCTTGTCCCAGACGGAAAGCTCCATTTTCCGGGACAATTCCCGGACCTCCTGTTTGTTGAATTCCGCTTCCACCAGGGGACTGCGCACCCCTTGTTCTCGGGCGGAGTCGAGTCCGGGCCGGTAATCACCCAGATCATCGGTGTTGGTACCATTTAAAATATTAAGAATATTTTCCTGCTGTGCCACCTTTTTGAGGCTCGAATAAAGTTCTGTTTTGCAGTGGTAGCATCGGTTGGCCGGGTTGGCCCGGTAATTCGGATTAGACATTTCCTCTGTTTTGACGACTAGATGTTTTACCCCGATTTCCTTGGCCAATTGGTGGCAGGCTTTCATTTCCCTGTCTGGCATGCTGGCGGATTGCGCGGTAACCGCCAACGCTTTTTTCCCCAGAACCTCATGGGCAAGGGCGAGGACCAGAGTGCTGTCCACCCCGCCAGAAAACGCGACCAGCGCGCTATCCATTTCCAGGATCAATGATTTTATTTTTTTTGTTTTTTGTTCCAGCGTCATGATTGGTTTTGGAGTTGGTTTTGGCTAAGGGTAACATAAAGAAATGCAAAAAAAAATCCGGGAACAGAGGACGCTCTGTTCCCGGACTCCGAGGAGGAGGTGCTCCTTGAGAAGGTAAAAAGCGCTACTCTCTTTACCCTCTCTACTGCTAAATAGTCTAACGGAAGCTTCCGGGAGAATCCTACATTTTCAAACAAAAGTTTTGCTTTTATTTGTGTGGCTTACCCGAATTGGAGCATCAATGGAGACAAGTTCATGAAAGTTAATGGATACAAGGAGATCGGCCTCCGGTCCTTTGGCAGATTTTTCACTATTACGCATTTCATGCAGGATAAAACTCACCTGCAGATCGGGTCAAAGATGCTGCCAAATGCGGTCAGGATAAATCAGCTTTAAGCCTCAGCTCTCGCAGTTGTTTTGGGTCCACTTTCGAGGGGGCCTGGGTCATCAGGCAGGTGGCTTTCTGGGTTTTGGGGAAGGCAATCACATCCCGGATTGATCCGGCACCTGAAAGCAACATGGTGATTCGGTCCAGTCCCAGGGCGATTCCGCAATGCGGGGGGGCTCCATACTTCAGGGCGTCAAGTAGGAAGCCGAATTTGGTTTCGGCCTCTTCCTGGCTAATGCCGAGGAGTTTAAACATTTTTTCCTGCACTTCTTTTTGATGGATACGAATGCTACCGCCGCCGATCTCGTTGCCGTTGAGCACCAGATCATAAGCCCGAGCCTTAATGGAGCCAGGGTCGCTCTCGAATTTATCAAGGTCCTCTTCACGCGGAGCTGTGAAAGGGTGGTGCATGGCGGTATACCTTTTTTCCGTCTCGTCATATTCCACCAGCGGGAACTCCGTGACCCAGGTGAAGACGTTTTTTGATTCATCGATCAGGTTCAACTGTTTACCTAAAGCCAGACGGAGATGGGCGAGAGCATCGGCCACAATCTTGGGGGTGTCGGCAATAAAAACTATTGTGTCACCGGGTTGGCTTCCTAAAGCCTTCAGCATGCGGTCGAGCATTTCCTGCTCAAAGAACTTGATGATGGGTGACTGCAATTCATTTTCCTGAACCTTGATCCAGGCCATCCCCTTGGCGCCGTATGTTTTGGCAATTTCGGTTAAATCGTCCAGTATTTTCCGGGATAACGTATCGGCACTGTTTTTGACATTGAGGGCGCGAACCTGTCCACCCGATTCCAGCACCTGAGCGAACACTTTAAACGATGTGCCTCGGACAATTTCTCCCAGATCAACGATTTCCATGTCGAACCGCATATCCGGTTTATCGGTTCCGAACCGGTCGATGGCATCCTGATATTTCAGGATCGGGAACGGAGTTTCGATTTTAACATCGAGGACTTCCTGATAAATTCCGGCCATCATTTCCTCGATTATCTGGAAGATAAGCTGCTCATTGCCGAAAGACATTTCAATATCGATCTGGGTGAATTCCGGTTGCCGGTCAAAGCGTAAATCTTCATCGCGGAAGCATTTCACGATCTGGAAATACCGGTCCATGCCCGAGACCATGAGAATCTGTTTGAACAACTGTGGCGACTGGGGCAGGGCATAAAACTTTTGCGGGTTGAGCCGACTGGGCACCAGATAATCCCGTGCCCCTTCCGGGGTACTCTTGGTCAACACTGGGGTTTCTATCTCCATGAATCCGTTCCGGTGCAGTTCGTTTCTCGCCACCCGCGAGATATCATAGCGAATTTTCAGGTTGCGTTGCAAAACCGGCCCGCGAAGATCGAGAAACCGGTATTTCAAGCGCAGGGCTTCCGAGATGTCCTGCGGCTCCCAAGGTGAGATGGGAGGGGTTTCCGATGGATTGAGAATATGCAACTCATCTACATAAACTTCTATTTTTCCGGTTTTCAGTTTCGTGTTCACCATGTCATCCGGTCGGGCGCGGACCTTGCCAGTGACAGAGATGACAAAATTTCCACGAATGGACTGGGCGTGCTCGTGCGCCAGTTGGTCGATCTGAGGATTCAGCACCACCTGGGTCATGCCATACTTATCCCACAAGTCCACGAAAATGAGTCCCCCGTGATCGCGCCGGGTATGCACCCATCCGCACAAGGTCACCGTTTCGCCAATGTGGCTGTCCGATAATGTTCCGCAATCATGTGTTCGATCGTTGTTCATTGAGGCTCAATTAGTTTTTTATGGGATGGTTGTGGACCTTGGGCAAAGGCTAGCACCGTACCGAAAACGGCACCGACTTGCAAGCGTAAATCTGGCGAGGAGGGGGTGAGACTCAAGGTTCCGGGTCTTCTGAGGTTTCCTCACTATCCTGGCTGAGGAGGATTTCTTTCTGCTTTGCCGCCCTTTGTTCCGCTTCGATGCGGGCCAACTCCTGTTCCTTGCGTTTTTTGTGAAGCTGAGCTTCGATCACCATCTGCGGCTTGATCTTGATGGCCAGGGGAATATTGACTGTACTGCATGAGCGCATACAGACTCCGCAACCGGTGCAGATATTTTTATCGATGATCGGTTTGTCATCCACCTGGTAAATCGCTCCCGGAACTGGGCAGTCGATCACGCATTGCTGGCAAAACGTGTCGCCGTAGGCCTGACATTTTTTCTTATCTAAAATGGCGTAGCCCATGTTTACGTCACTAAGCTCCTGCACCGGAAGTAGAGCCTTATCGGGGCAGGCCGAGATGCAGGGCAGGTCGGTGCACATCACGCAAGGGTTGCGCATGGGGTCAATATAGGGTGTGTTGAAAACGAGGAACCCCATTTTCTTGGGTGCACGCAGGATGGCATCTTTTGGGCAGGCGTGGATGCATTCATCGCAATGGGAACAAGCTTGCAAAAACTGCCTCTCAGAAATCGCGCCCGGCGGCCTCAACAGGGGAACCCGTTTGGTGATCTTGTCCATCACTTTGTTGATGCCGTCAATTTTACTCTGGACTTTATCAACGGCGGGTTTGGCGAAAAAGTGGACGCCCTGCCGTAATAAATTGCGGCGGTCGTATTCCGGGTCTTCGGCCTCCTCAATCTCAAAGATATTGTTGCCGAGCTCTGCCGATGTCTCGATGGATTCCTCGACAGGTTTTTCGACAGGTCCTTCCGCCGATTCCGGTTGGGTTTCCGGTTCCGATTGCAGCGAAAGCTTTTCCTCCGGGTCTGATTTGAATTTCGATATCAGTCGTTTGAAAAATCCTTTTTTCGGTTCGGACTCTTCAATTTTTTCGACTTCTTCGACCGCTTCGACTCCGTCGACCCCTTCGGCAGGTTCCGAATCAGCAGAAACCTCGGGTTTCTCATCTTCCTCATCCTCTAACTGTTTTTGGGGAACCTTTTCAGCAGATTTTTGCGCTTCATCCTCCACCGCTGTGCCGAAATCGAGGAAGTTGCCGAACGAAAAAATATCCCGGCGGGACATCTCCCTGGGTTCTTCCGCGACCGGTTCTGGGGTAATGGTTTCTTTGTCCAGGCTCAAGATGTTCGTTTCCACCTCAGCGCTGGACTGGTTTCCGCGTTGGTCTGGATCGATTAGATCTTCAACACCCCGTTCGGTGTTCTTCTTTTTACCTTTAAAGGTCTCTTTTGCGAGGTTATGTCTAAACTTCATAATTGATTCCGGCCCTCTAGCGAGGGATACAAATGGGCAATGACTCGTTAAGCCGCTTATACCTCCTGCTTGCCAGCGAAAGCTATTGAAATCTGCCCCCGGCCGCTGGCCGCCCTCTAGCGAGGGAGGCAGATAGCAAGAACTCCTCAAGCCGAGCAACCCATTGTTCGCTCATAAAAGCTATTGCCAGTTGGCCCTACGCCTAGTAGTGAATATAGGTTTTTGAAGGCTTGCAGGTAGCCGGGGAGTTTCTGGTATATGGCTTCTGTTTCCTGTTCAGTGGGTTTTTGATTGACGCGTTTGTAGTCTGCGATCATTTCTGCCCATTGAGGTTGGTCTTCAGTCCAGCGGTTTTGTATTGCCAATGCAATACATTGCTCATCATCGGTTACCACTTCAGACTCCACAAAACCGCGAATGCTCTTCATAGCCATGGTATAAGTATGTCCAAACCGTTGCAGGGCGGCACTCTTGAAATAATCGGTACTTCCTTGTTTTAAGACTTCATCCAACCTTTGCAGGTTCCAGTCCAAATGAGTCAGTAAAACCTTTTTCTGCTGTAATGGAGTTTGAGACATAGCCAAGAACCTTTGATAAAAAATCGCTGAAATGATACTTTATCTTAATTTTAAATTCTCAAATGAATTTTATAACATTATGAGTAGTGATAACGCTGAAAATATTTTTATCGATAATGGCGATGGTACGGTCACCTGCAAGGCGCAGGGTTTGATGTGGTGCAAGACCGATAGCATGAATGATTTGAAGAAATGGGTCAATTATCAGGATAGCGGCGATTATGTGCGTGAATTAAGAGAAAAAAAATATGCCGGATATGATAATTGGCGGCTACCCGAAAAAGATGAAATGTTGACCCTGTTTGATAAAAAATTTGAAAATACGGACCAGTTTGGCAAGACTATTTACATCAGCGATCATTTCGCCTCCGGGGGAGGGTTTTCCATGATCGCGCAACAGGTGACTGGCCGGATGCGCACATGGGTGTTAAATATCCGCGATGGAGAGTTCAGCCATCCTGAGGGACTCTGGACCTTGACCGAAGCGGCCAGGGCTGTCCGGTCCCTTTAAAAAAATATACCGTTTTTTTTAACGGTTGGAGAAAAAATATGAGTGAGGAAATCTATCATCCTCCGGAGTCCGTTTCCGCAAAAGCATTGATCCAAAACATGGAACAATACCGGGAAATGTATGAGCGTTCCATCCTTGAACCGGAAAAGTTTTGGGCGGATGAGGCGGAAAAGTTCACCTGGTTTAAGAAATGGGATCAGGTGCGTGACTACAATTACAATATCAAAAACGGGAACATACACATCGAATGGTTCAAAGGGGCAGAAACCAATATTACGGTCAATTGCCTGGATCGCCATTTGGAAAAACGGGGAAACCAGACGGCTATTTTATGGGAAGGGAACGAACCCGGTGAGAACCAGAAATTAACATACCGCCAACTGCATGAAGAAGTTTGTAAATTTTCCAATATTCTAAAACGCCACGGGGTAAAAAAGGGCGATCGCATCTCTATTTATATGCCCATGGTGATGGAATTGGCTATTGCCATGCTGGCTTGCGCGAGGGTAGGGGCGATTCACTCTATCGTTTTTGGCGGTTTTTCGCCAATAGCCCTGGCGGATCGAATTGTAGATTCCACCTGCACCGTTCTCATTACCACGGATGGAGGATTTCGTGGTGCGAAATCGGTCCCTTTAAAACCCAATGCCGATGAAGCTATGCAGTTGGCCGAAAAGGCAGGCGTAGTCGTTAAAACCTGCATTGTGTCCCAGAGAGTGGGGGAAAAGGTTTCCGTGCAAATGCAATCGGGTCGGGATACCTGGTGGCATGAAGAAACGCAAAATGCCGATCCTGTTTGTGAGGCTGAAGTCATGTCTTCGGAGGACCCCCTGTTTATTCTCTATACTTCCGGCTCAACAGGAAAACCCAAAGGGGTCCAGCATAGTGTGGGCGGATACATGGTCTACACAGCTCTAACTCACAAATACATTTTTGATTATCAGGACGGTGATATCTGGTGGTGTACGGCGGATATTGGCTGGGTCACAGGTCACTCATATATCATTTATGGGCCGTTGGCCAATGGAGCGACAACGGTTATGTTCGAAGGTATTCCCACTTATCCGGACGCGGGAAGATTTTGGGATGTTGTGGACCGGCTTAAAGTCACCCAATTTTATACTGCCCCGACGGCGATTCGTGCGCTCATGTCTCATGGTGATGAAACACCTGCCAAATATGACTTGTCGAGTTTAAGGATTTTGGGGACGGTTGGCGAACCGATTAATCCGGAAGCATGGCGTTGGTATTATAAAAACATAGGAAAGGGGAATTGTCCTATCGTAGATACCTGGTGGCAGACGGAAACCGGTGGCATTTTGATTACCCCTCTGCCCGGTTGTACTCCAGCTAAACCGGGTTCGGCAACCCTGCCTTTTTTTGGTGTAAAACCCGTAGTGATTGAGGCGGAAACCGGTAAGACACTTGAAGGCAACGGGGTAACAGGGGTGCTGGCGATTTCTGAACCCTGGCCGGGTCAAATGAGAACAATTTATGGCGATCATGAACGTTTTGAGGAAACCTATTTTAAGCTTTATCCCGGTTATTATTTCACCGGTGACGGTTGCCGTCGGGATGAAGACGGTTATTATTGGATCACTGGTAGGGTTGATGATGTTATCAATGTAGCCGGCCATAGAATCGGAACTGCTGAAGTGGAATCAGCTCTTGTTCTTAATGAAAATGTGGCGGAAGCCGCAGTGGTAGGATTTCCCCATGAAATAAAAGGGCAGGGAATCTATGCCTATGTTTCCCTTATGGATGGAGTGCAACCGGATGAAACGTTAAAGAAAACACTGGTACAGTTTGTACGAAAAGAAATTGGGCCGATTGCCGCACCGGATATCATACAATGGGCTCCAGCGCTTCCAAAAACCCGCTCAGGAAAAATCATGCGACGTATTTTGAGAAAAATCGCTGCCAATGAAGCCGATCAATTAGGAGATATCTCGACTTTAGCAGACCCATCCGTTGTAGATAATCTCAAGTCTTCTTACTTGGAAATGTTTTCTAAGGAAAGATAGGACAAAAAGCAGGCAACCGGGATCATGGAGTCGAATCAAGATTCAACTCCATGATTTCTCACTCCTACAGTGAAAAGAGAAAGGTCTCCTCTTCCCCCCCAAAAAACTTTGAAAGTCTCTAATATTTTTGCAACCAGTGGGATAGCAATCCATTTTAAGCAAATCTTGTCAGCTGTCAATCGAAAGTTTTGATATTGTGTAAATAAAACGTTAATTAGCTAATTTGGACTTGTTTGGAAGGAAATAAAAGGGGAAGCGCTTTTGGTTTTCAGGCGTTTTTCGGTGATAGTCTGTTTTGCTTCCTTTAAGCCTTTTTGTGCTGAATTATTAAGAGGTTCCAGTTGAATTGCTGTGTTGAATGCCGATCTGGCCTCCAGGGATCGGCCTTGCTTAAGATAAGCCCATCCCAATCCATCAAAGGCATCGGGTTGACTGGGGTTCCTGCGGATTTCTTCGTTAAACAGGTTGATTGCCATCAGGATATCATCCTTGATAAAGTGGATCCTTCCCAGTTTGGTTCGCGCTGTGGTCTGCATCTGGAAGGGTGCAATGGCGTTGGAACCTGTTACCCTTTCAAATACAGGGTTGGGATCTGGGTTTAAAGCCAAACATTGTTCTAACATGGTGATAGCCGAATCATACTTTTCTTGCCAAAAATAGACATAACCCATTCCCTTACGGGCTTCGGATTTGTTAGGCTGGATTTTAATAGAAATCCTGAACATTTGCATGGCCTTGTCATACAATTGCTTTTGATAGTATGTCCAGCCTAGGGAATTGTATGCCTGCCAGCCAAAACGTTCCTTTTTCAGCAATTCCAAAAACTCCGGTGTCAGCGCAAAATCGGGATCCAGAGATATTGCTTTAAGAAAGTATTCCACTGCTAGATCAGGATTTCTCGAATTGTAATGAATCCAACCGAGAGCCATATAAGGCGAGGCACGGAGAGGATGGTCTTTTAAAATCTTTTCAAAATACTTTCGGGAACTTTCCCTGGACCCGCTTCTCAGAACGCTCCAGTCCAGCTTGTAGGCCAGATTCTTGTTTTCGGGGTCATACTTCAAAGCCATTTCCAGATAGGGGATGGCATCCCGGTAATTTTTTAAGGCATACAAGGACAGGCCGAGCCCTTTAGCAGAAGACACCTCATAATCTTCATGCTCAATGGATTTGAAAAACTTGTCAATGGCATACCCATATTGTTTTTTCTGGAACTGGCTCCAGCCCAGCCCGTTATAGGCATGGGCCAGATTATATTTAGTAGAAGGCCATTCTTCATCAGTCACATAATCATGATAAATTAGGGTTGCCTTCTTGTAGTCGCCTTTTTTTAAAGCTTGGTCAGCTTTATATAGTTGTTTGTCCAATCTTTTTTGCACCTGTTCAAGGCCGAGTAGGGCGGTACTGTTATTAGGGGAAACCTCCTGAGCTGTAAGAAAATAATCTCGAGCTTTGTAATACTCGTTACGGGCAAGAAAAACCTTCCCATATTGATTGTAAAGATGAGCCCAGTCATTGTATCGATCCAATAACTCATCCAGTTTCTCTGCTGCGATCTGGTATTTTCCTAAATCCATATAATATTGGACATAAACGGCCTGGTGCTTTTTGATTTTCTGGATTTCCTGTAGGCCCTTGAAGGCTCCTAAGAAATTCGGGTAGATCTCCAGGATCTCCCTGAATATTTTTTCCGATTTATTGATTTGTTTTGCATGCAAAAGGCTCCAGGCCAGGCCATTTATCGCATCCAGGTTTGGAAATTTTGTTTTAGTAAGGTCGTCAAAAAAGTCAGCCGCTTTGGTGTATTTGCCCTGATGAAAGCTTTCCCATGCAGAATCTAAAGACTCCGTATCTTCCAAGGGCATTCCCAGAAGGAGGCTACGATATCGGGGAAACTCAACCGGTAATGTAAATATCGAACTCGATTCGGGGTTTGAAGGAACAATTTCCCAGTGCCGGGTGGCCTGGTTCCAGGTTGTCCACATTTCCAGCAACTCTTCTACCTTGGCAGGACGAAGAATTTTTTCCAGCTCTTTTTTCGCAAGTTGGCTCCGCTTTTGCACCAGATGTATGAAAGCCTTTCCTTTGTGAGCTTCATAGGAATGCGGAGCAAATCTTTCGGCATGTTCAAAACTTTCCAGAGATTTTTGGTAATGCTTTAAGCTGAAATAACACCAGCCCATACCCAGCAAGGGAGTTGGGTCTTTTTTGTATAAGGTATGAGCCTGTTCGAAAGCCGCTAGCGCCTTATCAAAACGTTTTTGAAAAAAATAGGTCCAAGGCAGAAGTTGAATGGCCTCTCGGTTATCCGGGTCATTGACCAGCGTCTTTTTAATATAAAACTCCGATACAGCATATTCTCTTCGGTTGAACTGATGCCGGGCGAATTGCAGGTCGATATACTCGTCCCGTTCGAGTGTCGGAAGAGAGGTTTCCTTGGCTATGGAAACAAGGTCCCCCATCGCATTTCGCGTTTTCTGATAGGTTGTTTCCAGAGTACTGCAACTTGCCCCAAATATAACGAAAAGGGTATAAACGCAGAATGGTCTTATAATTCGCAAAGTCCAGCTCCTTCAGACAAGAAGAGATCGTTTTCTCTATTTATCGGCATTTGGACGAAAAATTTAAGACTTTTTTTAGATTGAATGGGGTTTAAGTACCCCTTTTAACTCATTCCAGGGCTATTTCAAGAAAAATTCGGGGGGGATTAGTTGAGGTCTAGATTTTTTTTGTAAAACGCTATTAAAATGGTATTATGCAAACTTTTTACAACTCCTTCTAAAACAATGTGTTTTTTTAAATTTTTCATTATTATCAGTATTATTTCTCTGGTTTCTGCTTGCTCCGAAAAAGCCGAAGACCAGGCCCATCAGGAAATCCATCCCAGCTTTTCCGAATTGCCAGAGGTAACGGAAGACCCATCCCCTATCCCTATTGAGCGGGTGGTACCGGTTCTACTTTCTCCTGAAGATCAGGTAAAAGCCAGCAAAGCCCCCGAAGGGATGGTTTTCATAAAAGGTGGGTGCTTTATCATGGGAAATGACTATGCCCAGGAAGACGAGAAACCGGAGCATGAAGTTTGTGTAGATGATTTCTATCTGGATAAATATGAAGTGACCCAGGCGCGTTGGGAAAAGCTGATGGGATTTATGCCCTCCAAATTCAGTGGAGCTGACCTGCCTGTTGAGCAAGTCAACTTTCTGGATGTGCAGAAATTTATCCAAAAATCGACAGGTGCCTGTCGCTTACCTTCCGAAGCGGAATGGGAATATGCGGCGCGGGGAGGTGCGAAGACCCGCTATTTCTGGGGGAATATGGTGCACGGCAATTATACGTGGTTTGAAGATAATTCGGAGAAAACGACACATCCCGTTGGCAATACAGCTCCTAACCAGTATGGAGTTTATGACATGATGGGGAATGTCTGGGAGTGGGTCAACGACTGGTATGAACCTTATTATAAAATTCGCTCGAAAAACAATCCCCAGGGGCCAGAGACAGGAGATTCAAAAGTTGTGCGGGGTGGTTCCTTTAACTCCTCTGCCGGTGCCTTGCGTATCACCAACCGGGTCTGGTTGCATCCCAAAAACAAAGTTTTCCCTAAAGTGACTACCTATGGCCAGATTATAAACGAAGTTTTTAACTATATTGGCTTTCGTTGTGCGCAGTCCCTTCCTAA
>ENA-ORDI01000601-ORDI01000601.1-marine-metagenome-genome-assembly--contig:-NODE-601-length-23667-cov-5.928783_pt1 | contig 23667 bp, 18 predicted proteins | sample MGYA00248628_ERZ508525 | MGnify/ENA primary metagenome ERZ508525 (study PRJEB26195, sample SAMN05422138) | marine metagenome | isolation source: East of Porto Seguro, South Atlantic Ocean | place... | reverse complement strand
TCCTCTATTAGTAGTTATATCAGTTAGTATTTGACAAAAATTACAAATAATCACCCAATATATGGGGAAACAAAAAAACCCGCTACTGCGGGGCTATTGCTTAAATCCTTTGGGTGGGGGGTTACTTAATTTAAATATTGTTTCAATTTCCCATTAGTAAACTGCTTCCACTTTTCTTGTATTGGTTTCATATCATTGTTTTTTAATTCATAATAATACTTTCCTGATAACCTACAACTGACATTTTGAGCGTTTACTATTTTCTTTAAGTTTTGTTTTGAAATGTTGATAGTATCCCATTCATAAACATCACCATAACCCAAATCAATATTTCCACCGAACGGCAATTCTATAACATCACCATCTGCAAGGAACATTACTTTGTTGATAAACAACCAATCATCGCCCGAAGAGCTTATGTACATATGAAAGCTCTTCCACGCCTTATCGTAAATAATGTCAAAATAAAACCAACAGACATTACATTCTTTCATAAAACTCATTATACCATTATCCACCTGTTTTAAAATATCCGTCTTTTCATACGGGTCAAATTCATCAACCTCTTTATAATTGACGCTTGGCACATAGCAACTAACGCAAAAACACATTGCTAAAATCAATTGTCATTTTTTCATTTTGTACTCCTTGGTTAATTCTTCTCTTTCTCATCCCTCAATCTGACCGCCTTCAGCTCATCCAAGATTTTCCGTTCTGTAATCAATCCTTTACGGGTCAATAAGCTGACTAATGCTTCAATTTTTCAAACATCTTATGATATTTTCCCCAATATCCCATATAATAATACTAGTCCATTGTGTATTACAAAATTCGGTTTTGTGTCAAGGAATCAAAAAGGCACAGTGCTTTAATGTTGAACTTGATCTTCACAACATCATTTAGTTCAGCAGCATCAATTCCGCGTACCTTTGCAATCAATTTGTCTTCTCCCACCCTAAGATGTAAGATCGTTTCGTTTCCGAGTTGTTCGGCCACAATAAGGGGTAAAGAATGCCCATCATCGGCTAAGTGGATTGTTCCCGGCCTAATCCCCAGTATAACAGGTTTGTCATTTAACGCCTCGATGTTTTTTACTCCCCAAAGATCGATCGACAGGCTATCAGCTTTGAACATGTTTTTTTCTATACGTCCTTTCAATAAGTTCATTGGCGGAGATCCGATAAATCCAGCCACAAACATATTTTTTGGGTTCTTATATATATTCATCGGTTTTCCAACCTGTTGTATGATGCCATTATTAAGGATAACGATCCGGTCGCCCATCGTCATTGCTTCTACCTGATCGTGGGTTACATAAATCATCGTTGTCCTCAGTTGCTTGTGCAATTTTATTATTTCTGCCCGCATGACAACTCGTAACTTGGCATCAAGATTTGATAAGGGCTCATCCAACAAAAATACTTGAGGTTTACGGACAATGGCTCGACCCAAAGCAACTCTTTGGCTCTGTCCTCCGGAAAGCTCTTTTGGTTTACGATAGATCAAATCCTCAATTTTTAATATTTGAGTAGCGTTCTCCACACGAACCTTAATTTTTTCTTTCGGCGTTTTCCGAAGCTTCAAACCAAAGGCTAAATTGTCAAAAACATTCATATGTGGATAGAGAGCATAATTCTGGAAAACCATGGCAATGTTACGGTCTTTGGGAGGAACATTGGTCACACAATCATCTCCGATGTAAATTTCACCTGATGTGGGATTTTCCAATCCAGCAATCATTCGCAGCAATGTTGATTTTCCACATCCCGAGGGACCGACAAATACTAAAAATTCCCCGTCCCGAATTTCCAAATTGAAACTAGGAATAACGACAGTATCTTTGCCGAATACCTTTCTGATGTGTTCTAGTTTTACATTGGCTATTTTTTAGTCCCGGCTATTGTAATTAAAAAGTTCTCCGCGTTTGAATTGCATGTAAACATTCAATTGTTGACTCTGCACCGGAATTTCTATTGACTGATAAGGATCCATCTATTCCATCAAAACAACGACCCGTTTTAGGATCGTACATTTGGGTTTGCGCAACGTTATCTCCTTTAAACCACATAAACGCTTCTTCAGAAAGTTTAGTGTATTCAACATTGTTTTCAATCGTATTTAACGATATTAAACCCCGATAAATTGAATTTATTCCATATGCAATTTGTGGTAAAGGAGTTATCTCATAATGACTGAGGGAATTCACAGTTATCTCCCATGGGAAATCATTATCAAGTAAAAAGGGAACAAAGGAATCTGACCATATTTTCACGCTTGACAGCAGAGTACTATTTTCAGTGATTTTATACGCTTCAAGCAGACCATAGGCCTGATTGTTGCCCCAATTATGCCAAATATTTTTCCAACAAAAATACATCCCGTTTAAATCGTTTTCAGCTGCCCGATATTGATAATCAATCAATCCCTTGGAAATTTTGTCAATGGCTTCATAGTAATCAAATTTTCTTGAATTATGTAATTTCGATAGGGCAATTAACAATTCGCTATTCAAATCAGGAGCATCTTTGATTAACCAGGCAGGTCTCAAACCCAAATTAGTCATTTTCTGTTCAGGGTACATTTGAATGACCGCTTGAATATGGTCGTCAGCCGTTTCAATCCTGGCTTTTATTATGGATAACAATTCGGTATTTTCAGGATCATCGATAAATATATTGTAAGCCGCGGCCAATCCCCTCAACCCCCGAACAGCCCACCACCCAAAATCTGCGATGCTGTTTTTATGGGTAGTGTTAATGCTCCCATCCTTGTGCATAAAATTGTACCATAGACCATCATTTCTGCTCATATAAAGCAAAAATTGGGTCATTCCCTTTGCGATGGGAATTAAGTCCCGGTCATCGTATGTCAATATTTCCGTTTCCAGAACTTCCATGAATCGGCCAACATCATCCACACAAGTGATTCCTTCACCAACTGCAGAAGTGGGATCATAACTTGGAGCATTAGCATAGATCCAGATATATGCCATGGTTATTCCATTGATCTTCATGCTGTCGACAAGAGACAAGGCGTGGGATAAATTAACAGATGATATTACAGCATTTTGGTTATCCTCTGTTTTGGAATGCCCAAATTGAAACGAACTGAAAGTAATTAAAATTAAAATGGGGATTGCCCGTTTCATTCAATCGACCAAACTTTCATGAGGAAAAATCACATCCTGCAAATCAATATAGGCAACTCCAATGACTGTATCGCCGCCGCCGTAAATACAATAAATGCGGTCATCCTTCAATACCGTAGCACAGGAAAAAATTACATTCGGGACAAAACCATTAATTTCCCAACCTAATTTAGGCTCAATTATCGGCTCTGCTTGACGGGCAAGCACTTTCGACGGATCCTCATAATCTAGTAAAGCAGCGCCGAGACGATAGTGATTCTTTTCATCAACACCATGGAATATCAAGAACCATCCTTCATTAATTTTAACCGGTGGTCCTGCAATTCCAATCCGGGTTTGGTTCCATGAATTAGGTATGGGCAACATGACCTTTTTATGATCAACCCAACGTTCCAGATCATCGGAAAAACAAATCCAAATATCCGGATGCCGACGGTGAAACATGCAATATCTACCCTCAATTTTCTCCGGAAATAGAGATGCATTCTTATTGGGTTCATCAAGTACCACTCCATGTCGTTCCCAATGAATTAAATCGTTGGAAGAGGCCAAACATATTCTAAAATCATCCTGGAATCGATTTCCAAAACCCGTATAGGTCATATAAAACTTCCCCTCAAGTTCAACAATTCGTGGATCTTCAGGTCCCCGTAATTCTTGCGGCACACCATTTTTTAAAATGGGTTCGGCTTTTCTTTCCCAATGAATTAAATTCTTGCTGGCGGCATAACCCAGAGAATTAATGTATGGACCGTATTTTTCGTTTCCACCTAAATCTGTTGCTCGATAGATCATGTGGAATTGATTATTATGATATACTGCACCCGCATTAAAGACCGCACCTTTTTCCCAATTATGTTTTTCAATTGGTTTAAGTATAGGGTCATCAGTCATTCGAATTAATCTCATATTTTCTACTTTTTCCTTCTTATAGTATTTCCATTAATTGTTATTCAATTATCCTTTTATACCGCTGGAAGCCATGCTTTCAATAAATTGCCGTTGAAACACTAAGTACAGAATCACAACCGGGATTGCAAGCAATGTTGCCGCTGCCAATATCGTTCCCATTTGAGCATCTGCCTGGCCTCCAGTGGCAAACAAAGTCACTAATTGAGGCATGGTCATCAATTCTTGTTTTCTAATAACAATTATTGGCCAAAGAACATCATTCCAACTATTCATAAATGTTATTATTCCTACAGTAACTAAACCTGGAATTGAATTAGGCCACACCAATTTGAATACGATGTATATTTCGCTGCAGCCGTCAAGTCTGGCTGCTTCAATTAATTCTTTGGGAAAAGCTTTAAAGTACTGACGAAGAAGAAATATTCCAAAAACACTGATCATGGCGGGAAATATTAGAGACATATACGTATTAACCCAGCCAAATTTCACCATTAAAACATACATGGGAATTAGCGTAACCTGGAAGGGGATCATCATGGTCAACAACATGATTGAGAACAGTAATTCCCTGCCTCTAAACTTAAGTTGAGCCAAGGCATAACCAACCATAGAGCTGAAGATCAGGACCAACCCCGTTACGGCACCCGAAACAAATAATGAGTTAAAAAATGACCTTCCGATGGGAATTTTCATAAAAACATTATAATAACTTTTCAGACTGATTTCTGAAGGAATCAAGTTGGGATACTGAATTTCAATTTCAGGTTTTAGAGTTGCTGATATCATCCATAGAAAAGGATAAATAAATGTTATTGAAAAAATAACCAGAACAAAATAACTTAAATATTTAAGGAATTTTATTTTCATATTTCACGCTCAATATATTTTCGTTGCAGCATAACGACTAAAAATATTACAAATGCCATCATAAATCCCAATGTTGCGGCATATCCCATTTTATAAAAACTAAATGCTTGCTGATAAATATATAAATTCGTCGATAATGTACTATTAAGAGGGCCGCCGCCAGTCATTATGTAAGGTTCGATGAAAAGGGAAAATCCTCCAATTGTTGATAGCACTATAACGGTTATCAAAGTAGGATTCACCATGGGAATTGTAATATGAAAAAATTGTTGGATTTTACTGGCGCCATCAATATCAGCAGCTTCATATAAACTTCTCGGAATACTCTGTAGTCCGGCTAACAAAATAACGATATAAAGCCCTAAATTTTTCCAGGTCGCCATAATCGCAATTGCAGGCATCGCTACTTTTGTGCTAGTCAACCAAGGTATTTTCTCGAGATTAATCCCCAATAAAATATTGTTCAGTAAACCTGTTTCAGTTGAATACAGTTGTTTCCATAATAAAGTAACCACAACACCTGAGATTACCACCGGTATAAAAAATGTACTTCGAAAAAAACTTTTCCAGATTAAATCCGGACTGTTGAGCAAGGCCGATATCAATAATGCCAAACAAATCTGTAATGGAATATGAATGATTAAAAAAATAAAGGTATTCAACAACGCCTTCCAAAATAATGGATCCTGAAACAGGGTAATGAAGTTTTGTAATCCAATAAACTGCATAGAACTCAGCATATTCCATCGCATAAACATCAGGATCAGAGAAAAAATGATCGGAAAGGCTGAAATAATAACAAAATAAATAATGTATGGTGAAGATAAAATCCACCCGAATTTTTCTTCCCTGGTAATCATTGATATTCCCTGGTTACCTGATTTCTGACCTGGGAATTAAGATCATTTAAGCCCTTCTCCAGGTCTTTTGCTCGATAAATCACAACGGCATCCCAGGTCTTGGAGATCATGTCAAAAATTTCTTGTAAAAATAATGATTGGTCTAAACCAACAACATAGGGGATATGCTTAGCAAATATTATTAACTTAGGATTATTATTGAAAAATTTCGAATAAATTGGATCTGAAAGCAAATCTTTACGTAACGGTAACTGCGCGGTCATTTCCATAAATTTAAGGTCAGCTTCTTTCGATGTCATAAATTTTACAAATTCCCAACATTCACGGAGATATTCAGTATCCTTGAAAATAATAATATTTTTAGTATCTCCATATGTATAAGGGAGCATATCATTTTCTACCGTAGGAATCCCCGTATAGCCCCATTCAAAATCAGATCGCGCAAACCGTTTATAATGTGCAATTGACCAAGGTCCTGTAATATGAAATACAAGTCTCTCCAGAAGAAAAATGTCTTCTTTAAACATACTAATAGGTAATAGGCCATTGGTATAATTTTCACGAAATAAATTAAATACCGTTTTCGCAGGCGATGTATTCAATAGCACTTGTTTGTCCGGAGATATAAATGTTTTACCCTGAGAGGCTGAAACATAAAAAGGATAGAAATCGAATAACCTTTGATACCAGATGGGAGAAATATTTGGATCCATCATCCATATCGGCATGGTATTATTTTTATTATAATCAATAATCTTTTGTCCAATTTTTTCCAGATCATCATACGTTTCAGGAGGAGAAGAATTTAATATATTTTCTAAAATATTTTTGTTATATGCTAATAGTATTGGATTCACTTTCCACGGAAACTGGTAAAATTGGCTATCGGATGACATAAATTGTTTATCCAGGTTTTCTGGAATTCTCGCTGCCAAATAATCGGAAAAATCCGGAAATTGATTGAAATTAATGATAACATTTGCTTCTCGGTATTGTTCGACTACGCCAGGCCAAGTATTCGAATAGATGTCTGGGGTCGTTTTTCCGACAATTGCAGCCAATAACATTTCTTCACTGGACTGTCCTTCAGGAATAGGTTGTAATCTAATATGCCGATGGGTTGAATCTGAATTCCAAAGGTCTACTATATATTTTGCAAACTCTAATTCAAATGTATTTGAAGCACACCAATACTCAATATATTCTTTTTGACTATCCCTGCTGCAGCTTAACAAACTAAGTAGAGTAAGAAAAAAAATAATGGTAATCTTATTCTTCATCCAATTATTATACTATTTAGCGCACACAATTATAAGATAGGGGGAAAATTATCCGAGACATCATGATTAATAGTGATTTCGTATTTTGGTTTTATTTCTTGAATTCGGCGATTTCTTTATAAGTCGCAGTTTTTCTTTCAGTCAATTTTAGCCTCCTTATAGCTCTGGGTTTTTAGGTAGTCTCTTAAACACCATTTTAGAGTCTTCTATATTAAGTACAAACATCACCTTTTAAAGAATAAGCGCCTCTAGCACCCTCTCCATCGTCAAATTTGAGTACTATACTCTGTCCTTTAGTCGAGAAGAAACCGTAATCCACATAATCTCCTACATAGCTTCTCCAAACATTTGGTGCTGAAAACTCAAATTTCAGATATGATTTAAAAGTAACTACTTCGTTGTTTTTGCACTGTTCTTATAATTGCCAAGTACCCAGAACACTCTGTGGAAGAAGAGCAGAAGTAAAGAGAGATATTAATGATATAATTAGATAGTTTTTCATTTAAGGCGAAATTTACAAAATATTACTCTATAAAAAACAAAACACTACCAGCCCTAAATGTCTATAAACAAAAAACCTTGCTGGTGGGCGGGGTTAGAGCATTTTGATATATAATCAATTAAATAGTTTGCGCTAGTTCTCGGGAATCGGGATGAACACGGAGTGGCCGGTTCTTTTGACGCAAAATTTTGACGTTTTTGATAGCATCACTGGGATGCAGTCGGTTGGTCAGCAGATAGCCATCGAGATCACCATCGAGATCATAATCGGCAAACGCCATGACCACGCTGGCCCCGTGAAAATCGAGACCATGATCACTTGCCATTTCGGTGTACATGCCCCGCTGATTGATATACAGCCGATTGGGACAGTCGAATCCACAGACATATAAATCGAGCCAGCCATCATTATTGATATCGGCAAATGTCACACCCGAACTCCACATTCCGCCAGGATCGATACCGACTTTCGCGGTTACGTCTTCAAATTGAAAGCCGCCGAGGTTTCGATATAGTCGTCCACCATCGGCCTGTTGAGTCAAAAACACGTCAGCTAGACCGTCATTATCAAAATCGCCAATGGCAACTCCTGATGCAATAAACGAGTTACGCAACTGGTCTCGGTGTTTGGGCTGGAGATCCCAGGTATGTTCAAAGTCGATCCCTGTTTCCGATGGGCTCAAATACACAAACCGATGTGTTGAATCAGGTGAAATAGTTGACTTACTGAACCGTGTAGCAGATAATCCCAGGTGTTCTTTCTCTAATCGCTGAACGTGTTTAACAGCCTGGGATGAAATCATCCAATTATCCTCGTTATCAATTCGGTTGCATCCACCGCAACCGAAAAAAAATAATAAGTAGGTGAAAACTATAACTTTGCTGCTCATTTATTTAATTAAGGTCCGAAATCAGTTGTAGGTGTCCGGATACTTCCATTTTCACTCCGCTGGAGATCTTAGCGGGTGTACCAGCCAATGCCAAAGATGTGATGATGGGAATCAGGACAAACCTTTTGCACATGGTCGTATTAAATCAATAACTAAATATTTATCTGACTAAAAACTATGTATGTTATTTTAAGGGAAACTTCGATAAGAAAGCATCTGATGGGATTTAAACATTTCTTTCTACCATTTCTTTTTTGGTTTTGGGTAATATTCTGCTTACATCATAAAGGTATCATACAATATTATTTTAAGCAATTTAATTTGCATAACTTTTGCGCAAGAATTTTCGAAATCTACCCAAGTTTTTGATGTTAATAACTAAAAGGCCAACTGAAAAAAACGTACGTATTTGGTACCGTTTATTAATTTTGATTTTTCTTTTCAGCTGCAGCAAGGCGCCTACTTTAGTCCATGTTAAGGGCCATAAAAAGGTACTAGATAATATTACAACAATTATCCAGGAATCTGGACTACAGACCAATTTGGGAATTAAGGTCTTAGAACTTGAATCTGATAAGACTATTTACGAGTGGAACTCCCAGGCACTATTCAATCCTGCCAGTAATAATAAGCTTTACACCTGTATTGCTGCGCTTGCAATACTTGATTCAAACCAAACTTTTTCTACATCTGTTTACCAGGATACTACAGCCCTGTATTTGGTTGGTGGTGGAGATCCGCACCTTACACTTGAACAACTGGATACATTGGCCCGTACGATTAGCGATACAATGAAACTGCATCTAGGACGTGACTACTGGTTTCAGAATAATCGCGTTCGTATGCGCACGATTGATCGCGCCAAAAAATTAAATTATCTGATATTGGATGATTCCATATTGGATGATGTCCCCTATGGCCCCGGCTGGATGTGGGATGAGGGATCCTGGTGGTACGCAGCCCAGATCAGTGCCTTATCAATCAATGAAAATTGCGTTGATTTCTACGTCACACCAGGAATCACCGGGCAACCTGTTTTAATTCAAACAAATCCAGTCACAGATTTCATATCTATTACCAATCAATCAAAAACCGTAAATGATACAACCAACTTTAAGGAATTAAAAATAGAACGAGATTGGAAAAAACAAACCAATAGTTTCACCATTACAGGGAATGTAATGGACACCGCATCCACGGATACCTTTCAGCGAAATGTTCATGACCCCACACTGTATAGCGGCACAGTTTTTGCTGAAATGTTACAAACTAGGGGAATAAACATCAACCATGTGATCAAAGGACCTTTATCGTCAGGGGCAATGAAGGTAACAGAACATCGATCTAAACCAGTTAACCATGCCCTTACCGAATTCATGAAAAGAAGCGAAAACCTTACCGCTGAACTCCTGGTAAAACACATTGGCGCAGTTGTTTACGATACGGTTGGCACATGGAATAATGGTCTTCTCGCGATAAAATCGTTCCTTCATGATACCGTTGGGATAGACACAAATACATTCCGCTTAAGTGATGGTTCCGGTGTCTCTAGGTATAACTATTCCAGTCCAGAGCATTTCATTAAATTATTAACCTGGGCTTACAATAATAAAGTTTTCCGCGATCAATTTTTAAGTACCTTTCCGATTGGGGGATGGGACGGCACACTCGAAGACAGAATAAAAAATGAAGAGTCAACAGCAAAAATTATTGCAAAAACCGGTACACTATCTGGTGTAAGTTGCTTATCTGGGTATATATTTACAACACGGGGTGATCCACTCGCTTTTTCAATCTTAATGAATGGTTATGTGGACGAAGCAAAGCCATTTCGCAACCTGCAGGATAGAATTGTCAGCGCACTGACAGAAATAAAGTTATGATCAGACCGGCAGGCCTAAAATCAGGAGCAAACATTGGTGTAATAAGTCCTTCTTATTGGATTGCCGATGACGTATTGAAAAATACTGCAGAGATATTTACCAGCCGAAATTTCCATCTAACATATGGTAAGAGCATTAAAGCAAAAGAAGGGCCGTTTGCAGGCCCGCCGGAACTACGGGCGGGGGATCTAAACAATATGTTTGTCGATCCAAATATAGATGCCATCTTTTGTGCCCGGGGTGGCTATGGAGCAAATCGTGTTTTGCCACTACTAAATTATGATCTGATAAAAGAAAATCCCAAGATATTCATTGGCAATAGTGACATTACTGCATACCTCACATCTATTACTCAAAAAACAGAAATAATCACCTTCCATGGGCCCATGTTAGTGTCCTATAAACATGAATTTATTGAATATAATTATGACCAGATGATGAAAGTATTGACCAGCACCGAGAATGTTGTAATCAACCTGCCTGCGGAATTTGATCCACATATTCTCAATAAAGGTACCGCCAAGGGGCCACTATGGGGTGGTAATTTGAGCCTAGTAATGAATCGTCTTGGAACTGATGGCCAAATTGATACAACTGGCTGTATTCTTTTTTTGGAAGACCTCGATGAATATTTATACTCCTTTGAACGGATGCTGGTTCATTTACAGACCGCAGATATCTTTAACAATATAAATGGTCTGATCATTGGCGAACTGATAGATATGAAAGATCAGGAAATTTCTTTTGGTAAATCAACAGATGATATCATCATGGAAATATGCGGGACTATGGATATACCTATTGTGACCAATTTCCCATGCGGCCATGGAAAGTACCAGGCCACTCTACCTATTTCATTGCCAATTGAATTGTGCGCCGATGAAACAGTAAAACTTAAATTTCTTGGACCGGCCGTCAATTAAGAAAAAATCATGTTGAATTATATCTGGTTTGGGTTGATGTTTATTTCTGTAGTTGTGGGTGCATTAACCGGCCGAATCGATGCTGTAACAGAAGCTGCCATTGACATGGCTAAGACTGCTGTTGAAATCGCAATAGGCCTGATCGGTATTATGGCATTATGGCTGGGAACAATGAAGATTGCTGAGAAATCCGGTTTAATCACTATTATTGCCAAAGGCCTCCGTCCGATAACCGTACGGCTCTTCCCTGATGTGCCGGAAGACCATCCTGCGATAGGTTCAATAGTGTTAAATATGGCAGCTAATATACTAGGCTTAGGCAATGCCGCCACGCCGCTAGGTTTAAAAGCCATGGAAGAATTACAGCAGATCAATCCAAATAAAGATACTGCCACCAATGCTATGTGTACATTTCTGGCAATTAATACTTCCAGCGTACAATTGATATTACCTGCTACAGTTGTAGGCCTAATGGGTACATATGCCAGTGAAATATTCATTACAACAATTATAGCTACTAGCATGTCAACCATTGCAGCAATTATTGCCGTCAAGGGCCTAGAAAAATTGAAACGCTTTCAGATTGAAACATAGGATGGACAATGATTGATCAATTTGTGCAAGGTATCAATAATTTTGCTAGATACATCATTCCCCTGTTGCTGGTGGGGATTCCTTTTTATGGTCTGGTTTTTAAAAAAATCAAAGTTTATGAACTATTCGTGGAAGGCGCCAAAGATGGCTTTACCATTGCCATACGAATCATACCCTACCTTGTGGCAATCCTAGTAGCTATTGGAATGTTTCGCGCTTCAGGTGCGCTGGATCTGTTATTGGTAGGACTTTCACCATTGCTTTCCTTGATCGGATTTCCGCCAGAAAATTTACCTCTAGCTTTAATGCGGCCTCTTTCAGGTAGCGGGTCTCTAGGGTTACTTACTGATCTGGTAAATACACATGGTCCCGATTCGCTTTACGCTAAGATTGGGGCAACCATGTTTGGATCAACCGAAACAACATTTTATGTACTGGCTGTATACTTTGGTTCAGTTGGTATCCTTAGGTCACGTCATGCTATAGTTGCTGGCTTGATCGCGGATACAGTAGGAATCTTGTCTGCGGTTTATATTTGCCGGTTTTTACTAAGTTGACTAGAGAAAAACTATTTGACCAGCAAAAACTTGCTTTGTGCAATCTTATCTTCCCACTTGATTGCATAGATATACATTCCGCTGGCCAGAGCATTTCCGCTAAAGTAAGCTGTGTTTAATCCAGGTCCGCGTATTTCATTAAGTGGTGTAGCAACTACCTGTCCCAGTAAATTATAGACGTTAATCTTTACATTCCCTGAAGAAGGTATTGTGAATTGAAATGTTGTGGAATTATTAAATGGGTTAGGATAATTCCTTAGTAATGAGAATTGAATTGGAGTAATTAGTTCCTGACCACTTAGTTGCACATTAAAACCAAAGTCCGATAATACCATACCTGCCAGACTTATTTTCTGCCAATCATCATAAATAGTTTCAAAAGGAAAACCCATCATAAACACATGAGCAAGTTCTGAACCACCAGGTACCATTCCGCTAAAATGAACAGCAGCTATAAGATTATTTCCATACCGTAGCGCCACAGCGCCACCACCTGTAGTTGAGAATGCATCTGGGTAATTCTCTTCATAGACACCATAGTTTCCATTATCATAATTCAGGACCAGATTTTCAAACACGGTATTTGTTTGGCCATGAACTTCATAGCTACCGGCATCGTCCTGAACGTAGGACACCTTTAAATAATTACGAATAAAATTTCGATCAGTCGTACTTCCTAGATTGTCCAGATCCCAAGCAATTTCAGAACCGGAAATAAACAAACTGCCGCCCTGCTGGAGATAGCTTTTCACAAAGTTCTGTTCGACCTCATTGAATGTTTCATCCGCTGTACTTTCATCACCAAGATTCCAGAAAACAGCATCATAATTTGTTAAATCCACGGCTCCGCTGATAACAGCATCATTATCGGCAGATTCAAAGGAATAACCCCAGGGTTCCAATGCATTTCCCATCGTCTTTGAAAATTCATGATAAGGAAATGGAAAACTGCCATCAATACGATCAAAGCCATCTACAATTAGGATAGTTTCATTTGTTCCAGCTTTATAACTACCGTACGTATCACTGGGAAAACTCATGGTGCTGTCATCACTGGAGGCAACACTCTGCATTTTGTAATAGGTTGGTGTATCTGCAGCAATTGGCAGAACAACCGCAGACTGATCAGCTGCGATGATATTTCCATTCATAGCTGAAACCCAGCTACTACCTTCTTGGTAAAGTATATTATAGCCTGCAATTTCCGCTGTATCTACCGGCAGCCAAGTAATTGTTAAACTATCAGAAACATTCAAAGCCTGCAGTTCAGGTTTTGGTATATTACCTATTACACCTTCCATACCAATATAATATCGGGGTGTATAGCTGGAGAGCTGGCTGATATAATAACTACGGTAACTTACCTTCCAGTCATATCCGGCCGCTTCAACTGTTAGAAAAGAACCGTCTGGATTTCTGAGTATCACCATTCTTACATGACCTTCTTTGTGGATCACGTCACCGGGTTGTAATTCATCCCAATTCTGATACGCTACCGCAATTGAATCATCCATCATACGGGTGGAATAATGGGTGGGTAATTTCCAGCATCGCGAAACGAGACCTGAGCAGTCCACACCAACGCAATGAGAACTGACACAGTAATTCTGAGCACAGTCTGTAGCTTTGTCTCCGGCATACTTACCATTTAAAAGTCCGGTTTCAAGCTGTTCCAATGTTCTAAATCCGCCCCATTGATAGGGTGCGTGATAGTTGGATCCAGACTCAACCCATTCTGGTGTTTCGATTTCTACACCGTTCGGATCGTTGATCCTGCCATTTGTGATATTGGCAGCAGTTGCAGTCCATTGGTGTTGAACATAAAGATCCGCCATAGCTAATGCTTCCGCTGGTGTAACAGTGGGAAAATCTTGCATGGCGCGCTGGCGATCATTCTCGATGGACGGATCTTCCAAAACAGGAAATTCTAACGCTTCATAATAGACTCCCGGTAATTCAGACACTGTCTCAATTGTTTCATCATATTTCCAACTAAGAATGTGGACACCATTTGTCCTAGTATGAAGCATGTTTAATGCACCATTCATATCAACATGGAACTCTTTGGATATATAGGTAAATGATATTGGCGGTATATCAAACCTATTGAGCTCCGATCCATTATTATCTATAACCAACACCTGTCGATGCACCTCTAATGGAATTTGATTGATAATCTTTTCAACCAGTATATAGCGCAATCCGGATGGTGTTTGACCTAAAACTTTAACAGTAGCAATGTTCGTTTCATTAAAATAAATAGCTGTGCCCTGTGTGGTAATCAGACGGAATTGATTCTTATCAATTCGTTCGGCACGGTCTGTAACACGTTTTGGAAATGATTCGGAACTGGTAATAAAATTATTTCCGCCTGGTCCTATTCCCCAGGTATGGTTATTAGATAACAATAATAATGTACCATTTTCGCTGTAATCTGCTTTGTCTATATGACTGCTTGGTAACGGCATTGAATTAATTATTTGCCTATCAGTAAATGACTTAAATAACTTGTTTTGCGTATCCATTATCTGAATAATTTCATCATCAATGAAAATGAAAGTTGGTCCGAATGGGCCTCCTGGCCCATGGCGTAGACCAATTGCATTAATTTCCGTACCCCACGGTAAAAACACCTTTTCTTCAAAACGAATTCCCCCCAATAGAACATTACTCAACCAAAGGACCGTTAATATAACTGCTGCTCTCATGTTGGTATAATGTAGTCAGTTATTTCACACTTTTCAAGGACTTACCAATAGAGCTTTTACCAGAGCACATAAACCAGGAAAAATTGGATAATATTTTAGGGTAAAGTCGCAGTTTAGCCACTAATGTTGTTAATTTATATATATGACAAAACATTTGAAGTACTCTCGTTGTGGTTGCGGCAAATTTTATTATTTAAAGATCATAAAAAATAAGCCTGTTAAAAATTAGATAGATAATGAAAAGCTATTATGTTTTAATCTTCTTTTTTCTCTTAGGATTTGTTTTTTCATCCTGTGACCAGAAAGAAGTGAAAACCGAAAGAATTGAACTGGATGGTGCAATCATTGATTCTTTAATATCTGATTATGACATGGAAATCGGACCAGGCGCTGCATTATTAATTACTGAAAATGGTAATATCATATATTCAAAGGATTACGGGTTGGCCAACCTTGAAGAAAGCATTCCAATCACATCTGCAACAAATTTTAGACTAGCATCACTTACAAAGCAATTCACCGCCATGTGCATCATGATCCTTAACAGTCGGGGACAGTTAGACTATGAACTAACATTAACTGATATTTTTCCGGATTTTCCCGAATATGGCAGTAATATAACCGTCAAGCATCTCCTACATCATACATCAGGGCTCATAGACTATTTTACTTTGATAGCAGACACAGTGTCACAGCAATTAAAGGATCAAGATGTTCTGAATCTCATGATGACACAAACAACCACGTATTTCCCACCGGGGACAGAATACCAGTACAGTAATTCGGGCTATGCTCTCTTAGCAATGGTCGTGGAAAAAGTGTCTGGTAGGGGGTTTGCTGATTTCCTTGAAGAAAATATTTTTTCACCACTGGGAATGTCAAACAGTATCGCCTACGAAAATGGGATTTCAACAGTTGAAAATCGAGCATATGGTTATTCACTAATTGATAATGAATATACCCGTGATGACCAAAGCCTTACCAGCGCTGTGCTCGGCGACGGTGGTATTTATTCCTCGTTGGATGATATGTTTAAATGGGATCAAAGCATTAATACAAATCAATTAGTACCCTTCACCATTTTGAACGAAGCGTTTATCTCCGGCACATTAGCCAATGGCGAAGAAACAGGATATGGATTTGGCTGGTTACTGGATTCTTATTTATATCGGCATCGAGCATATCACACCGGTAGCACCCGTGGATTTCGAAATGTTTACATGAGATTCCCAGATGAAAAAATGAGTATTCTAATTTTGACTAACCGAAATTCAGGCAGCCCAAAGGAAATCGCTAATCAGATAATGGAATACATTTTCACATCCAATAGCACTTAACATAAAATCTTATATTAAATATTAACCAATGGTTAACTGAAAAATGTTCTGTAACAACTCTTCATCGTTTTTTGTAAGGGATTTCTTTCTTCGCGACATAACAATTTTATTGACGGATAATGCTTTTTCAAGTTTATAGGTGGTATAACCATCGCTGGCACTACCCCAGGTAAACGATGGAATATGTTTTTCATGCATCGCTGATCCATAAAGGTTACAGTTAATTCCTACGTTGGTACCAGTATTAAATGTTGTATTTATCCCGCATTTTGAATGATCACCCATTATCAAACCGATAAATTGTAGACCTGTGTCAATAACTTCACCATTGATTGTTACTTTTACTGCACCGTAATTGTTTTTTAGGTTACTATTGTTTGTTCCGGCGCCAATATTTACCCAGGACCCAACATATGAACTACCTAGGTATCCACTATGTGCTTTATTTGACCAGGGTAAAATTATAGAGTTGTTTACTTCTCCCCCAATTTTACATCCTTCAGCAATACTACTACCACTGTAGATCTGTGCACCTGCTTTGATCAAAACAGATGGGCCAATATAGACTGGACCCTGTATGTACACATGCGGTTGAATCACCACATTACGATCGATAAAAACCGGACCATCTGATCCATCAACTACCACTTGCGGCATAATTTCTGCAGTCTTATCGATAAAAACATTTTGATTATGGATTACAGTAACATCATCAATAGCAGACTCTTCGCTTCCTCGAGTAGCGAGCGCAAAGTCCGATCGTATTTGATTACCATTGGCCTGGATAAGATCCCAGATATATTCAACTAATACACCATCAATTTTTTGTTTTTCAAATTCAGTTCCATCTAAATCAAAAGTTATACCGTTTTGAACTGTCTCGACAGGCATCGTTAGTTCAGCACCGCTTAACCTCGCTGCGACTACTGTATCATTTATTATGAAAGATTGGTTCTTGCCCAGTTTATTCAATTCAGTTTCAGAGTTTAAAAGAGTGCGCCCGTTGATAAATACAATCTCTTCCAGACCGGCTGGAAATTCATTCACCAAACAATCTGGGTAGCGATCCCGTACTACTTTTTCAAGAACTGATCTTGTATGTAGTGTGATCGATGCTTGCGGGAAGTTTCTGATCAATTTTTCCTGTAATGATACCATCCCGCAAAATAGATCATAAACAGGGCGCACGTAGGCCATCGGCAGCAGGTTATTACACCCAGAATCTTCATAAATACAGATATGCATGCTCATTCAGTCCTTTATCATTGAATTTAATAACGATTACTAAGGGAAATTATGTTAATAATAAATCCCTGCAATCAGGGACAAAACCCAAGCGGTAAATAAGCCAAAATAAATACCAATAACATTGCCCATAACACCCATTAATAAACCCACAGGTGCAAGGGATTTTTGATAAACCGTTGCCACTATTGGCGCACTCACTACACCGCCAATATTGGCCTGGCTACTGGTAGCGATTAGAAACATCGGTGCTTTCACTAGGCGTCCACCAATAAATAAGATTACAGCGTGAATAATAATCCATAGGACACCAGCTAATAGAAAGAGTGGTGCTTCTAATATAGCATTAAGATCTGCTTTGGCGCCGATTGTAGCCAATAATAGATACAGAAAAATATTACCAACGTGGGATGCGCCAGCTTTTTCCAAATCTGATAATGATGTTAGGGATAAAATAATCCCTAAAGCGGTAACAATAATGATCGTCCATCCAAAACTAGTGATCACCCTGCCCAGATCTGGTAGCCACTGCCCAAATTTCAAAGCGATAAATCCACTGACCATTCCTACTGCTAATATAGTTATCAGATCATTAAACTCCATTGGCCGGCGACCTGTATTCATTACTTCATTCATCTGGATATTTAGTTCATCAATTAGTGTAGTATCAACCCCGTTCCAATCATCAAGCCGTTGCTGATAAGCAGAGAAAAATATCACCACACCCATCCAGCCATATCCTACAACTGTATCCACGATGATCATGATACCAAATAAATCATCCCGCGTACCAATAGATGTACCTACTGCAATCATGTTGGCACTGCCACCAATCCAGCTGCCGGAAAGTGCACCCATACCCTGCCACGCATCTACTGGCAGCCAAGGACCAAACAAAGCCAATGAAATTGCACCACCAACTACCACTCCTAACGTACCTATCAGCATCATGAATATTGCCTTTGGACCAAGCTTGGCCAAAGCAGGTAAATTAGCAGACAGTAATAATAATATTAGGGCTGGTGGTAATAGATAGGTTTTGATCCAATCATAAAGTGCAGATGATTCTGGTATAATTCCTAATGTAGTGGAAAACATGGGTAAAAAATAAATCCAAATAACTGTGGGCAGATATTTGAAGAAACCTGCTAATGCAGCTTGCTCATTTAGCCAGTAAATCAAGCCAATTAAAGTCAGTAAATAGACTAAAATGGCAACCGGATCCTGGATCGGGATCATAAGGTCATTTTCCCCAGAACTAATGCTTTTTTCGCACCGGTAACTGAAGGGATATTCCCAGGAATACCTTTTACATGAGCAACTGCCAATATGGCAAAACCAAGTGCTTCCTTGCCATCCACAGACACACCTAATTCATCAGATGGTACCACTGCAATAGGATTATACCGTTCCACCAAATTTTTCATAACACAGGCATGATGTGTTCCCCCTCCACTAACGATTACGCGCTCCACTTGATGATCTCTTATAAATTCTTCACAGGCTAAAAAAACTGACTTCGCTGTAAATAAAGACAGGGTTGCCAACTGATCTGCTATAGCAAGAGAATCAAGTTCATGCCGATGATCATCCAGCCAACTGATCCCGTACTGATTACGACCGGTAGATTTAGGCGGCAGGGCTAAAAAATAAGGTGCTTTCAGCCAGTTATTTACCAATCTTTCATCTGCATTACCCTCTAGAGCAAGTTCTCCTCCTAAATCTATTCCTTCTTTGGATTCTACAAGAAAGGTCTCATCCAGTAACGCCATCCCTGGTCCCGTATCAAAACCAATAACATCACCATTATTGATACATGGCAGTAAAGTTACATTTGCGATACCGCCAAGATTCAGCGTTATTATGGCAGTATCAATGCTCCGAAATAACCATTCATCCACTCTAGGCATTAAGGGCGCACCTGTACCACCTGCATGAATATCAGCAGTTCGAAAATCCGATATTACTGGTACGTTGAATTTTTCGGCTAAAAAAGATGGATCCCCGATCTGTAAGGATGATTGCCCACTAACATGATGAATAGTTTGTCCATGCGAGCCAATAAGTTCAATATTATCGATGGATTCTGAGCGTAAATACTCAAATAGTTTATCCGCGTACCATATACCAAGGTCACGATCTAATGCGCTGTTATCTTTTCCAGTATCATATACCGATTGACGGATCTGGAATTGTAAATCATTCGGGTATGGTATGGATGTTGTTTCTATCACATTAAAATCAGCATTATTTTTTCTCAGACCAATATCCGCTATAGAAATGTCCAGTCCATCCATTGATGTTCCGGTCATAAGACCAACAGTACGTATTACTTGGGTATTTTCTATGTTTGATCTTTTATAATTCATTTTCCTTAAATTATTATAAGTTTGAATTTCCCATTTCAATAAGAAACCATTGCTTTGCAATAGTACATATAAGTGAAATTAACTAGCTCATAAATATTAATTCGTAATGGTTAATTAAAATTCAGAATTGATTTCACAACAGTATTGTGAAACCTTCTTCGTACCTGTTTTATACCCGGTTTTTCGCGTGTTGGATGAACTCTATTAGTAAGTAATACAATTATCAGTTGTTGTTCAGGGTCTATCCAGAATGATGTACCAGTAAAGCCCAAATGTCCAAAAGTTTTATCTGAAAAATAATCTCCGGCACTGCTTGTTCCATCACGATCCGGTCGATCCCAACCATAACCTCTATTCGCTTCATCCACTGTGCTTTGTCTTGCTATAAAAAGATTGATCAAATCACGGTCCAGTATTTCTTTGTCATCTACTAGGCCCTGATTCAACAGCATCTTTCCATATTTCCCAAGGTCCTCTGCTTTAGAAAAAAGTCCTGCGTGGGCAGAAATACCACCGATCAGATTTGCGTTTTCATCATGCACATAACCGTGCGCAGGTTTTTTTGGGAAAAGATTAAATGACAACGTTTTCAGCGGTCCAACCAAGCCAGCAACAGTAACAGCAATCTTTTTCCGCAAGGAAGTCCTGCTAGTACCCACAGGTATTACGGTTCTTTCTGTTGGGGGGATTTGATGCAGATAGGCAACCGGCGGGTTATAGAATGTATGATTCATGCCTAATGGTTTGTAGAACCAGTTGGTTCCCAGAGCATCTAGGGTATTGCCACCTAGCTTTTCCAAAATCGTACCCAGAAGTATCATGCCCAAATCGCTGTACTTGTATTCAGTTCCTGGCTCATATGTAAGTCTTCTATTAATTATATTATCAACGACATCGCCCCTATTTTTATACTTGGTTTCCAGAAAATAACGATGGTAGGCACTGAGTCCCGACTCATGCAATAGTAGATGACTGATGGTGATTGAATCTTTGCCGCCTTTATAGAAACCAGGGAAAAAATCACTGATTGGCTGATCAAGGGTAAGCTCTTTATCATCAATTAATTTCATTACAATAGGTGTTGCAGATACCACTTTCGTCACCGATGCCAGATCATAAATGGTTTCTGGTAAGACTTTCCTTGATTTATCATAGGTATGGTAGCCAAAACCCTTAGATACAAGTGTATTACCATGCCGCGATATGTATACTTGCGCTCCGGGAAAAACTTTTGCTTCTATTGCGCTGTCAAGGATCGACCAGGCATTGGAAAAATCAAAATCATCTTTAAGCGGATCTTGCCGATGTACAAGTACTTGATCACCCCTGGTTAACTTTCGATCTAATTCTACTGGTAAACGGCCAGTTATAGACACATCTGTAAGCAATGCATTTGCGGCAGCTTCAACTAAAACGCTACCGTAGCCGTATGCGGCAAGGTACGTATCAATATAATCGTAATCAGGTAAGTAAGGACTGCCAAAACTAACTGCGATATAGGGCAGTTTAATTTTATATAATTTTTTTAATAATCTGGCATGGCTGCGGTCAATTGTCGCAATCCCTTTATTCATTCTAATTCTAACTAAGATAGATACAATTGCCAGGTCAACGTCTTTGAGCTTGGCAGCAATTTCATCAATTTGTTTTTTATTCAGCTTTTCGGTGATGACAATTTCTTTTCTATCCGCATAAGCAACATCGATCCTCTCCTTAATGGGCTGTAAATACTTTTGCGAATTCTCGTCCAATGTAAGTACAACATGTGCAATCCGTTTAAAATCGGATATATGTTGCAATAGATTATTCTTGTCCTTGACAGCAGTGATAGATAATTGGGCAATGTCTGCCGCAATTTTCTTATGCACTGGATTGCCTATAACTTCCTCTGCTACATTCCATTCCTTTTTACCGCTATCCTGAAAAAGACCTAATTCTTCCTTTGCATACCAGATACGCTTCACGGATTCATTGATCCTTTCTTCTGTAATCCGTTCATTTTCAACTGCATTCATAATAGCCTTCATTGTTGTATCCACATCATGCGGTAACATAATAAGATCCGCACCAGCCTCTACAGCACGTACACAAGCTTCACCAGGGTCAATATCTTTTAGACCGCCCATTTCCATAGCATCCGTAACAATCAATCCTTCAAACCCCAATCGTTTTCTCAACAATTCATTGGTGATTACTGGTGAAAGGGTAGCTGGTTTTTTTGAACGGTCAATACCTGGTACGATTACATGTCCGGTCATAACCATTTTTACACCATGTTTAACAGCAGATTTGAACGGCGGTAATTCTATATTGGAAAAATCTTTTTTACTGCCGGGTATAATCGGCAGTTTGGTATGACTATCCGTTCCCGTATTTCCATGACCGGGGAAATGCTTAACACAGGCATATAAACCTTCTTCCTGGACACCGCGAATGAATGAATTACCAAAAATACTTACCGTACGTGGATCATCTCCGTACGATCGAAAATTTATGATGGGATTATCAGGATTATTATTTACATCCAGTACTGGCGCAAATATCATGTTTACCCCAAATGCTCGTGCTTCTATTGCTGTAATTTTCCCCTGTTGATAGGCCATTACATTTCGTCCGGTTGCAGCTATAGCCATATTTGTTGGGAAAAGTGTAGCACCATCATACCACTGTCCCAATCCTCGTTCATAATCAGCAGCAACAAATAATGGTGTATCCGCCCAATCCTGAGCAATCTGAATTCGATCAAATGTTTCTTTTAGTCCACCGCCATAAACGACAACGCCACCTACACCTATTTCTGTAATCCAGCGCTGAAATTTTTCACGCTCTTTAGATTCTGGATCAATTAAATCCCCTTTCAATCTAAACATGATCATCTGGGCAACCTTTTGCTCCAGTGAAAGCAATTCCCATGGTTCTGGTAGTTGTACTTCTTGTTTAGTGAAGAATCCTTGGCAACCCATGACGATTAACAAGGATGCCAAAAAAATGTGGATCACATGAATGGAAGATGATAATCGGAGACGCTTCATAAAGCCGTGAAATTAACCGCACTGGATCAACCAATCTATAACCAATTCTATCCTTGTATACCTCATTGACTAAAAATAGATTACTTTAGCGCATAACAATTATCCTTTTAACAGAATGAAGAAATCATATGAACTCTAAAGATGAGCACCCTTTTATTATTGGTGTTGATGGTGGTGGTTCTAAAGTAACGGCAGGAATTATTGAAAAATACGATGATGTTTTCTGCCTTAATAAATTATTTTCAAATCGATACTACATTGAAAACCCTGAATTCGATACTGGATTTTCACCCGTTGGTATGGGTAACCAATTACGCGAGTTACAGGCCAATGAAATCAAACCTACAACTGCAGAGATAGCGCAAGGCAAATCGATAATTAATTCATTTCGAGATGTAATATTGGATTTAAATATCAATAGTCCGGTATTAATTGGCATTGGTATGGTCGGATTAAAGACATCTGACAACCGTGGGATTGGTGCCATAGCAAATGGACCGAGAATGCCGAAATTCTGCGCTCATCTTGAGCAGTTACTTCAGGATGCAAATATTGGACTGA
>ENA-ORDI01000598-ORDI01000598.1-marine-metagenome-genome-assembly--contig:-NODE-598-length-23764-cov-8.859079_pt1 | contig 23764 bp, 27 predicted proteins | sample MGYA00248628_ERZ508525 | MGnify/ENA primary metagenome ERZ508525 (study PRJEB26195, sample SAMN05422138) | marine metagenome | isolation source: East of Porto Seguro, South Atlantic Ocean | place... | reverse complement strand
TGTGTTCAATGCTTTCAAAAGCGAGATCTGAGTGCGCTACATAATACATGGCAAGAATAACGCCTGTTACGATTTGAGTAATTAAAAAAAAGGTTAATATGCCGCCAAAAGTCCACCAATAATTTAAATTTTTTGGTGTTGGATATGATCTGATATGATGCGAGAGTGTTAAAAGAGGCAAACGACCATCAAACCACTCCGCTAATTTAGATTTAGGAACATACTTTTCTTCACTCATAATTAAGTTAACCTATTTTAATTGTATTGATGTCTACAAATTCGTATTTTGGTATTTCTAAATTTTTTGGGGCCGGCCCTTTTCTAACTCTTCCTGAAGTATCATAATGCGAACCGTGGCAAGGACAAAACCATCCATTGTATTCTCCCTTATTTCCTAAAGGAACACAACCAAGATGAGTACAAACACCAACCATTACCAACCATTCTGGATTCTTAGCTCTATCTGAATCTTTCTCTGGATCTTTTAAATCTTTCAAATCAACTGCCGCAGCTTCATCAATTTCTTTTTTTGTCCTCCTTCTAATAAATATTGGTTTTCCTCTCCATAATACAGTTATCGTTTTTCCAAGTTCAACGTTGCTAATATCAACTTCTGTAGTTGATAAAGCTTTTACAGAAGAATCTGGATTCATTTGATCAACGAGGGGCCAAATAGCTAGACCCAAACCCACGGCACCAATTGTATAGGTTGCTGTAAAGAGAAAATCTCTTCTTTTTGGCTTAATTTCCTTACTCATATATTCGAAGTCTTTATGTAATATATATTATTAATTAATTACAATTAATATAAATTTGCTAGGGTCAGAATGACACACAAAATAATACACAATTAAAATAATGTTTAATATCGCTCTATATCAACCTGACATACCTCAAAATACTGCCGCAATAATCCGCTTATGTTCATGTTTTGATACGACTCTTGAAATAATTGAACCTTGCGGTTTTCACCTTGATGATAAAAGATTAAAAAGAGTTGCCATGGATTATTTGGATAAAAGTAAAATAATAACTTACAGATCTTATGAAAATTTTTTAACAAAGAAAAAGGATTCGAGAATTATACTCATGACCACAAAAGCAAAAAAAAACTACAACAATTTTGAATTTAAGCTAAAAGACACTCTCCTCTTTGGCAGAGAAAGTCAGGGTGTTCCAAAAATAGTACACAATAACTCTTATGTAAATTTAAAAATACCATTAAAAAAAAATTCACGATCTCTAAATATCAGTATGGCTGTTGCTATAACTTTATCAGAGGCCTTAAGGCAAAATTCCAGCTTATAAAAAATATGAAAATAAAAGAAAAACAAAAATTAACAAAAGAATGGTTTGTTAAACTGCAAAATATTATTTGTAATAATATTGAACAATTAGAAAAAGAGTATGGTTCTAAGATAAAGTTTAAAAAGAGTAAATGGAAATTTGGTGAATTTAGAACTATAAAAGGCGAAGTTATTGAAAAAGGCGGAGTTGCTTTTTCAAATGTTGCGGGTAAATTTTCTAAAGAATTTGCAAAAAAAATTCCTGGTACAAAAAATAAGACTACTTTTTGGTCTTCAGGTGTCTCTGTAGTATTGCATCCAAAAAATCCTAGAGTTCCAGCAATGCACTTCAATACTAGATTCATATGCACACAAAAAAGTTGGTTTGGGGGAGGTATGGATGTAACGCCCTGCCTAGTTGATAATAAGGAGAAAAAATATTTCCATAATATATTAAAGAAAATGTGCGATCTTCATAATAAAAAATATTATCCAAAATATAAAAATTGGTGTGATAAATATTTTTACTTACCACATAGAGGTGAAGGCCGTGGTATAGGTGGCATCTTTTTTGATTATAAAATGGACAGTTGGGAAAAGGATTTCTTATTTGTTAAAGATGTTGGAATTACTTTTGCATATCTAGTCAAAGAAATTGTAAGAAAAAAAATGTTTTTGAAGTGGACAAAAAAAGAAAAAGAAATTCAACTACTAAAAAGAGGTAGATATGTTGAATTTAATTTACTATATGATAGAGGCACAAAGTTCGGATTAAGTAGTGGGGGAAATCCAGAAGCAATATTAATGTCTATGCCACCAAACGCTAATTGGAAATAATTTATGGAAAAAGAACCAATAACTTCTCAAGGTCTTGTAAAAATCAAAAAGGAACTAGTAGAGTTAAAAAATGTTAAACGACCGAAAATAATTGAAGCAATAGCAGAAGCTAGAGCTCATGGTGATTTAAAAGAAAATGCTGAGTACCACGCTGCAAAAGAAGAGCAGGCAAAAATTGAAAGTAGAGTTATCGAAATAAATGATTTAATTGCTAGAGCAAATGTTATTGATGTAACACAATTAGAAAAGAAAGATAATGTGATTTTTGGTTCTACAGTTCATTTAATAGACTTAGAAAGTAATATAAAAAAAACTTACAAAATAGTAGGCAAAGACGAAGCTGATGTTGCAAAAAATTATATTTATTTTAGATCACCAATCGGTAAGGCTTTGATAGGAAAGAATAAAAAAGATATGATAACTGTAACAACACCATCAGGTGAAAAAAATTTTGAAATAATAGAAATTAAATATATTTAATTTTCACTTACTTTTCCCAAGGATTCTTCAACCACTTTTTTGTCTATAACAAAATTATTTTCAATCCATTTTTCTTCTAATGATTTAAGTTTTTTACCCAACGCTTGGCCTGTCTCATATCCATGTTCCTTTAAATAATCTCCAGAAAGAGGAAATTTTGGTATTTTACAAATATTTACGTAATCTAGTAATGCTTCAATAGGAAAAATTTTTGTTTCATTATTTACGCATATTGAAAAAAGCAGCAAATCTCTTGCATCATTTTTATTTGATAAATAAATTAATTTCTTAATATTTCTTTCTAAGTAAAATTTTTTGCTTTTGAGATTTTCAAAATTTTCTGAAATGTTTTTAAATCTGCTTTTAATAATATTAGATGTTTTATATTTATGACAAAAGTATTCATAATCATTTGATCCATCTAATAAAAGCAATGCTAAAATTAAATTAACATCATACTTAGATTTGAGTTTCTGATTTAAAGTATTAAATATTTTTAACCTCTCGTAATATTTTAATTGTGGAAAAATATTTATAATAATAGCTTTGGAAATATTATTAAAAAATAAACTTAATAAATTTTCTAATACAATAATTTTATTTAATTCATCAAATATTCTTTCATTTGAAACTTTATTTAGTCCGTTTATGTATTTTTTAATTGATCGAATGATATTCTGATCATGATCTATTTTACTATACTGTGTAAAAAATCTAAAATATCGTAAAATTCGAAGATAATCTTCTTGTATCCTTTCGTCTGCTGTGCCAATAAATTTTATTACTCCATTTTGTAAATCTGATATTCCATTTAGTGGATCGTAAATTCGTCCTTCTATATCAGCATATATTGCATTTATTGTAAAATCTCTCCGCAAAGCATCTTCCTCCCAATTTGAAGTGAAGATTACTTCTGCATGCCTGCCATCTGTTGAAATATCTTTTCTTAAAGTTGTAATTTCAAATTTTTTATTATTGAGAATTGCTGTAATAGTTCCATGAGAAACTCCTGTATCAATAACTTTAATATCTTTTTTATTAAGTCTTTTTTTTACTTCATCTGGTTCAAGAATTGTTGCTAAATCAATATCATCAATATTTTCACCGGAAATTGATTTTCTAACACATCCTCCTACAAATCTAACCCTATCTTCTTTACCGATTTCGTTAAGAAGAGTAAAAATTGTCCGAGCTTCTTTTATATTTTCTAAGACTTTAGTGCTTTTATCTGATCCAAATTTTTTATAAAGAAAACTGTCAGTTTTTAAAATAATATTTTTTAATTTCTTAAACATTTTTTGGCTGGGGCGCTAGGATTCGAACCTAGGATGGTGGTACCAAAAACCACTGCCTTACCGCTTGGCTACGCCCCAATTTAAGTTTGAGATATATCACAAATGATTTATTTTATATAGTTTTTGATACAGCGCACCAGTACTTTGGGTATTTTAATTTTATCAATTTCTGAGCATAAATTGCATTCTTCATGTTAGAAAATATTCCAATACAAGCTGACCCTGAGCCAGTAATTCTTGAAAAATAACAACCTTTTTGGGATTTAATGCAGTCAATAATTTTTTTAACTTTTGGATAAATTTTAATTACAGTCTTTTCAAGATCATTATTTTCATTTTTCAAAAGATTAATTAATTTTTTATTATTCTTTATATAAAAGATGGATTGTGCTTTTGATAAATTTATTTTTCTATTTCTTTCATATATTTTCTTAGTTAAACAAATTAAGTTTGGATAAACTATTAATAAATTAAGTTTAAATTTCTGATTAAGCCTCAATATTTCACCTTTTTTTCCAGTTAAAAAAGTATTTCTTTTTTCCAGATTGACCGGTACATCAAAACCTATTTGACCCGCTAATTTTTTTATTTTATTTTTACTTAATTTTAATTTCATTTTTGAGTTAAAATAATTTAATAAATCGGCAGCGTTAGAAGATCCTCCTCCTAAGCCAGAACCATGTGGTATATTTTTTCGTACATTTATTTTGAAAGCTTGATTTTCTAGCAATTTAATACTCCTAAGCAAATTTAACACTTTAGTTATAGTATTTGATTTTTTATTAATACCCTTTTTAAACTTTCCAGAAAAACTAATTTCATCCTTCAAGTTTCTAATTCTAGATATTGATATTACATCGTGTAAATCACAAAAGGTTATTAAAGAAATTATATTATGATAGCCACTATTTAATTTCTTTAAGACCTTTAATGATAGATTGATTTTACAATAAGATTTTATTTTAATATTATCCACTTAACCAAATCATAATTTTTTAGTAATACCAAAAATTAATTTTTTACTTATGGTATCTTTCAATTTTTGTTTAGTATCATCTAATTTTAAAATGTATTTCCATAAATATCTGGCTTGAATATTTTTATTTAACATCCATAAAGTATCAGCATAATGATCATTTATAATGGGATCTAGTGGCAATAATTCCACAGCTTTTTGTAAAAAAAGTTCTGCTTCACTATAATTTTCTTTTACATAATATGCCCATCCAAGTGAATCAATTATATAACCATCGTTCTCTCTTAGCTTGTCAGCTTTCTTAAGCATCTCTAATCCCTCATCTACATTAATTCCCTGATCAATCCATGAGTAAGCCAAATAATTTAATACGTGTGCTTGATCCGGCAATATTTCAAGAGATTTGATCAGATCTTTTTCCGCGTTTTCCCAATCGCCTATCCTTTCAAAACTTGTACCTCTTCGATCTAATATTTTCGGAACTAAAAAATGATCTTTTTTTATCTCACTTAAAGCTAACGAATAATACTTTATAGATTTTTCAAAATATTCGTTATCTTTGTAAAAATTTGCTAATTCGTAATAATGTTCAAAATTTGGGTTTGATAATAAATTAAATTCATTTTCTAAACTACTGACGGAATATTTTTTTCCTCTTTCATCCGATAAAATTTTAGCAATACTCTTTGAAGCATGCCAAGAGTATACTGGTCCTATTGATTTAAGAGATTGATAAATATTTTTTGAAAGTTCATTTTTTTTTTGATAATAATAATTTTCAGCTAAAAGTGTTTGATTTGGTAAAAATTTATTATTTAGAAAAATAGAAATTTTCATATAAAAATTTGATAATTTATAATCTTTTTCACTTGAGTACAAATTGGCTATTACATAAAAAAACTCAGAAAGTGAATCGTTTGGATTTTTACAATTAAAAAAATTTTTTATTTTTTCATTTTCATTATTTAAAAAAAAATTTTCAGTCTGTTTTATAAGTAAATTTGAATTATATTCCTTTCTACTATTTCCAATTACTTTTTTTGCTTCTTTGGTTTTATTATTAAACAATAAATAATTTATTAAAAAAAAATTATATCTTGAAAAATTATAATCTTTATCATAAATTAATTCTTCAAAAGACTTCATGGTTTGAGGATCGTCAAAATAACATTGTAAAAAAATATTTTGAATTTTTTTTATTTGACGGAATGGTCTTGGAATTTTTTCAAGAAATTTAAAACTGCCTTCTTTATTTCCCTGGGATGCTTTACTCCAAGCTATTAAAACATTACCAATAAAGCCATCAAAAAAAAGATTGTATCGTGAAATTTTATTTAGTCTTTCAAAGTGTTTTTCTGCATTTATATAATCTTTTTTTACAAAATAATCTAATCCCAATAGAAGATCAGTTTCAAAAACAAATTCATCATCAGTCCACACACTTTTTGAAAAGGCAAACGCTTGTTCAAATTTTCCAATTAGAATAAGTGTTCTAATAAATTCAATATTAAATCTGGAATGTCTATTTTTTAATGACTTAACTTTCTTTAAATGCTTAAAAGCTTCATTGTTATAATTTAGATTTATGGATACTATCCCTGAAAAATAGTTTGAAATATTTTCTTTTGTATATTGAATTTTACTTTCTTTGGCAAAAACCTTTGGCCCAATCAACAATATGCTGAATAAAAATAATATTATATAAACTTTTTTAATTAAAAATTTCATATGGTATACTTTATAAAATGAAAATAAGTTTAAATCAAAAACTAATTAATCTTATTGAGCATTACAATTTAATTAATGCAAATTTTTTACTAAGCAATAAACCCTTGAAAAGGACGATTCAAAAAACAGCCCATATTTCTGCTGATGCCAAATTAGAAAAACTTAATAAGTTAAAAAAAAAAATACAACTCATAAGAAATTGTGACTTAAAAAAAAATGCAACCAACATAGTATTTGGAGATGGAAATATTAACTCAAAAATAATGATTATAGGTGAAGGGCCTGGAGCCCAAGAAGACGCTGAAGGAAAGCCTTTTGTTGGTCGTGCAGGAAAATTGTTGGATAAAATGCTAGCTTCAATTCATTTAAATAGAACAAAAGTTTATATTTCAAATGTTGTAAACTATAGACCTCCAGCAAATAGAAGACCAACTGAAGTTGAAATTGAAAGATATTTACCCTATTTAAAAAGTCATATTGAAATTATTAGCCCAAAAATTTTAGTATTACTTGGAAAGACTGCTTTAAATGCATTGCTTGGAAATGAGTTTGTCATTTCTAAAGCTAGGGGTAAATGGATCCAAAAAGAAATAGGCCCAGTTAAACCCTGGATTATAGCTTCATTTCATCCAGCTTTTTTAATGCGACAACCGGAACAAAAAAAACTAGCATGGATAGATTTAAAAATGATTAGAGATAAATCCAAAATTTTAAAAATATAACAATATTGTTTAAAAATAATAAAACTGCTGGTGTAGATGAAGTGGGTCGAGGATGTTTAGCTGGCCCAGTATTTGCAGCTGCAGTAATTTTAAATAATAAAATCAATACAAAGGATATTAAAGATTCAAAAAAAATCCCTTTTAAAAAAAGAATTCTGCTCTCAAAATATATAAAAAAAAACTCCATGTATGCTATCGGGTCAGCAAGTGTAAAAGAAATAGGCAAAATAAATATTTTAAATGCTTCTCTTTTATCGATGCAAAGGGCTTTAAAAAAACTAAAACGTAAACCTTCTATAGCTTATATAGATGGCCCCTTCGCTCCCAAAAATGTAAAAATGAAATGTAAAACTTTTATTAAAGGAGATGAAAAAGTTACCTGTATTGCTGCAGCTTCAATTATTGCTAAAGTCGCAAGAGATTTATTTATGATCAAATTAGGCAAAAAATATCCAAAATATTACTGGAATAAAAATTTTGGATATGGAACGCCAGATCATTTACAAGGACTAAAAAAATATGGAGTCACGGGGCATCATAGAAAAAAATTTAAACCGATACACAAGATCTTGATGAACAAGACACGTGAAACACAATAGGATTCTTTTTTTTTTAATCATCGTTTGACTGATTTATTAATTTAGAGTCTAATTCAACGTAAAGTTGAATCTAGATATGTCTAAATTTTTAAATAAAATTGTAAACGGTAATTCATTAGAAATATTAAAAACAATTCCAAATAAAACATTTGATTTGGTTTTTGCTGATCCACCTTACAATTTACAAATAGGAAAAAAACTTAAAAGACCTGATGATAGTAAAGTAAACGGTGTTAATGACAAATGGGATCAATTCAAAAGTTTTGATGATTACGATAATTTTTGTAAGAAATGGTTAACAGAATGCAAAAGGGTTTTAAAAGATAATGGTTCCATTTGGGTAATTGGAACCTATCACAATATTTTCCGTTTAGGTTACCATATTCAAAATAAAGGCTATTGGATGCTTAATGATGTTATATGGAGAAAGAACAATCCTATGCCAAACTTTAGAGGAACAAGATTTACCAATGCTCACGAAACTTTGATTTGGGCTTCTAAAAATAAAAATTCAAAATACACATTTAATTATCAATCACTCAAGTGTTTAAACGATGATTTACAGATGCGATCTGATTGGACCTTACCCATCTGTAATGGAAGCGAAAGAATAAAAAGAAATGGAAAAAAGGTTCATTCAGCACAAAAACCCGAATCTTTGTTGCACCGAATATTGTTGGCTTCTACAAATAAAGGTGATTTTGTATTTGATCCGTTTCTTGGAACTGGAACAACCGCTGTTGTAGCAAAAAAATTAGGTAGAAACTATTTCGGAGTTGAGAAGGAAAAAAAATATTTTCAAACGTCAAAACAAAGATTAGAAAAAACAATAAAAATAGAAGATCATTATCTTGATACTATCAAAAACAACAAATCTAAACCTCGAGTACCTTTTGGCTCACTAGTTGAACTAGGCATCGTTAAACCTGGCATGAGTGTCTTTGATCAAAAGAAAAAGGTAAACGCTAAAATTATGGCTGATGGAAGTATTAAATACCAAAATTCAGAAGGTTCAATACATAAAGTAGCTGCAAAAATAATTGGAGCAGAAAGCTGCAATGGATGGACCTACTGGCACTACAATTTAGGTGGGAATATGGTTCCAATAGATAATCTTAGACAAAGACTAATTTTGAAAACTGGTAAAATATAAATTCAAATGTTTTGTGATTTAATCTAATTTTTTTTAGTTATAAACTTTAGTTATTTTTTTAATAATTTTTTTTGTAAACGAAGGTATAAATTCATTGCTCGGTCTATCAATTGGATACCATGTATATTTTTCTGGTTTATTTTTTATAAATTTATAAAATAAATTAATATCCATCTTAATATTGGATATGTTGTTCTTATAATTACATAAATAAGTCCATCCTTTACTTTGTTTATTGTTTGATTTTACTACCTTAGTTTCTGGAATATTAAAATTACTTAAAAAACCAAAATTCTTATTTTTAGTTAAAGCAATCTCTTTTTTTTGCTTTTTCAAATAACAATAAACATTATATTTTTTTTCTTTTACTTGACGTTTTTTATTGACTAAAACTGAAGTTTTATTCTTAAAGAAATAACAATTGGTTCTTAAATTACAAATATTACACAAAGGATTACTGGGTTTACAGATAACTGCTCCGAATTCCATTAATGCTTCTGCTAAATCTCCATTTCTATTCATATAAAATTGTTCGTTAATGATCCTTTTTGTTCTTTTTTCATTTTTTTCTAAGTTCGTATTAAACAGCCTAGAAAAAACCCTCTTTATATTGCCATCAAATGGAATACGAGGTTGATTATAAACTAATGCTAATAAAGCGTTAGCAGTATACTCTCCCACCCCTGGTAATTTTTTTATCTCATTAAATTCTTTTGGAAGTTTACCGTTATAGTTTTTAGTTAGTATCTTCGCGGTTTTATGCAAATTTTTTGCTCTTCTGTAATAACCTAAACCTTCCCAAAGCTTCAAAATTGTTTTTTCATTGCAAGTGGACAAAACTTTTAAATTTGGAATTTTATTAACAAAATTTTTAAAATATGGAATTACAGTTTTAACTTGAGTTTGTTGAAGCATAAATTCGCTCAATATTCTATAATACTGCTCTTTTCTTGTCTTTTGGCCTAATCGCCAAGGTAGTATCCGCTTATTATTATCATACCATGAGAGAATTTTTTTTGATAAATTGTGCTTTTTTGTATGCATCACAAGCAAAACAATAAAGAAATCAGGACTTACGTTCAAGGATTAAGGTCCTTTGGTAATACTTTACCACGCAGCGTCAAGAGTATATTGAAAAAAAATGGTTATAATTATTCTGAAATAATTAACAAGTGGAATTTTTTGGTGGGCAAAGATATTTCTAATTCTTGTTTTCCCCAATCAATCAAAATGTCACGAGAAAATAAAAATGGAACTTTGATCCTATCTGTTGAAAGGGGTAATGAAATAATAGCTGAATATTCGAAAGAAGAAATTATAAACAAAATCAATAGTTATTTTGGTTATAAACTCATTGATCAAATAAGATTACAAACTTATAATTCAAAAAAGGAAAAAGAAAAAAAACAAAGTATTTTAAATAAATCCTCAAAAAAATTTGAAAAAAAAATAAATGAAGTCAAAAATAAGAATATAAGAGATTCACTTTCTCAACTTTTAGATATAGTAAAAAATGATTAGATCAAGTTTAAATATTAAATTTTTTTTTATAATTAAAGTTATTTTAATTTATTTATTTGTTTGCTCAAAATCTTACTCAGGAAGTATAGCTACAAATATCAGTTCTGTGGTTCTTGGGCAAGATGAAGCACCAGTTAAAATTAAAATTTTTTCGTCTTTAACCTGTCCACATTGTGCAAACTTCCACATTAATGTAGTTCCAGAAATCAAAAAAGAATATATTAAAACAGGCAAAGTACAATTAATTTTTATTGATTTTCCCTTAGACCAAGGAGCCTTCAATGCATCAAAATTACTTCATTGTTTAGACAAAAAGAAACAAATATTATTTTTAGATACTATTTATGAAACCCAAAATGAATGGACTAGCGGTTCAAACGTTAATGACATTAATATAAATTTAAAAAAAATTGTTATGAACTTTGGGATAAATTCAGCCCAGTTTGATAAATGTTTAATTGATGAAACTATTAGCGATAAAATATTAAATGGCAGAATAGACGCAAATCATAAGTATTCTATAGATTCGACACCTACAATTATAATTAATGAGAAAAAACTTCAAGGTTCTGCTAGTTTTAAAAATATAAAAAAAAAAATAGAAAAACTTATTTAGTGTATGAAATTTAAAAAACTTGATTTGATTGGCTTTAAATCGTTTGTTGACAGAACCTCAATTACTATTGAAAAAGGTTTAACTGGAATAGTTGGGCCCAATGGTTGCGGAAAGTCAAACATAGTAGAGAGCATAAGGTGGTGCATGGGAGAAACCTCAGCAAAAAGTATGCGAGGATCGGGCATGGAGGATATTATATTCTCTGGCACGGCAAACAAAGCTTCGAAAAATATTGCTGAAGTTTCTTTAACTTTAGATAATTCTGATAAAGACGGACCTTTTCAATTCAAAGAATTGGATATAATTAATGTAAAAAGAAGAATAGAAAAAGACAAAGGTTCAAGATATTTCATAAATGAAAAAGAAATGAGAGCTAGGGATATTCAAACTCTTTTTGCTGATTTATCAACTGGGGCCCACTCACCTTCAATGATAAGTCAAGGTAGAATTGGAGCCCTGGTAACAGCAAAACCAACAGATCGAAGATCTATCTTAGAAGAAGCGGCGGGAATTTCAGGCATGCATGTCCGAAGACATGAATCCGAGTTAAGGCTCAATTCAGCAGAAAATAATTTAAGGAAAGCAGACGAATTAAGAAGACAACAAGAAAAGCAATTAGAAAATTTAAAAAAACAAGCAGCAGAAGCGTCAAAATATAGATTAATTTCAGAAGAAATAAAAAAAATTGAAGCTGGTCTTTATTATATAAAATTAAAAGAGATTGAAAAGGAAATAGAATCAACAAAAAGAATTACCAGCGAGTCAGATGAGGGAATAAATATTTTGAAGGTAAAAATTGATGAAAAAAATAGTTTTTTAGAAAAAGCTAATTTAGAATTGAAACCTTTAAGAGATAAAAATATGGAAATACTATCTAAATTACAAAGACTTAATTTAGAACTCCAAAATTTAGAAGATGAAGAAAAAAGAATTAAAACAGATAAAGATAGATTACAGAAATCTCAGGATACACTTACAGATGATATTGAGAGAGAGAAAAATATTATTTTAGAAGCAACGACAAATGAAAAGAGACTTAAAGAAGAAAAAAATGAATTAATTGAGATAGACTCGAAATACTACGATACAGAAAAAAAATCTAGCAAAGACTTGAATGTTACAAAAAACAGATTAACGGCTGAGATAGACAAAGTTAAAGAGTTGGTAAATGCTCAGAAAAATGATGAAGCAATAGCTGTCCTTGATAACTTTAAAACAATCATAGAAGTATATGCAGATAGTTACAGTAAAAATCAAAATATAAAAAATGAGTCTATAAAAAGAAAAGAAAGAATTAGCACGATCGATACAGAAATAGAAAGTTGGAAAAATTTGAAATTTAACTCTGAAAAAATGTCAAAAGAGTTACGCGAAAGAATAGGTAAAGTAAAAAATGATTTAGAAAATATTATTAAACTTCCTGAAGAAATATCTATTAAAAAAGGCCGATTAATGCAAAATGCTTCAGATACTGAGAGCAAGAAATTAGAACTTTCGGATGATTTAATAAAAGCTGAAGAAAATTATCAAGAAATAAATAAAGAACTAAAAGCTGTTGAACAAAAGATGATGCTAGCTAGAGAAAACAAAGCTAGGTCTGGTGCAACTTTAGAGGGTCTTGATAATAGAAAAAAAGACTTAATTAATACCTTAAAAATTGATCTAAATGTCACTGAAAACAATTTATTAGAAAACTCAGATCTAAAAAATATCGAAGATATGCCTAATGTGATTGAACAAGAAGACAAGTTGGACGCTAAAAAAAATGAACGAGAGCGCCTTGGTTCAGTGAACTTAAGAGCCGGCGAAGAAACTGAACAGTATAAAGTAGAAATTAAAAAAATAGAGAAAGATAGAGATGACCTAGTTTCCGCAATATCAAAACTTCGAACAATCATAAATGAACTTAATCAGAAAGGCAGAGAAAGACTTTTGGATGCGTTCGAAAAAGTTAATAGAAAGTTTAATGATGTATATACAAAACTCTTTAGCGGCGGTACTGCAAAATTAGAATTTGTTGAGTCAGATGATCCATTAGAGGCTGGTTTAGACATGCTGGTAAGCCCGCCGGGTAAAAGATTGCAGTCAATTACACTATTATCAGGAGGTGAACAGGCTTTAACGGCTCTATCACTAATATTTGCAGTTTTTTTAACTAATCCCTCTCCAATTTGTGTTTTAGATGAAGTAGATGCTCCTCTAGACGATTCAAATGTAACAAGATTTTGCTCCTTGCTAGATGAATTAACGAAAATTACAGAAACTAAATTTATAATTATAACACACCATGCCTTGACGATGTCCAAAATGGATAGGTTGTATGGTGTAACAATGCCGGAAAAAGGAATTAGCCAGTTAGTTTCGGTTGATTTACAAAAAGCTGAAGAGTTAGTTGCTTAAATAACTAACTAAAATAATGAAAGATTTTAAAGAAATATCAACTCGCTTAAAAATTGCAAAAAAAAATGTTAGAGAAATTGAAGAAAAAAACAGAGGTTCAAACGCCACATCTTTGGGAAAAGCTTTGAAAATCAGTACCGAATTGGTTGCTGCAGTGGTTGTAGGATCAACAATAGGGTTTCTTTTGGACAATTGGTTTGATACTAAACCGTTGTTAACAATTTGTTTTTTTATTATAGGTGTAGCCGCTGGTATATTAAATGTATTTAGATCAGCAAAAAAAATGCAAAAAAAATTATAAGAATATATAGGAGATAAAAATGGTCTTAAATCCAATGCACCAGTTCGAAGTTTATAAAATAGGACCTGAGATAAATATAGGCGGCATAAATCTTTCTTTTACAAATGCAAGTTTTTTTATGGCAATAAGCGCAATATTAATCTTATCATTATTGTTTTTTGGAACCAAAAAAAAATCATTAATACCCTCCAAAATACAATTGATAACTGAAATGAGTTACGCTCTTATTGCAAAGATGATAAATGATACCGCAGGTTCTAGTGCCAAAGCTTTTTTTCCATTCGTATTTACTTTATTCATGTTTGTTTTATTTTGTAATATGGTTGGAATGTTGCCGTATTCTTTTACAGTAACTAGTCAAATTATTGTTACGTTTGTGCTAGCAGCAACAATATTTATAGGTGTCACAATTATAGGATTTATTAAACATGGCATCAAATACTTGGAGCTTTTTGTTCCCAAAGGTGTTCCCATAGTACTTTTGCCTTTAATAATTGTTATTGAAATTATTTCTTATTTAGCAAGACCAGTAAGTTTGTCAGTGCGATTGTTTGCAAACATGCTGGCTGGACACACCATGTTAAAAGTATTTGGTGGGTTTGTAATAAGTTTAGGTTTGTTGGGCGGCTGGTTGCCGCTTAGTTTTGCTGTTGCACTAACTGGGCTTGAAATACTTGTTGCTTTTCTTCAGGCTTATGTTTTCGCAATTTTAACATGCATTTATTTAAACGATGCATTAAATTTACATCATTAACAAAGGAGGAAAAATGGAGTTAGAAGCAGCTAAGATGATAGGAGCAGGCCTTGCGGCAATTGCGCTAGCAGGAGCCGGGGTAGGCATTGGGCTTATTTTCGGAAACTATTTATCTGGGGCAATGAGAAATCCATCAGCGGCCGCAAAACAGTTTCCAAACTTACTTTTGGGATTTGCTTTAGCGGAAGCTACGGGTTTATTTGGATTAGTAGTTGCGTTAATAATTTTATTTGCATTTTAATAAATAAAATTCATCTATGAAAAATTTTTGCTTTGCCTTGTGCATTGGTTTGAGCATTTATGTAAATCAGGCATTTGGATCCGAGACAGGGATGCCTCAGCTTAATCCTGAATTTTGGATAGCCCAAATATTTTGGTTAATACTAATTTTTTCCTCTCTATATTTGATTATTTGGAAGATATTTTTACCAAGAATTACGTATAGTATTGAAAATAGAAAATCTAGGGTAGTCAATGATCTCGATGAAGCGCAGAAACTTAAAGATAATGCTGAAGAAAAACTCGAGGAATATAATGAAATAATTGAAAAAACAAAAAAAGAAGCAAAAAAAATAATCGACGATAGTAAAAAAAAACTTGATAAAGATATTGAAAACAAAAAACAAAAATTTAATGTTGAAATCGAAAAAGAATTAATGGCAACTGAAAAAGAAATAAAAGATTTAAAAAAAACTTCCACATCAAGTATAGCCGATATAGCAGCCGAAACATCGGCAGAAATAATAAGACAAATTATTAATACAGAAATCAATAAGAGCAATGTCTCTGCGATTGTGAACGACATTTCAAAAAGAGAAATAGAAAAACATATATGACAATAGATGCGACTTTTTGGGTAGCAGTTTCTTTCTTTATTTTTTGTGGATGTTTGATTTATTTAAAAGTACCACAAAAAATAAATAACTCATTAACTGATCAAATCAATAAAATGAGAAAAGAACTAGATGAAGCTGAAAAACTAAAAGTTGAAGCAAAAAATTTATTAAGCAATTACGAAAATAAAATTGATAAATCAAAAAAAGAAGTACTAGAGATTATAAATTTAGCAAAAAAAGATAGCGAGAAAACTATATTAGAAAAAACTGAAAAATTTCATCAAGCAATAGAAAATAAAAAGAAAAACACTGAACAAAAGATTGTTCAAATGAGAGAAAATGCCCTGAGAGACATTAAAAATATTTCAGTTAAAATTAGTATGGAAGCGGTTGAACATTTAATTAAAAATTCAATTGATAAAAATAAATTAGAAAAACTTTATACAAAAAGTCTGGAACAAGCTAAAACCTCATTAAAACATATTAAGGCTTAGAATGTGATCCGTCGCAAAAAGGTGGATGTTTCGTCATTTTGCATCCACAAAAATACATTTCTTTACTTTCCTCAGCTAAATATTTAATTGATTTATATTTCCCATCTTTTTTATGGGAGCCATCACAAAATGGTTGTTTCTTTGACAGGCCGCAAGCGCACCAAAAATAAGTTTTGTCCTCTTCAACTATAACTTTATAAGGACTTTTTTGAGGAGAGACAGGATTTGTCATAAACTAATAATATTCTATCTTAAAAAAAAAGGATATAAATAATTAAAAAAAATGGCCGTATATACAAAATTATCCGAAAAAGAATTGAAAGAATTTTTTTCTAAATACAATCTAGGTGAATTACTAAATTATAAAGAAATAAAAGAAGGTATTGAAAATACTAATTATTTTATTCAAACAGAAAAAGGCAAGTTTATTCTCACCTTGTACGAAAAAAGAGTTGAGGAGAAAGATTTACCTTTTTTTATAAGTTTAATGAGAAATCTTTTTGATAAAAATTTCCCATCTCCAGAGCCTATAGTAAATAAAAATGGCAATTACATATCTGAGATTTTAGGAAAAAAAGCTGCTGTTGTATCCTTTTTAGATGGATATGCAAAAAAAATATTGAATCCGAACGATTGTTACGAGGTGGGAATTAATACAGCAAAATTACACTTGATAACAAAGGATTTGACTGGCAAAAGAGAAAATAAACTTTCGGTTAATTCTTGGAGAAAAATTTATAATAAAGTTAAAAAAGATTGCTCTAAAATCCACACTAATCTACCAGAAATTATTGAAAAAAATTTAGATGTGATTGAAAGAAACTGGCCTAAAAATATTCCCTCTGGAATCATTCACGCGGATTTATTTTCAGATAATATTTTCTTTAAAGATGATAAACTATCTGGAATTATTGATTATTATTTTTCCTGCTATGACTTTTATGCTTTTGAGATAGCAATATGCTTAAACGCACTGTGTTTTGAGGGAATGAATGAAAATTTGAGTTTTAATATAACAAAATCAAAGAAATTTATTGATGGATATTCAAGTATAAGACAATTAACCGAGGAGGAGAAAAAATCTCTGAAAGTATTATGTCAAGGAGCGGCTATAAGATTTCTGCTTACAAGAGTTTTTGATTATTTAAATTTAACTGAAGGTGCAATAGTGAAAATTAAAGATCCAGTAGAATATTTAAAAAGGTTAGAATTTCATGACAATGTAGAAAATTACCAGGATTATTTTTTTTGATTATGGAAATTAAAATTTATACAGATGGAGCCTGTGTGGGTAATCCCGGACCAGGAGGTTGGGCTGCTATAGTTCTATTAGAAAACGAAAAGAAGGAGCTATTTGGTGGAGAAAGATTGACAACTAATAATCGCATGGAATTAATGGCCGCAATTAAGAGCCTAGAATATTGTGCTAAACAAGAGGAAAAACAGCCATCTTTAAAACATATAAAAATTTTTACAGATTCTACTTACGTAAAGGAAGGAATTACTGTTTGGATTAATAGTTGGGAAAAAAACAATTGGAAAACTGCTGATAAAAAAAACGTAAAAAATATTGATCTTTGGAAGAGACTTAAAGAACTAGTAAAATCTAATCAGGTTGAGTGGAATTGGGTAAAAGGGCATTCGGAAGACCCTATGAATGATCTAGCTGATAAATTAGCAAAAAAAGCAACTCCTATTTAATTTACTAACTAGATTCTTTCCATAATGTAATTCTGAATTTTTTTTAAATCCTTAGGTAATTTTTCATATTTTTCTTTTTCAACTAATATGTTTTTTAGATTTTCTGGTAATTCTGGTTTTATACTTGTTTCCTCCATAACTACATCCGAAAATTTCGAAGGATGAGCAGTCGCTAGAACTACAATATTTCCTTCTAAAGATATTTTGTTAACTGCACCGATCGCAACAGCTGTATGTGGATCAATTAACATTCCTTGATTCTTGTATACATCATTTATGACCGATTTAGTTTCTTCTTCTGATAAGCTTTCAGAGCAAAAACTTTCCCTAATCTTTTTTAATTCCTTTTTTTCAAGCTTCAATTCTCCCTGTTTGTTAAGATCGTTCATTAATTTTAATGTTTTATTTGAATTACAAGAACAAACATCAAAAATTAATCTCTCAAAATTGCTAGCAACTTGGATATCCATGCTTGGAGAAACTGTATGCTCAACTTTTAAAGGCTTATAAATGCCTGTGTTAACAGTTCTTTTTAAAATATCATTACTATTAGTTGCTATTATTAATTTATTAATAGGAAGTCCCATTTTCTTGGCTATATAACCAGCATAAATATCTCCAAAATTTCCTGTGGGAACTGAAAAGTTTATTTTTTCATCTTCGTTCACAACTTTAAAATAAGAAAAGAAATAATAAACAATTTGGACAACGATTCTTGACCAATTTATTGAATTTACTCCCGACATATTTATTAACTTACTAAAATCTTTATCAGCAAACATTGATTTAACAAATTTTTGGCATTCATCAAAATTACTAGCTAAAGCAATATTAAATACATTGTCTGAATTAACAGTTGTCATAAATTTTCTTTGAACCTCAGATATTTTATTATCTGGATGTAAAACAAAAATTTTCATGTTCTTTCTATCTCTTATAGCGTTTATAGCTGCTGCCCCAGTATCTCCAGAAGTTGCTACAACAACATTAATTTTTAAATTATTTTTCTCTAATATTTTCTCATACATATTTCCAATAACCTGCATGGCGATATCCTTAAATGCTAATGTAGGACCATGAAATAGTTCTAATAAATTTACTTTTCCAAGTTTTTTAATCACTACCACATCATTAACTCTGAAGTTTTTATAAGAATTTTTAACCAAATCTTTAATTTCTATTTCATTGAACTCATCGCTACAAAATTTTAAAATTATTTTTGTAGCCAACGCATTGTAGGAAAGATTTCTAAGTTTTTCTAATTCTTGAGAAGTATATAAAGGAATTTTTTTAGGAACAAAAAGACCGCCATCGGGTGCTAATGCTTTTAAAAAAACATCCTTAAACGAAAAAGTTTTTTGTGTATTTCTAGTGCTTATATATTCCATACCTTCTATTAATATAGAATTTTGATATTATCTAGGCAAAACCTATTACTATCCGATATATGAATTATTTTTATTGGTAAATTTACTTTTTATTTGAGATGTATTTCTTCCAGGCCCAATTTGCAACACCCAAAAGAATTAGTACTAAAATAATAATAAGCAGAGCTATTTTGCCTCCACTTTTATCATCAAAACCAATATGCAAAAATAAAATTGTTGATTCGGGTTGAAATGTCAAAATCTGCCAGATCATTTATTAAAATATTATAAAACTTAATATGTGGCTTTATCTATTAAGATAGAAGTAAAAATCATAAAAAGGTATAATATAGAATAACCAAATAATTTTATTGCTAATTTTTTTTCAAGAATTGAATCTTTTTCTTTAAATAGTTTGTAAGAAATAAACACGTAATAACCACTAAGTACTGCTGCAAGTATTAAATAAATTAAGCCATAATAGTTTAAAAAGAATGGTGATATAGCAATTGGAAATAAAATCAGAGCATATATAAATATATTTAACTTTGTGGTTCTGATGCCAGAGGTAATGGGCAACATTGGAATTTTGGCTTTTCTGTAATCTTCAGATTTATACAAACTTAACGCCCAAAAGTGAGATGGTGTCCATATAAATATAATTAAAAATAAAATGATAGGTTCAAGCGCTATACCGTTTGTCGCTATAGCCCAGCCAATTACAGGTGGCAAAGCTCCAGAGGCTCCTCCAATAACAATATTTTGCGGAGTTTTTCTTTTAAGCCAAATTGTATAAACGAAAACATAAAATAATATTGTAATTGCTAATATCGTTGCAGCAATTAAATTAGAAAAAATATAAAGAGCGATTACAGAAACTAACGATGATAAAATACCAAAAGCAAGAGCTTGATTTTTGGTTAATTTTCCAGTTGGAATCGGTCTAAGACATGTTCTGGTCATTAGCGAGTCCAAATCTGACTCATACCACATATTTAATGCACCAGCAGCGCCAGATCCCAAAGCAACAGCTATAAGCGAAAAAACTGCATCAAGAAAACTAACTTTGACGGGTGCTATTAATAATCCAACTGCACAAGTAAAAATTACCAATGACATTACTCGAGGCTTCATTAAATTAAGAAAAGCCTTCATGTAACCAAAGTAGTCTAACTTTAGTGTTTTTGGTTTTATACTATCCATTTTAAAAAATTAAATATGGGTTTAACTCCCCACTACAAAATAAAACAAACGTGTAAAAAAAGTATAATGAGATTCTGAAACCATGATTGTTATAAATACTCCTATAAGAGTCATAGGCCACAAAAGGACATTAACAATAGCCCAACGTTCCCAATACAAATGCATAAATATCGCCATTATTAATCCTGCTTTTGTAAGCATAAAAGTTACGATTAAAGTCCATCTAAGTAATCCTTGAAAGTCTAAATAATCAACCATGTAGGAAAAAAAACTAAATACAAATAATAAACCCCAAATCCAAAGATAGATTCCAATTTTATGTGTATGTACTTCTTGTTTTTTATTCTGTTCCATTGTTAACCTTACCAAAGATAGAAAAATGCAAAAATGAATACCCACACCAAATCGACAAAGTGCCAATAGAGTCCCATGATTTCAATGGCCTCATAGTTAGATTTCATGCTTGTAAAAAATCCTTTTCGGCCGGTATCAAAGTCTCCTCGAAAAGTCTTTCTGGCAAAAATAAATAGAAAAATTACACCAATTGAAACGTGAGTTCCATGAAAACCGGTAATCATAAAAAAGAAAGAACCAAATTGAGCAGCGCCAAAAGGATTGCTCCAAGGTCGAATACCTTCGTGAAAAATTAATTTTGACCACTCAAACGCCTGCATGCCAACAAAGGCCAGCCCACCAAGTGCAGTAAACAGTAAGAACAAAGCACACAATTTACGTCTCTTTTCGTAACCAAATTTAACTGCAATGGCCATTGTTCCACTACTTGTGATCAATACAAAAGTCATAATTGCGATTAACAGCAAAGGAACTTCTACTCCAAAAACAGTTAGCGCAAATACTTCACTTGCATATGGCCAAGGTACTGTTGTAGATGCTCGAGCCGTCATTAACGAAATTAAGAAACAACTAAAAATAAACGTATCACTTACCAGAAAAATCCACATCATTGCTTTACCCCAAGGAACACCTTTGAAAGCTCTTTGATCGGAACCCCAATCATGCATAAAACCTTTACCACCTTGAGGAAGTTTTGAAATATCAAATTGACTCATTAATTATTTTCTTTTTATGTTGCGATCATTAAACCAAATAAAATCAACCAAACTATAAGTAAAAAATGCCAATAAATAGCACATAGCTCAATTGCTTGTTTGGTTTTTGATACATTAAAATTATTTGTAAGTAACTTTGTAGTAGCTTTTCCCCAAAAAAATAGGCCACCCAATAAATGTAATCCATGTAGCGCTGTAAAGAGATAAAAGAATGCATTTGCAGGATTTGTTGAAGCGTATTGTCCAATACTAACAAAGTGCTGCCAAACTAATAATTGACCTGTAATAAAAGAAAAAGTTAGAAATCCAACTAAAAGTAGAGCATTTTTTGATTTATTAAAATTATTTTGATCAGAATAAACTTTAGCCTTGTTAAAAATAAAACTAGCAAAAATTAAAATAATTGTATTAATCCAAAGCAACCATGGCTCAGATAAACTTTTCCAATCGTGAACTAGCATTCTGTCTGAATAAGAAACAACAAACAAAGAAAAAATAACCGTACTAACGACCATTACTGTTCTAACGCCAAGCTTTGCTTTGCTTAAACCAAAAGTTTTACCATCATGCTCGTTATCAAGAGCGGCTTGTGCTGGCTCCCAAGGCTTTTGAGATAAAAGCTTAAAAATATTTAATTCTTTATTACTCATGTTATTTCAGCCTTTGCTGTTGAAACTTGGCTAGGAGGAACATCCTGTGGAATGTATTCTTTGTCAGATCCCGGTACACTAAAATCATATGGCCAACGATAGACAACTGGTAACTCTTTTCCAAAATTTCCATGTGTTGGGGGATAGTCAGAAGTATGCCATTCTAATGAATTTGCCTTCCATGGATTTCTTTCGGATTTTTCTCCTTTAAAAACACTGCTAAAGATATTGTACAAAAATAAAATTTGGGTAAAACCAACAATTAGAGCTGCTATAGTAATGAATTGATTTAAACCTATTGCGGAAGTCATGTATGGGCTATCGTACATTTCAAAATATCTACGAGGTACTCCAATAAAACCAAGATAATGCATCGGAAAATATATTGCGTATGCTCCGAGGAAAGTTACCCAAAAGTGAATTTTTCCTAAAGTCTGATTTAGGTGTCGTCCTGTAATAAGAGGATACCAATGATAAATTGCTCCAAACACCACCATAAGAGGCGCAATACCCATAACCATATGAAAGTGAGCAACTACAAAATAAGTATCTGATAATGGAATATCAATAATCACATTGCCCAAAAATAAACCTGTTATACCTCCATTAACAAATGTTACGATAAAACCTAGAGCAAATAACATTGGAATTGTAAGATGAATATTTCCTCTCCATAGAGTTAAAACCCAATTATAAACCTTAATTGCCGTTGGAACTGCAATAATTAATGTAGTTGTTGCAAAGAAAAATCCAAAGTATGGATTCATGCCGCTTACATACATGTGATGCGCCCAAACAACAAAGCTAAGAGCTCCAATAATAACAATTGCCCAAACCATCATTCGATAACCAAAAATATTTTTCCTCGCATGAACTGAAATCAAATCAGAAACAATACCAAAAGCAGGAAGCGCAACTATATAAACTTCAGGATGGCCGAAAAACCAGAAAAGGTGTTGAAATAAAATAGGACTACCGCCTCCAGTTTTTAACTTTTCACCCATTGTAAATATATCTGGCATGAAAAAGCTTGTTCCTAGCAAGCTATCAAGAGTCATCATTATACAAGCAACTAAAAGAGCTGGAAAAGCTAAAAGAGCAAGAATTGTAGCAGTAAAGATACCCCAAACAGTAAGAGGCATACGCATCATAGTCATACCACGCGTTCGTGCTTGTAAAACAGTAATTACATAATTCAGCCCACCCATGGTAAAACCAATAACAAAAAGTGAGAGCGATACTAACATTAGTACAATTCCGTATTCAGAACCGGGCGTTCCGGGTAATATGGCTTGCGGTGGATACAAGGTCCAACCTGCTCCGGTTGGTCCTCCAGGAACAAAAAAACTTGAAATCAAAACTAAAACTGCAACTAAAAACATCCAATAACTCACCATGTTCACATAGGGAAAAACCATATCTCTAGCTCCGACCATTAGTGGAATAAGATAATTTCCAAATCCTCCTAAAAATAAAGCGGTAAGAAGATAGATCACCATAATCATTCCATGCATAGTCACTGATTGATAATAAGTAGCCGGACCAAGAAAAGAAAAAGTTTCTGGAAAACCAAGTTGTAATCTCATTCCCCAAGATAAAACCAATCCTATTAGACCGATTGCAGTCGCTGTTAGAGCGTATTGAACTCCGATAACCTTCGCATCCTGACTGAAAACCCATTTGGTCCAAAAACTTTTAGCATGATATAATTCTTGCTCAGGAGCTTCCTTTGCAGGAATGTGCTCTACTGGTGGAGCATAACCGCCAGACGAAGA
>ENA-ORDI01000597-ORDI01000597.1-marine-metagenome-genome-assembly--contig:-NODE-597-length-23794-cov-7.112114_pt1 | contig 23794 bp, 16 predicted proteins | sample MGYA00248628_ERZ508525 | MGnify/ENA primary metagenome ERZ508525 (study PRJEB26195, sample SAMN05422138) | marine metagenome | isolation source: East of Porto Seguro, South Atlantic Ocean | place... | reverse complement strand
AAAGTGGATATGAGCGACCGGCACAAGATGCTGCGGGATAAGTATACGGAAAAATACCGGCAGTTAGATTTGATCGAATAAAATAAGAAGTCCCTTATTGTAGGGACTTTTTATTTTTCTATTATTATCCTATTTCATCAACACCACTTTCTGTTTTTCAACAAACTCCCCGCTCTGCAGCCGCACAAAATACACGCCGCTGGGTTGGTTGCCGGCATTCCACACAACTTCATATTCACCAGCAAAAATTTCTTCATTTATCAATGTTTCCACAAGCCTTCCGGTTACATCGATTATTTGTATTAGCGAGCTATGCCTCGCCGCTACGCTAAACCGGATGGTGGTAGATGGGTTGAAGGGATTTGGATAAACAGCACTGATACTGGCATTTTCAACAAAAACATTTGCTTCATTTTTTGCACTAATCACTTCCGGATTTCGAAAAAGGAAAAATACCCATTTGGCTACAGTTAAATCCGTCATTCCCACTGTAGGAGGATAAAAATATGCACGTATTAGTGTTTGATTAGGATTTTCTGTTAACTGATGGACTAACGTTAATTTCCGAATATGTTCATAAGCTTGTTGTGCATAGTATATTAATGAATCATCATTAGTAGAATTCCCATTCTCATTCCAATACTCGATGGGAATATCATTTGAATTTTCTGTTTCTACAAAAAATGAATCTGCCGGGAAAAAACTGTGGGGAAAATAGATTTGCCCCTGTCCCATCCAAATAATGGTTGCATAGAAAACAGTATCTCCCGTTTCAGAGTAATTGAATTGTATCCACCCAAAATCTCCAGGGGACTGATAAAAAATATCAAAAGGAAAACCTGAATTATCACAAGGAATACAAATCGGAAAATTCAGAGTCGTTCCCTCTTCAAATTCACCGGTTAGATAATCGCTAATTAAAATGCCAAAAGATGCAGAATCATCGGGCAGATCAAAATTGATCTGTGGTAAAGCAACAGAAATAAAAATGTTAAAGGTTAATAACCATTCAACTAATTGTTTCATCATAAATCTTCAAGTTGATAAAAGTTACAACCAAATACCTCCCCCCAATAAAATTTTTAAACAAAAAACCCCTTTCCATCTACACTTTGTTACGATGGATAAACGGGGCTTTTATTATTGATAATTGATTTTTTATCTATATGTTTTTAAAAGTGTATACCCATGATCATTCTTATTTTGAAGGGATCTACACCCTCAGATACATTGGTGATTGCAATAGCGGTTCCAAATGCAATCCACAAACCATCCCTTCCGTGTGAGATAACTGGTCCCAAGTATTGATGTTCACGATCCCCACGGAATTCCAGTCCAACTGATAAAAGCGAATTTAGACGCTTACTCAGTCCAGCATTATATTTCCACATTGTTTCCGTTTCACCATCATACATCACGATTTCAAAAACAGGATTAACGGCTGCATTCACTGAACCAAAATCGCGGGCCAATATTAATTTTCCTTCATAGACATGTTTAGAGAAATCCGTATTGCCTTTATATTCAAAATAGAGCAGCGGATCCACTAAATACTGACCTTTTTCACCAATACGATAACGCATGCGTATTTTATAGCCATCATATTGGAACGCTTTGCCGGGACTTTGACTGAAATCCTGGTAAATGCCAACGTCAAAACGTTCATTCATCCCTATTTCCAGTTCCAGATTATGAACCACTTTAACAGCATCCTTGGTTTGCATACGATCTTTCCCTTGGAACGTCAAATAGTGTTCTAGTTCTGCCTTGCCGGGTTCCATCGTAATGTATTCATAGGTCCATACATATCTCCTGTTATCAGCATTAACAACACTGATCAACAAGATAGTTAATAGTAAAATATTCGCTTTTTTATTTTTCATGAAATTAGAATCTAATAATGAAGTAGTAATATTGAGACTGATTCTCAATAACAATAATAATGCATTTATTATATTTAAAGCAAGTTCATATACAAAATTTTCTTGTTGAAATGATGAATAAATTATAAACTCGACTGACCAGTCGGTTTAGTTTATGAACGAATCAAAGCAACTACAACGTAAAGCACAGATCCTTGACGCTGCATTGGCAGTCATTGTCCAAAAGGGCTACGAAAATAGCCGCATGGATGATATTGTGGCTTCATCCAAAATGAGTAAAGGCGCAATCTACTGGTACTATAAATCAAAGAAAGAAATCTACCTCTCCCTAGTCAATCATTGGGTACATAATTACAGCGCTGTATTAAATCATATTGTGGATACCGATCGTTCTGCGTCCGATCAACTACGTTCACTTTTTCAGTACTTTACCGTTCAATATGAAAAAGATCCTGTTGTTTTCAAAGCATTGTTAGAATTCTGGTCCATGGCCGGACGTGATCCGGAGTTCAATGACAAACTCCAAAAAGTATATAGTGAATTTGTAAACCTCATTTCAACCATCATTCAGCAAGGTATGGATAACGGTGAATTCAAAAACCTGGATGTAGATATCACAGCAATGTCCATCATGGTCAATATTGAAGGTATTATGTGGTTCACCCTTTTCAAATTAAAAAACACCAGTGCCCGGAAATACATTCAGACCATTTCTGATTTCATTCTTTCCGGGTTGATTAAAAAATAGGATATATAATGAGCAGAGAAACTTTAGAACTAAATACAGGCGGGCAATTTCTCGTGCAACCCATTGGCTCCCACCCTGTCTTCAGTAGAGAATCCTTCACTGAGGAACACCGGGAAATCGAAAAAATGGTCATTGATTTCGCCAAAAAACGCATTTATCCCAATGTATTGAATATTGACAAGTTCAATAAGGAACTGACCCTCAGATTAATGAAAGAGATCGGTGAACTCGGGCTTTTGGGTGCAGATATTCCAGAAGAATACGGTGGTATGAACCTGGATAAAATAACCTCTGCCATTGTAATGGAAGGATTATGCCGGGGCGGTTCAGCCTCTTTTGGAGTAACCTCCAGTGTACAAACATCCATCGGCAGCATGGGTATTGTCTGGTTCGGTACCAAAGAACAAAAAGAAAAATTTCTTCCGGATCTGGTTACTGGCGAAAAAATAGCTTCCTATGCCCTGACCGAACCATCAGCAGGCTCCGATGCCACATCAGGAAAAACAACTGCCATACTCTCGGAAGATGGGAAATATTATATTTTAAATGGTGAAAAGATTTTTATTACGAATGGCGGCTGGTCAGATGTATTCACTGTATTGGTGCAGGTGGATGGTGACAAATTCTCCGGTATACTTGTAGAAAAAGGAACAGAAGGATTTGAGATCGGCGCTGAAGAAAAGAAAATGGGTATGAAGGGTTCTTCCACCACTTCACTCAAATTCACAGATTGCAAAGTACCAGTTGAAAATCTTTTGTATGAGGTTGGTAAAGGTACTGATATTGCCTTTAACGCCTTGAATATCGGCCGCTATAAATTGGCAGCATCCTGTTTAGGCGGAGCAAAGACATGCATCGAAGAAACAATCAAATATATTAACGAGCGCCGGCAATTCGGGCAAGCGATCGCCAATTTTGATGCCATTAGGGGTAAAGTCGCTGATATGACCATTCGTATCTACTGTTGTGACAGCATGACCTATCGGACCATTGGTCTGATCCAAAATGCTATCGATGAATTGGATCCCGCCGCTGAAGACTATTATATCCAAATGGGCAAGGCTATGGGAAAATACGCTATAGAAGTGTCCATGGCCAAAATCTACGGCAGCGATACCAGTGATGAGATCATTGATACTGGATTGCAATGTTTCGGCGGTTACGGCTTTATTGAAGAATACCCTATGGCCATGGCCTATCGCGATGACCGTATCAATAGCATTTGGGAAGGAACCAACGAGATCAATCGCATGATCATTACTGGGTTCTTGATGAAAAAAGCGCTCATGGATGAATTAGATGTTCGCGCTGCCTTGGATGGTCTAGACGATTTCTTGAATGACCCAGAAAATTCTTTTTCTCTGAACAGTTTACAGGACGAAGCCAGAGCCATAGAAGCTGGCAAACGACTAGCACTGCTCATATTCAATGAAGCTATTTGTGAATTTGGCCAGGACTTAAAACACCTGCAGCAACTGGGAGATCTGTTAGCTGATGCGTTTACTCTTTTGTATGCCGGGGAAGCAACAATATGCAGGGTCAACAATGCCACAGCAGGAAACGGGCAATCGCTGATACCACCCATGATCGCCCAAGTAAATACCATTGAAGCCTGTCAGGAGATAATAACAAAATTACAAACTGCAATACGGTATTTATTTCCATCTGGAGCTACAGTTGATCTGGTTGAAAAAATTAAAAAATTAGAATCCGCCATGAATCTTGATACTGATACGATTTCTTTGAAACAGGAGATTGCTCATTTCATGGTTAAACAAACTTCATACCCTTTTTAGGAGATTATTATGTCTAAATCTGTCATTATTGATGCAGTCCGTTCGCCTATTGGAGTAAAGAACGGCAGTATGATCGGCATCCGCCCAGATGACCTGACAGCACAGGTCGTACAGGGTTTGCTTGATCGCAACCAGGAAATTGCGTTTGAACAAATCGAAGATCTTTCATTGGGCTGTGCCTTTCCGGAAGGCCCCCAAGGCATGCTCATGGGCCGCGGTGTGGTAGTTCTGGCTGGATTACCTCACACTACAACTGCCAATACAGTGAATCGCTTTTGCGGATCCAGTATGGATGCACTGCATCAGATCAGCACACGCATTGAATGCGGTGATATAACTGTAGGTATTGCTGCCGGTGTGGAAGATATGTTTTCTATTCCTAATGGTGGATTTGCTCCAGATCTCAATCCTTTACTTGCTGAGCAAGAATATTATATCAGCATGGGCGAAACCGCTGAAAATTTGGCAAAGGAAGGAAATATTTCCCGAGAGGATCAGGAAGCGTTCACCATATCCTCCCATGAAAAAGCATTAAAGGCAGCAACAGCTGGTAAGTTTGACAATGAATTGATCCCAATCGACTTCTATGGGGAATTGACCATTGAAAAAGATGAAGGTCCCCGAGAACCTGATGCTGAAAAAATAAAGAGCCTGCCACCAGCATTTATTGAAAATGGAACTGTTACAGCAGCCACAAGCAGTCCTTTTTCAATAGGCGCTGCAGCTGTATTACTCACGTCTGAAGGATTTGCCAAAGAACATAATTTGAATATCCGCGCATCTGTGGTGAGCAGAGCTGTCGCCGGCGTTGAATGGGAACGCATGGGTGTGGGACCCTTACCTGCTACTGAAAAAGCCCTGGCGAAAGCAGGCTTGAAGCTTGATGATATTGACACTATTGAATTAAATGAGGCATTTGCTGCTCAAGCGCTTTTTGTTATTCGTGAAGGCGGTTGGGATATGAATAAAATCAACCTGAACGGCGGTGCTGTTGCCTTAGGCCACCCTCTCGGTTCATCCGGAGCACGTATTATTACGACACTGATCAATGTGATGGAACAGAATGATACTCATAGGGGCCTGGCCACCATGTGCATTGGAACCGGCCAGGGAATTGCTACAATTATTGAAAGATAAATTGTTATGAAAATCAAAGAACCATTCAGCGCTATATCCCATGCAGTCGGTGCAGTTTTTGCAATCCTGGCTTTGATCCTGTTGATTTACGAATCTTTCGATCCCATCAAGCCCTGGCATATTGCTTCATTTTCTGTTTTCGGCTCCGGGATGTTCCTCTTATACACAGCCAGCGCTATATACCACTGGCTTCCGGTATCACCGAAATATGTAGAAAAGCTGCGGACTTTAGACCATGCCATGATCCATGTCCTGATCGCTGCAACGTATACACCCGTATGCCTGATTCCTTTACGGGGAGTTTGGGGCTGGAGCTTGTTCGGTGTTATCTGGGGACTGACTATATTTGGAATCCTGCTTAAAATTTTCTGGAAAAATCTCCCCAATTGGTTTTCACTTACATTTTATATTTTTATGGGCTGGCTTTCTGTGATTGCCATTTGGCCTATGATACAGATTTTGCAAGTGGGTGCTCTGGTCTGGATTTTTGTGGGCGGATTTTTCTATACGGTTGGTGCCATTATACATGGAATCAATAAACCGAATCCGATTCCCAATGTTTTTGGCGCACACGATATATTTCACGTATGTGTTTTGCTGGGCAGTTTTGCCCACTTCATGTGCATGTATAATTACATTACACTATTTGATTAATTAACGGGGAATTCATGTCGCAAAAAATTGAAAAAGCTGCCATATTGGGTGCCGGTGTCATGGGCGCACAGATCGCCGGACACCTGGCCAATGCCGGAATCCACTGCCTATTATACGATATCAATCAAGAGTTAGCTGAAAAAGGTTTGGAAACATTAACGACCCTAAAACCTGCTCCGCTGTTTGATAAGAAAAATACAAAGTTGATTACGCCTTGCAATTATGATGAACACCTGGAAAAACTCCAGGAAGCGGATTGGGTTTTGGAAGCAGTTGCAGAAAAGATAGAGATCAAGCATAAAGTATATGAGAATATTATACCCCATTTAAAACCGACAGCAATCCTAACCTCAAATACATCCGGTATTCCCTTAGCTGATCTAATCCAAGTAATGCCTGATGAACTGCAAAGCAGGTTCATGATCACGCATTTTTTTAACCCGCCTCGCTATATGTATTTACTTGAACTAGTGAAGGGTAAACACACTTCAGATGATGTATATCAAGCCATGGCTGATTTTGGTGAGGACGTTTTGGGGAAAGGGATCGTCCATGCCAAGGATACACCGAACTTTATCGGCAACCGTATTGGTGTTTTCAGTATGTCGGTTACATTCCATACAGCTATTCAGCAGGGACTCACCGTTGAGGAAGTAGATAAATTAACTGGAACCATTGTGGGCCGACCCAAAAGCGCTACGTTCCGTACAGCTGATGTTGTGGGCTTGGATACAATGGTGAATGTATCCAAAACGACGTATGAAAAAGTAGTGAATGATGACGAACGGGAAATGTTTGCTATTCCAGACATTCTGCAAAAGCTCGTGGATGATGGCCGGCTCGGCCAGAAGACAAAAGCCGGTTTCTACAAAAAAACGGAAGACGGCATTCTTTCAGTGGATATGAAAACTGGAGAATATTCTCCACAGAAAAAAGTTCGGTTTGATGGTTTCAGGTTAGCAAAGGATCACACATCCACTGCTGGAAAAATCAAAGCGCTGGCAACCAGCGATGATAAAGCAGGGAAATTTTTCTGGGAAACCATGGCTCGTGGTCTTATTTACAGCGCCAATCGAATACCGGAGATCAGTGATGATATTGTAAATATTGATAACGCCATCAAATGGGGTTTCGGCTGGGAGCTGGGCCCTTTTGAATCCTGGGATGCTATTGGTGTCCAGGCTTCTGTTGACCGCATGCAGTCTGAAGGACGAAAAGTTCCCCAGTGGGTTTTAGATATGCTGGCTGCCGGACGTGATGCATTCTATAAAACCGAAAATGGCGTCAAAACATATTATGATGTTATATCCGGTGCAGCTAAACCGGTGACATCCAGTAAAAAGGAGATCAATCTAAACTTGCAAAAATCAGCGGGAAATCTTGTCCACCGCGATTGGAGTGCCAGCCTGGTTGACCTGGGCGATGGTGTATTGAATGTTGAATTCCATTCTGTGTTACAACCCACCCTTAATCCCATCGACGGTTCACTGATCGATACAATTAACAAAGGTCTTGATCTGGTAGAAAACGGTGATTACAGTGGTATGGTCATTGGCCACCAAGGACAGAATTTTTCCGCTGGTGCAAACCTGGCACTAATATTGGAAGCATGCGAAACCGAGAACTGGGATGCCATGGAACTGGCGATTAAAACGATGCAGGATACCACACAGCGGATCCGCTTCAGTAAAAGCCCTGTTGTTGCTGCGCCCTTTGCATTAACATTAGGCGGTGGTGTGGAAATTGCTGCACCGGCGGCAGCCCGCGTCGCAGCAGCTGAACTGTATATGGGTTTGGTGGAAGCAGGTGTAGGTTTAATTCCGGGTGCCGGCGGTAACCTGCGCATTATTCTCAACTTGATGGGCGATAGTTCCAGCCGCGTGGGCGGTTTCCAGAAAGTGCAGAAAGCATTTGAAAACATTGGTTTCGCCAAAGTTTCATTCAGTGCTGAGATGGCCCGGGATATGGGTTATTTACTCGAAACAGATGATATAATCATGAACAAGGCACACCTTATTACAAAGGCAAAACAAAAAGTATTGGATCTAGCTAATGGATACGAACCTCCGGTATACCGGGATGATCTCAAGCTGCCCGGTGCCGGTGGACGTATAGCCATGCACATGGCTCTCAAAGGATTCAAGATCCAAGGTAAAATATCAGAACATGACGAAAAGATCGGCCAGAAATTAGCATTTGTCTTAACTGGCGGAGATAAAGCTGGGCTGACCAAAACAGTTGATGAACAATATCTGTTGGATATCGAGCGTGAGGCTTTTGTATCCCTCGCAGGTGAATCCTTAACCCAAGATCGTATACGATTTATGTTAAAGAAAGGGAAACCGCTGCGTAATTAACAGATATGTTTACAATTTGTTAACTGTATAAAATACATTTTCATATTTAACTTTATGTTCTGATTCCTTACGGATAATGGACTCAAAAACAGCGAGCACAAGCAACCCGCCTCACGGCGAAACCATCCTAAAAACGATAGCTATTTTTGCTATCCTATACTTATTCCTGGTTAGCATCGGCATGATTGGCAGCGCCTTTAAAGGTATGGGTAAAGAATTTGCAGTACAGCTGATCCAAAGCAACGCCGGCCCGCTCATTGGCCTTTTTATCGGTATTCTCGCCACAAGTATAATTCAAAGCTCTTCAACGACAACATCATTGGTTGTGGGTATGGTTGCCGCTGGAACGTTTGGCGATGATTTTCGCATTGCTGTGGCCGCCGCTGTCCCTTATATCATGGGTGCCAATATTGGTACAAGTATTACCAACTTAATTGTATCACTGGGGTATATCGTTAACAAAAACGAATTTCGCCGGGCTTTTTCTGCTTCAATTGTTCATGATTTTTTTAATGTTATGTCTGTATTAATCCTCTTCCCAATGGAAATGGCATTTGGCTTGATCAGCAAAAGCGCAAGCTGGTTAGCAGAACTTTTAGTTGGGTCAGAATCTTTTTCGTTCAATAGCCCCATCAAATTAATCACTGATCCAGCAGTCGCCTGGGTGAAAGAACTTTTCAAACAACAGGAAATCATTAATTATAACTGGCTATTATTAATCGTCGCTTTTTTATTATTATTCCTTTCCTTACGTTATTTAAGCAAATTGATACGTAGCCTTGTCATACATAAACTGGAAGCATTTTTTGACAGCCACATTTTCAAAACAGCTGGACGTGCCATGTTATTCGGTGTATTTATAACGATTCTCGTGCAGAGCAGCTCAATTACAACTTCCCTGGTCGTTCCCCTGGCAGGTGCAGGTATTTTACGGCTTGAACAGATTTTCCCCTATACACTTGGTGCAAATATTGGTACTACTATAACTGCACTTCTGGCCAGTCTAGTCTCCGGCACGATTGCTCCTCTGGCTGTCGCTTTTTCGCACATGATATTTAATATTTTTGGCATTGCCATTATCTGGCCAATTGAAAGAGTTCGAAATATACCTATCATAACAGCAAAGTGGTTTACAGAAATAGCGATACAAAATAAAATTTATCCAATCATCTACATATTGGTTGTGTTTTTCATCGTTCCATTAACCTTAATTTTCCTCGTGAGGTAAACCATGTCACTATTCAAAGACGTTATCAATTTATGGAAAGCAGATGATCTGCTTTCCCAGTCCTGGGATGAGTCCTATAAAATGCTGAATCTTTCCCATGAAATTTTCCAGCAAGCGCTGATCTATCTGCGAAATGGAGAAAATATTGACACATTGAAAGCATTGAAAAAGCGCGATAAGGAAATCAATGAATATCAGCGGGATGTTAGGCGCAAAGTATTAACTCATTACGCAGTGGAACAGGACACATCCAATATGGCAGACGGGCTTATACTAATAAATATGGTGGTGGATATTGAACGGATTGGTGATTACTGCAAGAATATCCTAGATTTAGCCATCAACCATGATCAATCAATAAATTCTTCCGAAATATCAGAAGATTTAGCCATGATCGAAGAAGAAGCAAAAAGTCGTTTTGAAAAAACAATACAGGCAATTCAAGCTCAAGATGTTGAAATTGCGAAATCGCTCATGGAGGGATATAAAGAACAAATGACCGGTAAATCAGATGCAATCGTAAACGGTATTCTTAAAGATGAACTCCATTTTGGCAGTGAAGCACGAACAGCTTCAATTGCCCTCTATGCCCGTTATTTGAAGCGCATTGGTGCTCATCTAAAAAATATTACTACAACCCTGGTGAATCCCTTTGATGCAATTGGATATAAAGAATAACATTTAATCGAGTCCAAATAAAAAAGGCCGCTCAACGAGCGGCCTTTTTTATAGTTAACAATAACAGATCTTATAGTGAAATCCTTAATCCCAGCTGCATTCTCCAGCGGGAAAATTCACCGAAATCATCCGAGAATGTCTCTGTTGCACCATTGAAGCTGAAAACAGGTTCACCATCGTCAGTCCAACTATCCAGTGTCAGGGGAGATGTAGCAGAGGCATTTGCGATCTTGCGGACACCCATGCTGGAGCTGATTAGATTTCCAACATTCATGATATCCAGGCTCACTTCTACTTTACGCCCAACGACTTCGAATTCATTATTGATACGCAGGTCAATATTGCTGAACCACGGATTCAACAAACCATTACGTTCGGCAATCTTACCCCGGTTCTCACTCAAGTAAGGATCCTGCTTAATAAATGCATCCAAAAGAGCCCAATCAGATGAATTGGTCAGGTTGATATCACTTTCATTTTCTGGAATGTAAATGAGGTCATTGCCGCCAAATCCATCTCCATTCACATCACCGGAATAAACATGGGAATAGCGATTCCCACCGGAATAGATATAGCGGTTGCCCTCGCCCATTTCAAAGAACATTCCAAAATTGGTTGCCATGGATTTACTCCATTCGTGGCGATGAGAGGCTGTGACAATGATGCGTTGCTTCATACCGAATTGAGACGGAGCTAAACGGGGTTTGTTCGGATCGCCTTGAACAGGTTGACTTGAATAAAGGACCGATGCAATTTCTGTGGATTGCAGGTTATTTTTGGAGTCTAGATAAGTATAGGCAGCACTCCAGTTGATACCTTTATTCTTACCGCGCAATTGTGCCGTAAGCGTCATACTTGAACCTTCATCAGTATTGTCTATAACGTAGACACCAGCACCACCGTCATCATTAAGCTCGAAGTCAGCAGCTAATCCGCCATAATTATCAGGCACCCACGTTGTATAATATGGCCGACCATCAGCCAGTGTACCTACTGGCTCAACCAAATCTGCATTGCGCATATAAATAGCGTTTTTATCTGAACTTTGAACTAATTCAACCGTGGCCAGCATTCCACCCGGAAGCGCTTTATCCACTGCCAGGTTTATAGTCTGTACTTGCGGCCATTTAAAATCGGTCACCATTGAATTTAGATCATATGATTGTTGTAAAACTGATGGAAGTCCTTCATATCCAACACGATCTGTTCCATCATCTGTTTCATGGTCAGGATTGCTACCGTCTCCAGGAATATTTGGATTCGCTCCGGGATTGGAAAAGATATTCCCTACCCAAACAAATGGCAGTCTACCTGTAAATACTCCAAATCCACCTCGAACCTGAAGTGAGCGGTCGTCATTAGCCCAGTTAAAACCAACACGTGGAGATAAGATAGGATCATCACTTGGTAATGCAGCCTGATCAATTGTTTCGGGCTCATCATTTTCATCAAGTAAAGTCAATCCTGTAGAAAATGGATTTTCAACAGGGCTATTATTGTACTTTGGAATGTCTATTCTTACACCTGCAGTCACATTGAGATTTTTATTCAATGCAAACTCATCCTGAACATAAAAAGACATTTGCGCAACATCGATTTTTTCTCCTTTATATGGACCTGATCCAACTGCATCATTGAACTTTATGTAATTGCTGTCCGGATGGGTTTGAGTAAAAAAGGTATCCAAATCGGGGAATGTTGTTCCACCCAAAATGAATCCAATATCAAATAAGAAGTATGGCAGGAAAAACACACCATGCCGGAAAATGTTAAAAGAGTTAAAGAATTTAAAACTCTCATAATTAAACCCGGCTGTAATAGCGTGCTGACCCATATAATAGGTCAGGTTATTCGAGACCTGCAGAACATCCTGGTCCAGGATATTGTGAATGGAAAATGGTTCATGACCAACTGTTGTATAGGTTGCACCAGCTTCACCAATTTCAACCGTGGGGAAGTCCACACTGAAAGGTACACGATAATCCCGAAACTTATTCTTACTGATAAAAAAGCGATTGGCAATTTTACTGCTGAACATACTGTTCAACTCCAATGCATAAGAATCCAGTATATTATTGATCTGATAGCCGGAATTCTTAAAAGGTAAACTTGATGCATTGGGGCCGCGGCCAGTATTGTTATAGCTCAACACGAAACCATGGGGAGGAAGATCCCGAGAAGCTTCCAGTTTGTTATAGCGTAGTGTCAAGTTATGCTGATCGCTGATATTCCAGTCTAATTTAGCCAAGAATTTTACATTATCAGTATTATGTGTATAATCTTCCCAGGGACCAGTATCATAGTTATAGACGTCCTTCATACGATTGCTGATCTGCTGCATGACTGAACTTTCAACCCTAGAACTTTTATCTGCATAATAATTGGTCCCAGGATCATTGCGGTGTTCATTTTCCATATTAATAAAAAAGAACAATTTGTTAGGAATGATGGGCCCGCTAACCGATATACCGGACTGGCTGAACTCCAATGAAGGGTCTGCGACCACTTCAGCATCACCTACTTTATTTCCGACAAAACTTTCGTTCCGCGCATAACTGTATACTGAAACTTGCAGGTCATTGGTTCCGCTTTTCGTTACCGTATTAATACCGGCACCTGTGAAACCGCCTTCTCTTACGTCAAAAGGTGCGATGGAAACCTGGACCTGTTCCACAGCGTCGTAAGAAACCGGCTCTGAATTGGTCTGACCCCCGGGAGCCGGATCATCCAGACCAAAGGGGTTGTTAAAATAAGAACCGTCGAGTGAAATATTGTTGTAAAGCCAGTTACGTCCTCCAAAACTGAAGTTGCCATCACTGCGAGGATCGAGTCGCGTTAGATCTCTTGTACTTCGTTTAATGGATGGCATGGCTGCAACCAGATCTGCTCCAATGTATGTAGCTGCTCCTGTACGGCCGCTGTTCATCACATCGTCTTGCTCACCTACAACTTCCACGCCAGCCATTTCGATGGCTTCCTGTTGTAATGAGAAATTCAGTCGCGCTGATGATCCTAAATTTAAGGTAACATTCGATTCAGTTTGTGTTTTGTAACCTATATATGACACCGTTATAGTGTATGGTCCGCCCACACGCATATTGGGTATATTAAAAACACCACCGCTGCGTGAAGTAGTACCGTAGGTTATACCACTGGGTTCATGGGTGGCAACAATGTTAGCTCCTTCAAGACCTGCGGCATCTGCTTCAGAGACGCTACCTGCAAGTTCAGATGTAGTAACACCTTGAGCCAACAAAGAGAAACTCATAAAACATAACAGTGAAATTAAGGATATAAAAATTTTCTGTATCTTCTTCATGTTACTATCTCCCTGGATTTTTGATCGATATATTGTGCATTACACTTTATAGAAATGATTTTTATGTTCTATTTATCTTATGAATTATAATCATAAGATAGAAATTAACAAATAACTACTTTAATGAATATCAGAAACTATATTTCAATCCGATTTGAATATGTGAAAAATCTTCCATCGTTTTAAATTGGGTTCCCTCTGCTCCATAAAATTGTGTAATCGATAACTCAAGATCCAAATTTTCAACAGGCGAATAAGATACACCGCCACCCAGCATAGCTTGATTGTCTTCCAAGTCCATAAATGTATTTATTCTGATTTCCAAAGCATCGTCCCAGTAATTTCCTGTGGCTGACAAAAACATGCCTAAATCCGTGAACATGGCAAAGGGAGTGCCCATGCCCTGTTGAAGTTCATCTTCATCCATAGCTATCAATTCTATAGGATTGCCATTTTCATCATATGCATAAGTAGAGCCATTTACTGCCAGTACATCATTACCGATTAGTTGAATCATTAACGTTATGTCATTCGTGGTTGTGTATTCTAACTGGGAAGCAAATTGGACATAAGCAGCATCATAGAACGTTTTTATATCAGTAGTATGGTCATTATTAGTATTAAAATAACCGACCTCAGTTCTCCCTGTTAAATCTCCGAAAAATGTGACAATATCAATTCCAATGATATTCGTTTTTCGGTAAGTGAGTACAGGTGCTGCCCCATCCATGTAATAATTGTAGCCAATTAAAGAAAATCCCCTGTCTCGTCCAGAAAAATAGGATAGGCTGATATCGCTATTGCCCATAGTGGTTTGCACACGCATGCCATATTCCGCCATTGTTTCTCCAGCAGTCAAGAAATAACCAGGATCATCCATCGCTATGGGAAAATCATCTTCGCCAAACGGATAGCGATTGGGTTCGTGTTCCGGTATGACAATCGCTTCCAACTGCCAGTCATTCCAGTAATATTTCACGGAAGCGGACAAAGTACCAATTTTCCGGTCAGCCCCTGCTAAAAACATATAATAATAATCATAAGGATTGAGATTGTCCGTGGGATTGTTGCCATCCACAGCGCCCCAGGCGTGGATTTGTTTACCCACTTTCACTTCTCCCCAACTGGGATACCAAATTAAATACGCTTCCCGGTAGTCAATCTTTGGATCGCCTCCAGTCCATCTAAATTCAACTGCGGAACTTGTTATAAAATCAAAATCTCCTTTTGAAAATCCTACTTCAAGTTCTGCGATCCTAAATGGTAGAGATATATTGGAGAGATCAGAGGTCCGGTGCATAGTGATCGGTTGGAATGAACCTGAATAATTCCATTGTCCACTAACCAAAGAAATCAGCAGAAAGGGAAAAGATAATCGTTTCATTTAGTTGTGTGGTAAACGTTTTAGATTCTTTTCCTGGAATAAATTTTCATCAATTCCAGTATCCACTTGAACATCGGAAAATGTCACTTCAGTTGAATGCTTTTTCTGGACATCTTCCACAAACACTTTCTTTATAACATAATAATTCTTTAGTTTTTGAAACGTAAACGATTTTTTCTTTTTTAGTTCCCCACGTTTATCAAACGATTCTTCTTTTACACCATACAAACCATCTTTAGCTATCCAGGAAATATGTTTTGTATAGGTTGATTTTGCTTCAGGTTTAGGAATGATTTCCAACACATAACAATCAACTTCATCTACATGCTCATCATCAAGGCGGTTATATTTATTTTCATCAAGTTCACGGCTGGAAAGATCCTCATAGCTCAAATCAGAGCCCATAAACGAGTCTCCTTTTTTCTTCGATGAAATTCTGCGCACCTTTTTAAATGCTGGCAGCCACATGCGCATTTCATCATCTTTATCATCATGCTCTATTTTGAGAAATGCCACACCTTTATCATCCTTTGGCTCTATGAACCAGATAATCTGTTTTTTATTGCCATCGGTGGATTTTGATACCATGGCATTTGTTCTGGATTTTCCTTTGGAGTTCGTCAATACCATCTTGGTTTTGTTGGATAAATCTTTCGGAGTTGGTTTTTCATCAACCATCTTGGCTATTTCATAACCGGTCTGACCAAGAACAAATGATATGCTAATGATTCCAAAAATGAATTTTTTCATATTGACCTCTAGAGTTTAATTAGTTTATGTTTTAACAATTCTGCTGTGGTTGCTAATATTGTCAACGTGCCTACAGACGTCGATATCATTCCAAAAACCATAAGCCCGCCCATATGCTGAATAGGTAAAAATTGCGAAAACAACAATGCCCCAAAAGCCATGTTGGACAATGCATCCAATATGATAGGATAACCCACATCATCCACAACTTCCCTGCTCAAAACATCTACACTCACTTTTTGTTTGACCAAACGCCTATATTGAGAAATATAGTGGATGGCGAAATCCACACCAACGCCAATAATAATAGAAGACAGGATAGCGGTAATATGGTTTAAATCCACTCCAAAAATACCCATAAATCCAAAATTTAGTATCACTGCAGACATCAATGGCACCACAGCCAATAGGCCCCATAAGATTCGTTTAAAAAAGAATCCTGCAATCAGGGCGATCAATACAATAGAGATAGAAATACTGATAGCTGAAGATCGTATGATCAAAGTAATGAGGTCCCTGAAAACGACCAGCATGCCAGTGACGGTGATCTTATCGGTGGCTTCAAGTGAGTCTGCAATAAAATCATGAGTGGATTCCACATATTCAATAATCAGAGAGGATGTCATATTGCGCATGAATGTTGTCATGAGCCCTGAAGAATATTCATAATCAACAAGGGAGCTAAAATCATCTGGATCCCCAGACATGGCATACAAGGTAAAAAGGTTATTTACTTTCCCACGCTTATCCGGAATGGTTTCGTAGTCAGGATCGTCATCCATCACAGTTCGATGCATTTGTTTAATAGCATCAGCAATGGACATGGATGTTGTAACCTTCTGATTTTCTTCCATTTTATTCTGCAGTTTTTCTATTTTGGCCAGTGTTTCAGGTTCTTTCATATCACCTTCAAACCGGAACTGCATATCTAGGGTCCCGATCATTTCCCGATCAAGAAATTTCATGGTTTCCCTGATGAGGGTACCTTCTTTAAAAAATGATTGCATATTGACTTCCACACTGAGCCAATTAATGCCAATGAGTCCTATGAATACCAGAATTAAACCAGAACTCAAGACACGTTTTGGATTTTCCAAAACTCCTTTGCCGAATCTATCTATAACGTTTTCCAGAAAGCTGGTTTCTCTGACTGCTTTCGAATCAAGATTCCATTTTTTTAAAACCAGCAATGAAGGCAACAGTGTGTATGAAAGAACCAAGGCCCAAAGAATACCTATAGCGATCGTCACTCCATACCCTGTCTGAACTTCCAATGGTGAATAAATCATTGACAAGAATGCGGCAGCAGTAGTGATACTGGTAAGGAAGATGGGCAAAGTAAGTGAATCCATGGTTTGTTCAACTGCAAGCTGTGTATCACCTGATTGCCTGAGTTTTTTAAAAAACTTGGTAATGATATGAACACCATCAGAATTCGCAATAGTTAGCAAGATGATAGGCATGGATGTATTGATCAGGCTGAATACAAAACGCCTCGAACCTGTAATTTCCAGCACCCAGCCCATACTGCCCATCATGGCAATCAATGAAAAGAAAATAACCGACAATACCATAAGTACCGCAGGAAAACTTCTCAAGCTAAACAAAAGGATCAAGATCATAATGAGCATTCCGATGCTGACCAGACCTGCTACATCTTCACGGATCAATGCTGAAACCACACCATTCACATAAGGCACTCCGCCAATAAATACTTCATAGTCATTTAATTCTTCCACGGCAGCATCGATTATCCTGGCAACAGCATCTGATGGAACATCGTTATACGATTTAATAATAATATTTACATAATCATTATTTTGGCTTACAACCCGCAACTTCAATTCCGGATATTTGTCCAAATAGGATCTTATCTCTGAAATCTGATCTGCATTCAAATCTCTAGATTGCACAAGATCTTCTACTTCCAGAAATCCATCTTCACTTTGCAATTTGTTCATATTGATCATGCTGTTTATTTCTTCAATTTCAGGAATTGATTCCAGCGTTTCCTTAAAATCCCAAAGATCCGCAATTAATTTGTCATTGAACACGGATTTGTCTTTATTGCCAAACGCGATGTAGATCATTTCTGTGTTGCCAAACTCATCCTTTATGGTTTCCCAGGTTTTACGGGATTCCATATTTTCAGGTAAAAGTTTCATCATGTCTTCTTCGATATAGAAAAACCGTAAGCCCGAGGCCATGAGGGCTGTTATAATCAACGAAAAGATAATCGTCCGTTTGGGATGGTTCAGAGACTGGCTGATAATCCAGCGTTTAATAGGGTGTGCTTTCATTTTAATTTTTTTTTCTTCCTTGATATTTATTAATGGCTTCCATTCCTTTTTCATTAAATAAACCCCGCGAGATTATCGTTACAAACCCGTTGATCGTTTCACCTACTGCCAGATCATTGGCCAGGAAAAATTCAGGCTGAAAAGTGTTATTGACCATATTGATAAATACGGTGGCTACTTTTTTCATGTCCAAATCCTTTCTGGCCAGTCCCTGTTCTTGGGCAGATTTAAGTATTTGATAAAAATCATCCTGGCGTTTTAAACGGAATCGTTCTATATCTTTCCAAACTTCCGGATATGCAGTCTTCAGCTGGGCCATACGCTGGACGGGCGCACGGCTGGCAAATTTCGCTATATGTTCCATGACCTTTATAAACTGGAGCGCCGGATTCTTCTCATTTTCGCGTATTCTATTAAACATTTGTTCAACCTGCGAAGTCATGAACATGGCAATTTTGCGAACTAATTTTTCCTTAGAAAGAAAGTATTTGTAGATGGTTTTTTTGCTCATCCCCAACCGGCCAGCCAAGGATTCAACCGTAAATGATTTTACTCCTGTGCGCATAATGGCATTGAACCCTTCTTCCAGGATGTGTGTTTCTTGCTGTGAATATGTATTAGGCATAGGAAACGAATTACGTATATATCGTTTCCGACGTTATAAAAAAAAATTTATACTTACAAGTTGTGATTAATCATTAAATGCCATTTCAACGAGAATAATAATATCAACCATTGTCACTGCTCCATCTCCATTAACATCTGCAGGAGGAGTTGGATTATACCCTACTTCATAAAGCATATCGACCGCATGACTAATGTCTGCTATATTAATTTCACCATCAAAATTAATATCTCCTGAAACATAATCAGGAAAATCATTCTGATTTAAATAATTGAGAGTATATCTCTGTGCACGTGCAATCATGATATTCTGGCCAGGATATACATAATTCCAAACAACCATACCATTGGAAGTTACCTCAAACATATGGGCATCATCTGCTTCTGTTATAAGTGTATTACCATTGGGTAAACGAAAAGCACCAGATTGAACATTGGAGTGGAATCCTCCACTATGTGTCCAAATAGGTCCATCCGGACCGTAGTCTTCATTTTCTTCCAATAAATAGTTTCCCGTTGAATCCAAGGGTGTCACAATCTCGAATACGGCAGAATTGTTATTTTGGTAATTGTTGTTGAATAAGATCAAATTCCCGCCCCCGGGATAGTTTGCAGGAATCCAATTGACCCCATGCTGGGCATTCAATTGTTGATCTGATCCATTACCTCTATCATACACTTGAGGATTTCCCCATCTATACAACAAATCTCCTCCTTTTCCAGAATTTCCATCGGAGTGGGATGCTGCTTCTGCAGTGGTGGTGCTGTGGTCAATTATATATATTTCACCCATCGTCCTTGATGATATAACAATCTGGTCCAGATCAGCATTATAATCAATAGCATTTAAATGCATCCAGTCAGCATGGGATACTCCTGGTCCCTGAGTACCACCAACATTTCCATAATTTATATCTATTAATTCAGGATGCTCTGAAATAATACCGTAATTGGTCAACGTAGTATCTGCATCCTGGGTTAAATGGTCCCATAGATGCCATTCCCATACAATGTTAGCACTATCTGTTCCAATAGGCTCTAATTCCAAAATAGCTTCAGACCACATTTCATTTAGTGGATTATTGATCGTTTGCCGGCCCATGGCATAGGCTTCTGCAGCTGTTTTTCTTTCCCAGGCAATAACGAGAATATTGCCATTGGGTAAAGGTTGGATGTCATGATGATGCTGGTATAAATCATTTGATACTATATACAACCATAAAACATTACTGTCCCAATCCATATGAGCTATCCCGCCGCCAACTCCGCCATTAATCATGGTAGGGTTCTGAACTCTGAAAGGATAAATGAGCGTACTGTCCCTCTGAAGATAAGCTAAACTTGCCGGGCCGCGCGGATAATACCACGTATTAATAACATTAATTGAATTATTAACCAAATATGTCATTCCGTTACCTCCACCGCCGGGCCCTCCTGCCGCAGGACTAAATATTGTATATCCTTGAAATGCTTGTCCGGATAATCCTGTAATTAACAGGAAAGAGTAAACAAATCGGTTTATATTCATCTCGTAATTTATTAATACTTAATTAATTGACTTGGATAGTGTCATTTAGTTAAATCTGATGCTTAAGTTTATTGTATTATTTAATTAATATACTTTAACGCTACACACCAAATTAACTAAAAATATCCTTGAAAACATCCAGAGCATTTAGATCTTATGTAACGTTGGGGCGTACCTTTGGAAAATGGTTCAGTCCGATTATATCAGGAATTCTATTATCATGCTTACGAATTCTTGTTAGCATTGGATTGCTGCTTGACCATATTTTTTTCCCTTCGATCAGAAAGAAAAAGATCACTCCTCTTGTTATTGTTGGCAATCCCAGATCAGGAACAACTTTCCTCCACCGTTTTCTTATCAAACAAGGACTGGGAGTTGGGGCACAGCTCTGGCAAATGGTCTATCCCTCATTAACCTTACAAAAATTGATTAAACCACTGCTTCCCCTTTTAGAAATCATAAGTCCCGCACGACATCATTCTACCGCAGCGCATAAAACAAGCTTAACTTCCATCGAGACCGATGATGTATCATTGCTCTTCAAATATTTTGATGGCTTTTTCCTTTATGGTTTCATATTAGCATTTGCTGAAGAAAATCTATTTGATTGGTTCGATCCAAAGAAAAGGGATACAACAGATCGGGATTTTGACTGGTATGAAAATTTGTGGAAACGTTTAGCTGTTGCAGCTAAGCATGACACTGTGATTCCAAAACTGTTTTCATTGAGCACAAGTATCCCTGCATTCCAAAAACGATTTCCTGATGCAAAAATATTATATATGGTACGTGACCCCTTAAATATTCTCCCTTCCGGTTTAAGTCTGGTAACGGGTGTATTGGATAAACGATTTGGTTTTTGGAGTCTTGAAAAAGAAGTTCGTGACAGATATACAAATCGCTTATACAACGCATTGCTAGAATTACTGCAGCGCTTTCATGAGGATTGGACAAACGGATCCATCGATAAATCCAAAGTATTAATTGTAAAATATGATCGTATGATGACACAGTTTGAAGATTTAATGGACGATATATTCACATTTACAGGAGCAACACCTACTTCTGAAATAATTGCAGAAATCAAAAAAACAGCTGCAAGCCAGCGACAGTATACAAGCGCCCATAAATATGATCTTGAAAAGTTTGGTTTAAGTGCAGGGCAGATACGTTCAGATTGCTCATTTATTTATGATACATTCTTAAACACACAGCCAAATGAAGCTGACTAAAATACTTTTATTCATATCCAGCTTGAACTTGATCTATGCCCTGGATCTTTCTGGACTGAATTCAAATCAAGAGTGGAAGACTTTGCAGAACAATGTTGTTAGTATAAAAACAACGCAATACCTGGGGTTTCCCATCTGTAAAGCAGAAACAATCCTGCCCTTACCATTAAAAACAATATCTGCTATTATTGAAAATGTAGAAAATTATCCCAATGTTTTCCTGCGGGTAACAAAGTCTAGAGTTTTGGAAGATGACGTGGTGCATATCATGCTGGACATGCCGTTTCCATTTTCAGGGAGAGATTACATCATAAAGTATATAAAACATAAATTCAGCAGCGCATGGACATTCCGATTTTCGGCAGTGGAACATGAGCAGGCACCGCCTGAAAAAGGCCATGTGCGGTTAATTCATGCTGCCGGTGAATGGAAATTGACTGCAATCAATGATCATGAAACCAATGTTTCATATACGTGGAATGGAGAACTATTAGGCGATTTTCCCAATTGGGCATTGGATCGAGCCTGGAAAACCCAGGGCAATGAAATGATGGAATGGCTCAATGATGCCTTGCAGGATTAATCTATGAAAATTAAAACAATACTATATATACTATGCAGTTATACGCTAATTGCCCAGTCATCTACACAATACAGCGGGTATGTTCATTATTATGACATACATCGGTTATCAGACCGATCAATCATAAACCTGCCCTTTCGCATTTTCAGTTTTAATGTTGACCACCAAAAAGGTGATTTTGCCATGAATTCTACTTTAGCTATGGAATACCATATGCGTAAAGATATTTCATTCTTCGATAGCAGTAATCCCCAGGAGTTTACATGGGATCTGCGGGAGTTATATGCCAGCTGGTTTACATCATTTGGTGAAATAAAGATCGGCAAGCAAATTCATTCCTGGAGCAGTGTAGATGACAACAGTCCCATAGACAATATAAATGCCTACGACTATTATTATATTTTCAACTTAGGCAGTGACCGCAAGCTCAGTTCGATGGGTTTGACTATGGATTATTATCTGAATAATACAAAAATTGGTTTTTATTATTCACCATTACACCATACAAACAGATTACCCATCAACGATCCTGAATTTCCTATTCAATTGCCAGTTACACCACGAGCATCGCAAATAATAAGTCCGAAAAACCCAGATGAATACGGTATTACCCTGCAGCAAAAAATGAATGTTGCAGACCTTTCATTTACCTATTTCAGCGGATATGACAGATTATTCAGCCTGAGCGGCTCCAATGTATTTACAAATCAATTTCAGACAGTGTCTGTACTGGATACCGTTTTTTCATTTCGCAAAACAACTATGCTGGGCGCTGGAATCGTTATTCCAACAAAATGGATCATTCTGCGGGCTGAATATGCTCAATTTTCAACTTTTGATAACAATGACTCTACTGCCATTTCGAACAAAGGACCTTCGAGAAGATTCGGCTCGGCAAATGAAGTGTTTTTCTCTCACGCGTTTGAAACAAAGGCAAAATATTATCAAGCCATATTACAGCTGGAAACTGAATTACCGGGCGGTATCGAATTTATTGGACAGTATATAAAATATGATACTTTGTCATTTGATGCAGAATATTTGCCGGATGTTGATCTGCCGCTGCTGGAAGCAGACTTTGATCCTTATTCTATATTCTTCCCGGGAATGGGTACACCCCTTTCGATCATAGCCCAGGAAGCTGTTCTAATGATTTTTAACAAATCGTTTATGAATGAACAGTTGCTCTTTGAAACACTCTTTCTTTTAGATCAATCAAGTTATAATGATACGAAAGGAAATGGACGCTTGATCGAAGTGAAAGGCACCTATGATCTTTCTACATCTTTAAAACTGACTGCAGCACTTACGCACATAACAGGAAATTCTAAACTGGATGATGATTATAGCTTCAACGAAATGGAGGATTTTTCCCACATTCGATTTGAATTGAAGTATTTCTTCTAAATTATTTCAACAACACCATCTTTTCAGTCTGTATAAAACTGCCACTTTCGATTTGAATAAAATAAAGACCGCTTGGCTGATGGCTGCCATCCCATTGGATACTGTGATATCCTGTAGATAATTCATCATTTATAAGTGTAGTGATTTCATGTCCAACAATATTATACACCTTAACCGTAACAAACT
>ENA-ORDI01000596-ORDI01000596.1-marine-metagenome-genome-assembly--contig:-NODE-596-length-23820-cov-4.572211_pt1 | contig 23820 bp, 17 predicted proteins | sample MGYA00248628_ERZ508525 | MGnify/ENA primary metagenome ERZ508525 (study PRJEB26195, sample SAMN05422138) | marine metagenome | isolation source: East of Porto Seguro, South Atlantic Ocean | place... | reverse complement strand
CCCAGGGGGTGCCATTGTTCATACATCCGATGATTGGGGCGTTCCGAGTGCATTGTCTTACCATAAAGCATGCGCGACTGGCCCACAGCAAAATCAGCAATATCGATCATTTCCTGAACCTCTCCAGTACCTTCTTCCTTAATTTTTCCCATTTCCAGGGATACAAGACTGCCCAACGCATCCTTCTCCTCTCGCAGCGCATTGCCCATTTCACGTACCAGATTACCCCGAACAGGAGCTGGCACCTTGCGCCACTCTGTAAAAGCAGATTGCGCTTTCTTGACTACCTTCTCATAGTCGCCTTTATTTGCTTCAAAAACAGTGGCAATTACTTCTTCATTACTTGGATTTATCGATGTATTTATGCCTGTATCCTTTGTTGTAAACCAATCACTTCCGCCAACACAACTGCCCAAATTTGAATCGCTAATACCGCATTTTTTAAGTAAGTCCAACATATGCTATCCTAAAAGAATTTGATGATACTATTCGGCGAAATTTTTGCGGCTTAAATTACAGCTACAATGCCCGCCTGCCAAGGGCTACAGCTTCAACATAAAGAGTTGAATTTATCAGGAAGGACGATCATTTCGCCGGTGGTTCAATAGGCGCACTTTTATCCATAAAAGCAGAATAACCCAGCAAAACTACCATGATGAGTAAAATCCACAATGTAGCATGGTTATAGGTGGAGCTGGAGTAATGTATCAAGTCTACAAAACGTCCGATTAGAAGCGAAATCCGCCCCATAACGGCAAAACCAAATGAGGCGCCAAAACTGATCATCAGAAAATAAATACCTACTTTGGTCAATCGTCCAAAATTCCCCGTGTGCTCACGACTGAAGTAAAAATACATTAGGCCAGTAATTGTCCCTATAAGTATAACAAAATTATTAAATATACTTTCGCCAACTAGAGCAAAATACGGCAGGTTGGAATTGACCAATTGGAAAGCGGACCCTTTGATCTGTCCTATCACGTTTGAGTTCAGAAAACCATACGCACGTAATCCGGCGGCCATGCCTACGGTGTAGGCAATCCCCCACCGCGCCATCCAACTGAGTTTTGATGAAACGCTTAACAACATCATGATACCCAATGCAAATGGCACCAGGTAAATCAAATGCATATCATGACCTTTAGCAATACCACCTTCAGGAAACACAGAACTGAACACACCAAATACATTGTAAAACTTATACCACAATGAACTGGCGTCATATTCAGTAGCTGGCCACAATCTACCGAAAAGATTCGGCTGAATCTGCGTCCAGAAAAACATGGACGTCCAATACCCGGTGGAGATGCCCACAAATACATGTTCAGCAACCTTGTAGAACGGATTATCCTTATAAAGATAGGACAGTATCGCCAGGGTCAGGAAAACGGATATCCAGGCGCCTATTACCATGATCTTAACATCTTCATATTAATACTTCTTTGCTCTCCGCGTTTCAATAAAATAGGTAATATTACCAAAAACAATGAAAAGGACGATCACCAGGTGGGCGATAGATTGTGCATCCATGCCACTGGTACCAATTCCTGGCGATCCAATCAGCGCCTCATACTCAGCAGCGCCGGGCATGCCAGCTAAAATACCTTTAACCTGTCCGCTTTGCACATAAGGCATCACATCATTTACCTGAATGGATGTTGTACCTGTGCTCATGGGTACACCGGTTGGATCAGCTGCATATTGGACCCATTCTATGGTCCCGGGATAACCTGCAGATGCAGAGAAAATAAAATCAAAGTCTTTTACCTTATTGACATTCGCCATCATTGGAATTTGATCTACCAACGTACCCCGTGCGTCAGTTGTATATAGTTTGCGGATATTACTTACTAACCCTTTTACCACTGCTTCATTACCCGGACGAAAACCAAGCAGCACGTAATCTTCTCCATAGGTAAGTCCATATTCCTCTTCAGCTATTTCGGTTAAGGCATCTTCGGCCATAAACTGACCATCGGGCCATAAACAGGTGACATAAACCTTCTGACCATTGGTAAATAGATGCCTTAGAATAGCTATAGCCATCGGATGAATTTCCGGTTTGGTACTGGGACCATATTCAAAAGAAACCAGTACTTTGGAATTGGGCTCTAACTCTTCCACTGCATCGTAAACCCGCTGGGTAGCATTTGTCGCGCGAATTGGTAATCCCAATGGAAAGAACAATGGTAGAAGGACCGCCAAGCCTATAACGAGAAAGATCCAGCGCCGGTCTACTTTGCCAATACTCAGTATTAATTCAATTATATACTTCATCATTCACCAATATATGACTTCTCTACTCCCAGAATATAGCGGATGGATGTAGCAAAGATTCCCAGCCCTATGCCAATCATTATCGCCCGTGCGCCGGCTACATTGGGATTATTGTATATCCAATCTTGCAGCATAGGCAGATAAAATATGCTGGGCTGATCAACCGGCCAGCCAGCCAAAGATCCCCAAATTGTTACGATCACAACACCGCCTAAAAGAACACCAAACGTAATTATCTTATCTTGCAATTTGATATTTGCTGCAATACTGCCTACCAATACGAGCAGATACATAATAAACCAGCTCGAAATACTACTACCCAAAGGTACGCGGCCTACCATGATAATAATTCCTGACACAAGTAATAGTGTCGCCTCCAAATTTCTCACTCGAAAGGCACGGTAGGATGCGGAGGCCACAAAAAAAGCCAAAAGGGCAAACATAGTAGCGGAAAGTGGGGTGAAAATGAAATCAAACATCCACTTGAATAATGTTCCTTTACTCGTTACATGGAATCCCCAAGCAACAGCATCATTTCCTTTGTATATAAAGCCAGCAACTATGGCGAAGATAAACCCGCCAATTGTAAAAAGGCTGTATTGCCAGCCACTGTGTTGTTTGAGAACTTTTCTCCCCTGGAGTTTCATCAGATTCAAGGCACCTAGAAATATGGCAAAACTAGCTAATATATCAAACCATTGTGTGGCGTCATCATTAACAAATGATTCAATGCCCGGATTATTAGTGAACCAGCCGAATAATGTTAGCAGACCAACAACCGTTGCGATCAAAATTGGTATTTGTCGTTTCCAGAGCATTAGATTGTTTTATTGAACCGTTAAAAAGTCAATAACATTCCAGTCAATCCAGCCCAGATCATTGAACACACGCAGTAATAATGCCAATAGTATAGTAGCTGTAACAAAAGCTTTAAGCATATCCTGCCCTTTCAATGCACCTAATAATTCTGGTTTTTGCGATAAATAGGCACTAGCAGCAAAAAATTCTTCCCCAATGAGTGTATAATCACAGGCCGTAACAAAAAATGGAATCTGGGCTTGGGAAGCTGTTCCAGCAATCTGGATCGCACCAATGGAATTCCCTGTTTCAGCAAGGATTAACGATTCTGCATAAAATTTACCCATATAAAGACAGGCCGCGGGTTTTTCCCTTACCATAATCCCATTTACGCCAGCGGCATAAGCAAACTGATCATCGGTCAGATAATGCACCATATCATCCTGAAAGAGATCAGGCCTGCCTTCCATAGTATAAGATTCCCGTACTATTTCCCGGCCAGCTTTCATTACGATCGAACGTGAAACGGGCACATTTAAACTCGTTTCATAACGGGCCGTCATTTTCGCTACATGACCCAGTATAATAACGCCAGCGACCGTTTCTACCTGGTCCATATCCATGATCCCGGGAACATATAACACCGGTTTCCCCATTTCAGTTGATCTGCCCACTGCTTCTTCTACCGCTTTTAAACCAGGTATGGGGCGCAGGTAAAAATCTTCACCGCGTTGAGCAAGACGTATATAATATATCAGCGTGCCAGCCATAAAGTTTATAGCAAGGAACATTACTACACGCTCTTCTCTAAACCCGGGATGACCTGCCAACAAAAATACAACGAATGCCAGCGCGAGACCGCCGGCAACCATCCAGAATTGTCTATCCTTCAGCATGTGTTAGATCATCTTCAAGTTTTTCAATTTCCCGGATCAGCAATTCCACATTTGCCGGCTCTTCGAATAATTCAGCTGCTTTATAATATCCCTCCGTATTGATAAATGCATTAATTATAGGCCCAAAAAATATCAAACCATGGCTTCCTATCAAAGCTAATGGTTTGGTTAGTTCCAAAAAAAATATAGCCGGCGTCACCAGTCCCGAGCGATGAATTCGAGCCGCAATTCGACGGATAAAAATAATGTCCCGCTCTGATAGATTATTATATACGTTGGAGTCCAAAGTGGTATTCAATGTAAGTTAGGTTGTTTCCACCATTTCCAGGTTGGCTCTGGGGATTACTAGTGTTTCGCCCCCGATTTCTACCTCGGCGACGCGGACCATGGTCTCCGACTCCATTTGCTGGAGTTCAGACGGCAAAGAAACGACAGTACCTATATCGCCGAAATAAGGTGCCCTGATCACGCGCACCAGACTGCCTGCGCTGATTCCTGAAGCTGTATCCTTATCTGATTCTGAGCCCATGGAATCATCTGCTGTTAAAGGGATCACTATTTCTGGTCTGATCACACCGGCGCGGATCTGCGTTGCTCCATTTACTGATGTAAATTTTCCATTGTGTTGTTGCAGTAGTTCAAAAGATCGATTACCCATAGGAATTCGTCCATATCCTTCGGTGAGAATCAATGATGTACCCAGATCTTCTGATCCTGTTATTGCGACACCCAATGTATAACCAAGAACGTCTTCCAGATCATGGTAATTGAATCCTCCGGCAACTACAGCCGCAGCACCCACATTAATCGCTTTTTTGTAGGCTTCCAGACTGATGAATGAACCGCCCACAATTACTGCGCCTTTTACATCGACTGTTATCATTTCCGGTGTAAGCTCATCATCCCTGTTATCAACCAACACTCGCAGTTCACCTCGATTTTCGCCGCCTATACCAAAAATTCCCTGAATAAAAACTGCATTTGCTGTAACAACAACCCCCTCTTCTTCCAAAACAGAGGCTACTTTGCCATTCATGTAGGCATCAATTTCTACGGGTATCGGCGCTTCTCGTAACACTACCTGCCCAGTAACATCAGAAATCGATTCCAGTACACCGTCCACTGGTGAAGCGGCACTGGATTTAAAAAAACCGAATAACCCCTTTGTTTCTGCCAGTAATTCGCCTTCTTTAATTTTGGAACCAATCTTAACCAGCATCACTTCAGCTATGTCCTGAGCATCAATATTTAATAGATTCGCAATGTTCACCATCTGAACATTGCCAGGCAAATGTGTCCTGGCCACAATATCATCTGGCGCTACTGTTTTTCCAGCTTCAACGAGGACCTCCCCCTTAAGGGGCAAACGCCGCTCTTTATCTACGGTTGTTCTTTGTAAAACTTTTAATCCCGGCGTATAGGCATGAGCCATGATCAGGCAGCGCTTTCCAGTGGATATTCGTTCATGGCATTACTCCAGGCAGTAAGGTCTTCAATTCGCTTATCTTTTTCAACGGGTAAATTAAATGGACGGCCGCGACCGTCAAATACCAGCCCCACAACACCGCCATATATTTTGGTGGTTATCTCTTCACTTTTACCAGCGCCAATATCAAGCCCTTTGGCCGGCCGTAACGCAGCTTTAATCGCCTCATAATCAGCTGGTATGGATAATAGTTGACCCTGGTGAAGTTCTACTTGTTGATTTGATCCATCAGCCATTGTTAATTCCGCAGTTAACATTAATGCACCGGGTTTTGCATTCCCAACCGGTGCTATGCAAGTACCCAATCTAATGAGGCAATCTTTATTGAAGACCTCTAGCGCAGCTTTACGGGCACTCTCAGCAAGTTCTTTCTGATCAATATTTGCCAATACACCAAGTTGCGGCATCATAAAGATCGAGTCAACAGCTAATTGTGTGATCCCTTCCGGCTGGAATGCATCAATTAACATTCGGGTAGATTGTTCTCTGCGTGGCGCGTGCGATAATACGCCACCTGATCCAACGAGTAAATCAAGGTCCATCATATCTACGAGGGATAAACCAGATTCAGATTGTTCAAATGCGTCTGAGATTGTACGCTCTTTCTGCACACCCTTAAGGTTTACGGCGAAGGACTTATGCTGAATGAAAGATAACCGTAATGCTTCTCTGGCAATGGCTTGTTCAATTTTTAATTCTTCCATGGATTGCGGTACGGTGGTAGGTCGAATCATTTTATTACCAATACGGTTGGTTAATTCTTTTTCATCGATTTCAAAAGGCACCCAGCGTAACACATTTTCCAGGGTAGCTTCTGCGAGTACATTGCAAATAGAATAGCTCATGCCCAGATTCGCACTAACTGTCCGGTTGAATTGACCTTGAAATACGGAGAAGATATCGGTAGTTGCACCGCCAATATCCACGCCTACAACAGTAATATCTTCCTTTGCGGCGATCATTTCAATTAATGATCCTACTGCACCCGGTGTAGGCATAATAGGCGCATCGGTCCAGGTCATTAATTTCTTGTACCCGGGAGCCTGTTGCATGACGTGGTCCATAAACAGGTCGTGGATCTCATCACGACTGGGATTGAGATTTTCCCTTTCTAGAACTGGACGAATATTTTCTACAAGTGTGAGATCCATCTGCTTACCGAGTGTTTTTTTTATCTCGTCGCTGGCTTTATTATTCCCAGCATAAATAACGGGTAATTTATAATCACTTCCTAACCGTGGTTGAGGATTGGCAGCTTTTAGTATTTCCGCCAGTTCAACGACATGTTTTATCGTACCTCCATCAATACCACCAGAAAGCAATATCATGTCCGGACGAAGTTGACGTATTCGTGTAATTTTTTCGTGAGGTTTGCGTCCATCATTGGAGGCCAGTACATCCATAACAATCGATCCGGCACCAAGCGCTGCCCGTTCAGCGCTTTCTCCGCTCATTGATTTGACAACACCGGCAACCATCATCTGCAATCCGCCACCGGCTGAACTGGTCGAAACATAAATATCCACACCTTTATCGCCCTGTTGGGGAGTGATTATCTGATCACCATCAAGAAGCGTACGATTGGAAAGCTCTTCCACTTCCATCACAGCATTCAATACGCCTCTGGTAACATCCTCAAATGGGGCTTCAACTGTAGTAGGCGCTTCCCCGCGGAAGCGTAGTCGATATTCACCGTTTACCAGTTCGATCAAAATCGCTTTGGTCGTAGTACTGCCGCAATCGGTTGCCAAGATCGATTGTAACGCCATTGTTAGAACAATCTTGGGTAATAGATTATAGAAAGATAGGCGTAGGTCAGGGGGCTGGCAAATATGATCGAATCGAATCGATCAAGGACGCCGCCATGCCCCAACAATAATTTTCCGGAATCCTTCACTCCGGCATCCCGTTTAAGCAATGATTCTGCAAAATCACCGGCCTGGCCAAAAAATCCGGTAATTATGCTGAAGACAACCACATCTAATAGTGTTAGATCCGGCAATATGCCCTGCACATGCAGGCCATAGAAAACTACGAAGGTAGATACGAGTCCCGCAAGGGAACCAACCCAAGATTTATTGGGGCTAACCCGTGGAAAAATCTTTTTCTGACCCCATTTCATACCAAAAATAAATGCTACCGAATCACAAATCCATATTGCGACAACCATGCTAACTGTAAAATACGTACTGTAAACCGTATCCAGATTTCGTAAGGCAATTACCGAACCCAACAAAACAGGAACGTACATTATACCCAAAATTGTGATCCCCATATTTCTGGTCGGATTTAGTTTATCCCGACCCATTTCTATAAATAAAGTAATAACGATGAAACAGGTCAAAAGTGATAATCCCTGCAATAACGTGATGGCCGGAAGCCAGAAATAATAGGCCGCCATAAGCCCAGTGAATATGTAGCCAGTTAGCTTTACCGGGGTTTGACGTCCAGTGGTATTCATGCGATAAAATTCATCAAGTCCGATCATCATCACGAGAAAAATAAACGAGGCAAATGCCGGTCCTCCCTGCCAAAGCAAGTAAAGAATAGCGGGTATACCAATGACGTTGATCAGTGTACGATTAGTTGAAAGCTGATTCATGAAAAGAATAAAATATCGACATAAAAATACACCCAATTAGACCTTATAACAATAATGATTGGCCGAGGACAAATCTAGTATTTCAGGATCAGGATTTGTGTTTCATATATTTGTCATCACCGACCTCTATGATCTCAATCCTGACTTTTGTTGTGCCCTGCGAAAGAAAGTCAAGTTTCTTGGCCGCGCCATAGGAACAATCCAATATCCTGCCCTTGATGTAAGGCCCCCGATCGTTGATACGTAAGATCAAGGATTTATTATTGGCGAGATTGGTCACACGCACGATTGTATTAAGCGGCAATGATTTATGTGCAGCCGTAAGACCGTACATATCAAACACTTCACCATTTGCTGTAAGTTTTCCATGAAAATCAATACCATAGAATGAACTGACTCCAGTAATTACCTTGGGCACACGTTTTGCTGTCTTAAGACTCCTTGGATTTGATTTTTTCCTCGGGCCACTAGCATTGCCATAGCGCGGCGAATTCGTACAATCAGCAAATAATATACACACAGCCAAAAGCAAGTACCTGCTCATGAGCCCAACTGCACTTTTCCAACAAGGTCAGGAATAGAACCCATATTATTTTTATCAAGTAATGTATCCAGTTCTATAATAATGCTGTTTCCTACATCCGGATCCCGGTAATTCGCTGTGCCAACCTGTACAGCGGCTGCACCAGCCAATACATATTCAAGCACATCGTTCGCGCAAGTGATACCGCCAATACCAATCAACGGAATATCTACCGCTTGATAGACCTTGTGTACACAAACCAATCCGACCGGTTTAATAGCTGGACCGGATAAACCACCGAAACCAAAATGAATATTACTTTCCTTATTGGTTGTATCAATACTCATGCCCACCAACGTATTTATTGCTGAAAGCGCATCGGCTCCCCCCCTTTCCGCAGCAATACCGATAGCAGCGATATCCGTAACATTGGGACTTAATTTCATGATCAATAGGCGCTCTGTGAGTTTTCGTAGTCGCGATGTAAGCTGCTCCGTCAGATCACAATCCACACCAAATTCCATCCCGCCAGCCTTTACATTAGGACATGATATATTTATTTCATATCCCGTAATATTTGAGGATGCGGATTCCGTCATTTCTAATATTTCACAATATTCAGCCTCCGTACTCCCCGCAACATTCATGATGATCGGAGTTTCCAGTTCTTCATATAAGGGGATCATTGTTTCGATGTATGCCTCCACACCAATATTTGCCAGTCCGATCGAGTTGAGCATGCCAGAGGGAGTTTCAACAATCCGTGGGGGTGGATTTCCTTCCCGTGGATAGCGGGTGATGGATTTTGTTACAATCGCACCTAGATCGTTAATATCCGCCAGTTCAGATACTTCCGTACCATAGCCATACGTACCCGACGCCACAAATATGGGATTTTCAAAATCTACTGCACCTATCTTGGTCCGTAAATCAGCCAATGATTACCTCCTCTGATTTATATACTGGACCATCAATACATACTAATGAATATTTCTCGTGATAACTGTGCTCGCTGACATTTCCGTTAACCCTTTCCACAACGCAGCCCTGGCAGATACCTATACCGCAACCCATGTAGCTTTCTACGCTGAGTTGGGCTGGTATTTCATGGGCAGCGGCAAACTCCTGCACCGCTTTTAGCATCGGTTCTGGACCGCAGGCAAATATTTCCGGTTTACCAGTATTTTTCAGGCTTATTGCAATGGCTGGAATGACCGTTCCTGTAATACCTGCCGTCCCGTCATCCGTCGCCAGGAAAACGTTATTTTGTGGTTCATGGTCAATGAAATGCTCTGCACCAGTACGGGCACCGATGACCAGGACTGCATTCTGACCTGCTGCTGTACATTCCCCATACATGTTCAGTATTGGCGCCAGACCAACACCGCCGCCCACAAGAACCGGCGTGAATTCATCATCTCCCCATCTGAATGTGTTCCCGAGCGGACCCAGGATATCCAGTTCTTCACCAGCTTCCTGCTCAGTAATTACCTGGGTCATTCTACCGAATACCTTGTAAATAATCACTATTTGATCACCATCTACTGCAGCGATACTCATGGGTCGGCGCAGGGGGTTGTCCCACGATGATTGTACCAAAATCTGAATAAATTGACCCGCACCCTTGTACTGTTCGGCAATCCCAGGCGCTGTCATTTTCATTTTCCAGATATTGCTGGCGATCAGCTTATTTTCCAGAACAGTTGCAATTTCAATTTTCAATAGTAGTGTCCTCTACTGCTTCCTGGTTATCCATTCCCACTATTCCCTCAGACTCAGCAATGATTTCAGCACCACTATCTTTTACCTCCATTGTGTCCACCTGGTTTAATATGGATATCGTTTTTTGCAATTCCTCATAACGATATATTGTGGCCAGTGCCTGGTCACTTTCGGGCCTATGACTTTGCAACCAGTCATAATAATATATGGCACTGTCCGCCTGGGCAAAATGACGATCGTACATCACCGCTAGGAACATCGCGGAACGAGCAGCTACATCACTATCCTCATCCTGGTGCAGGATTTGTTTGAAAATGTCCAGTGAACCGCCCGGATCAGTTTGCCACCCCAATTCACCCTGCCGAAATAATTGATTTGATGAACCGTCCAGATCTTCCATACCGTAACGCTTTCGCATATAATCAGCAAATTCAGATCGGGGAAATTTATCCAATAGTGTATCACGCAATGCAATTGCCATTGTGGTATCACCCTGTTGCGCAGCTAGATAGGCAGCGGTGAACAATGATTTTACGTACTGTCCGGTGGTTGGTAAACTATCTATAATCTCCATAAAATGAATAATAGCTTCTGTGGGACGATTAAAGTGAAAGGCTTCCAGTTCGCCCATATTATAATAATGATTAGCGAGCGATTCATAATTGGGTGATAAATCGGCTGTTTGGACCTCAATTGCGGCGCTTGAATCGCTTTTAACAGAATCAGTCTCTGTATTCACGAATGTTTCCAGAAGGGTGGTTATGGAGGTCTGTGAATCCTTGTAGGACTTGATTTGCTTTACCCGGAGGTTAGCTGTAGGCGTGTATTGAGATTTTCGGTATTCCCTGGTGACCTGGCTAAATTGTTTTTCCGCCTCGTCCAAATCCCAATCTTCATTTATGGCAATTTCTCCAAGCATATAATATGCTTCTGCGGAATTTTCCGAACGGGCATAATCCTTTATAATTGATTCTAAGCGGTTCTTGGCCATGTCATCTTTGCCCTGCATCTGATACAAGCGGACCAATTCGAGCTCCAGGTTACCATGAATCCTGGTGAAGCGAGCATCGACCAGTATTGATTTTATTTCCGACATGACCACATCCCAATCACCCAATAAACGGTGGATACGTACAATTTGTAGATTGGCTTCTTCAATCCGTTTTTTTGACAAAGCATAGCGGATCACATTTTTATTTGCGCTCAGCGCCATTTCATAATCCTGTTTATCAAAAGCCAGTACGGAAATACGGTAATAGATCTGACCACGTTGGTCCGCATCCCTGGTTAGTTCTGCTCCCTTGAGCAGGTTTTCCAAGGCTAACTTATCCTCATTTAGTTCCAATTGTATCTCAGCGATGGATAAGTGCACCTGCGCTTTTTGGTCATCACTCAGCGGTTCATCCAGGATACTTGTTAGTGCATTCAGAGCTGCCTGAGATTTACCCTGCCTCCACTTTACCATAGCCTGCCAGTATCCTCTTTCAAATGGATAGGTTTCACCGAACTCATCCGCAAACTGCTGAAACGTCGCTTCTGCTAAACGGTATTCCTGTCGATAAAAATGCGCTTTCCCGATCAATAATAGTGCATTTTTCCGGTATCTGGTATCAGGATATTCTTCCAGCACCCGCCTGGATTTATCGATGACCTTGGAATAAGCATCAATGGCAGATACAGGAATCGATTCACCTGCTTTTTCCATTCGTATTTTCTCCGCTTTCTTGAAGTACTGCTTAGCGTTATAGAACGTATTGAAATACGCACAGGAGAAGAGGCAAATGCCCAGGGATAAGGTGACGAAATGTCTATATTTCATGTTAATACCAGCAAAATCCGACCGAAAATTCTAATCTACTGGTGGGAATTCCAACCAATTAACTTGTTGAATCACGGACGAACACAGGATAATTTGGACCATGCGCATCGCAAAATTATGTGCCATTATTTTATCATATTCTTTTGCTATTGCGCAGGATATCGATGCAATAGGACCTGACCTGGGCATCTATACCGGTTTCCTGGACATCAAAGCAGATAGTATGGGTGTACCCCTGTTTTTAGATGGTATTTTTATTGGCGAAACCCCGATTGTGAATCCAATCCCAGTTTTACCCGGTTTTCATGAGGTTAGTTATCTACCGCCTGAAGAGACTGAGCGGATCAGGAATCATGTCATGTTTTCCGATGCTGTGAAACGCATCTATGTTCCGCCGGGCGCTGTGAAACAGGTATTTCTATATTACCAAAACCAGTATAGTTATCTAAGGGCAGCGCGGACTGAGGCCAGAGTCGTGCGCTATGTAGGCATCTTCTTTATCATATTCTTCATGGAATTGATCTGGCTATCGATATAAACCGCCAAATTAGGCTGTTATCGCACCAGATTATCTCAGTAAATTTGCAGTGTGGAAGATCATCGTACGCCTGATCCAGCGCTTAAATTCAAACCGGATTACAAATGGCCTGAACCCGGCAATGAACGAAATTGTCCTGTCGATTCAACTATTCCCTGGCAACTCAATGAAGATGATCCTGCCTATTATGGCAAACCCTGGTGGTGTTTTAAATGCCAGTTTCAGTTCTCTGAAGAAGATCTGGCACAAGGGATCACCTGTCCGAACGGCACCGCCAGCAAAGCACCATAACAGCAATTCTGACCACCAGAATTGCCTGCCTTACATCCGGTATTACGCCTGTATTATTTCTATATTATCGTCGATAATATCATCTACGATCCAGCGCACCACTGCCGCATCATCCAGGAAACCTAGTTTTGGTATACTGTCTGGTATGTCATCATCCGGATCAATAAAATACTGCAACGCAAAGAGGATCTTTTGCCGCAATTCAATACTCTGCACAGGGTAGATGGAAAGGAACTGGTATAATTTTGCCACATCCTGAACCAGTTGCAGCTGAGCATTATCCAGGTGCGATGAGCCCATCAGCATCTCCAGCTTATCCGGTATACGTTTCATCACTTCCTGTTCAATTTCAAGATCGACTTGCTCGATCTCTTTTCGATAACGAGCTTTATCTTTTTCAGTAAGTTGTATTTGATTTGGTGTTTCCATTGCTGTATAATTTACATAGCGAATTAAATCGATATTAAATTAAATGAATCTAGAGCATGAAATAAAATCCCGCCTGAAAAAAACCATGGCGATCGATCACCTGACCATACTGGATGATACGGGCAGGCATGTACGGCATCAGCAATACGATGGCGGCGGACATTTCCAGATAAAAATTGTATCCAGTGCCTTTGAGGGATTATCGTTATTAGATCGACACAAACTCGTTTATCAAGCCTTAGATGGCATGATCAAGAATGAGATCCATGCCTTAGGTCTGAAAACTATAGCCACCAGCGAGTGGACAAATGAAAAGGAAACAGACTCATGTCAGTAAACAATCTCACCCCCCTGGAACTGGTAACCCACTTAATATCCTGCATGCAGGTCGCTGATAATCAGATTGACTGGGAAGAAAAAGAGGTTTGGGCCGATACCCTGACCGAATTATTCCCAGATCATACACCAGACCGGGCCCAAGAAATTCTGCAAGCTGCCTACCAGACTATTCTTCCTCTGGATAATTATGGGCGAAAAAACCATCTGATCGCAGTATGCAAAGAGCTTAAGAACCACTACGACCAGCAAACACTGCAAAGTGACCTGGCACCAAAAATCACGGAACTCATTGACGCGGATGGCATGGTGCTTTCGGCGGAAGTTGACTTGGCAGCAGTTATCGAGAATGAACTAGGGATCCGGATCGAGATTTCTGATGATTAATTCGCACCAAAATCACTATAATTCGGTGTGTACCTTTCACCATTTAAGATCGCGGCCATATCTTCTTCCAACGATTGTATAGGCGACTCGATCACCCGCCCGATTTCACTGCTATTCTTGTAAAGAATTAATGTTGGGACATGGTGAATATTCAGCCCTGCTTCTTCCCCGCCGGGACTGTTCTTTTCCCGATCCACATTGATCAAGGTCAAGCGGGACTCATCGAAATCTGCCGCGTCCAAGATCCGGTAAATACGCGGTACTTCCCGTCTACTGTCCTTGCACCAGGTGCCCATGAACAGCTTAATAGACAGATTTTCACTATCATTTTTTATCACCTGTACTGCTTCCTTATTTAATGCATAAGCACCGTATTCCTTATTAAACCACACTGAGAAGGGATCTTGCTGTAGTCCACCCCTATTGCTCAAGCCGACCAGCATTTTAGTTTTTGATTGTTTATCATACACTGCTTGATTCATCGTTGTGCTGCAGGAAGTGAAGAAATGACTAACCATTATGACCATAATAAGATTTTTCATATCCTGAAACTAAAAGGATATAGTTATTTCAACAATAGCATCTTACGCGTCTGGATAAACCCGTTTGACTGGATCTGGTAAAAATATACACCAGCACCGACCGTTTGCCCCTGTTGATTTCGTCCATTCCACTGTGTACTGTAATATCCTGGATTCATGACCTTATCTATAAGTACATGTACTTCTCGACCCAGTAGATCATAGATAAGCAACCGTGTATGGCCCGTTTCGGGTAAATCATAGAGCATGGTCGTTACTGGGTTAAACGGATTGGGATAATTATAATGCAATGCATATTCTTCAGGGATAGCTACCAATTTTATGTTCTGCATGCCACGGCTTATTATTTCCTGATCTACACCATAAATTGTATAGGCGATGGTTATATTGGCATCATTCCGATCTAGAGATTGGGCATCAAATGTTACCGTTTGCATACCATCTTCAGACAGATCAGCCCATTCAACTAAAATTTCTCCTTTAATGTCATCATTTCTACTAAGGTATATCCTCTTTTCCGAGGTCGCGTCAGCAGCGGTAGTCAAATTCTTACTCGCTGGTGGATATTGAATAAACACCTGCCCGGCGATAGCACCATCCGGTAGGGTAACTACTAACGAACGATCCTGCTGTTCAATTGGTAACAATCCCCCTATATCTGCTAACGTACCCATACTAAAGGAAAATGTCTGGTGATACCAGTACCACATCTGCACAAAGGTCATTACATCGTCGAGGTCATAGACATTGTCCGGTGTAGGAATAAAATGGGGGACTGTCCCTGTTACAGGACCAACCTCAAAACTGTAGTCCCCATTTTGCCAGCCGGTGAGATAAGTGGCTAAATCAGCAGCATTGATCTGGAAATTATTGTCAAAATCTGCCAGCATATAGGTCGTGAATTGCAGTTCCTTATCATCGGTTCCAGTATCGGACCAATCACGTATATAACTCAGCGTAAGTGTAATACTATCTAAAGATGCATACGGATCATTAAACTGAACTATTATCGCTGTATCAGCCGCAGAATAACTAGTAGTGAGATCCATATCCTCATACGCAATGGTTACTGCGGAAGCGGCACCAATATCTAATAGCGGCTGGGAAAAATGAATTGACAGCTGGGTATCTTCAGCGTTAAGGAAGTTTGCTGGATCGGGACTTATCCGGGTAATAGCAGCCTGTTGCGGTATGCCCATTACTTCTGCGGTGAACGCACTCTCATTCCCGGGAATATCCGTGGCACTAATGCGCAGGTAATAGGTAGTACCATCTTCAAATCCTGACGCAAAGGCTTCTGCTGTGAAATCAGCTGTGGTAGACAGTAATGTAGTCGGGTTCATTTCTGTACCGCCGTAAATGGAATAATGATCGAGATCAGGTTCTGTATTAGCCGTCCATTCCAGGTAGATCCGTTCGGTACTGAACCAGCCGACCAGATTGATAGGTGCAGCGGGTGCGGATAGATCAACCAATACACCATCACTCATGAGCACAGTACCTACATTATCCACACTGTCTATACCGCGAATATGCAGGCTGTAGACCTGGTTCTCTACGAGTGCAAGCCCGCTAATAACACAGAACGTATCCAGCGTAGCCGTCCAGGACGTTACATACTGAGAATTATCGTTATTATGGAGTGCGTATTCATGGGTCTTGAAGCCCGAACCTTCCTCAATAAAGTGCAGCCAGTACCCGCTGTAAGTGTCAGTGAAATTCTGCCAATCAATATCACTGGAATCCCCATCAATGGCCCAGGTACCCTGCGGCCCGGTGAAATCAGTAATAATACCATTGCTAGTTACCACTGTGGACACATTGTTCACATTATCTGTGGCTCGAATAGAGATATAATAGGTGATCGTCTCATCCAGGGTAAAAGTAGCGGAAAACGATGTGTTTGTTCCTACAGATACCCAAGCGCCGCTTACATCACTTGCTCCTGCTATTGTACCCACGGCATATTCGTAATACTGGATACCGCTGGTCGTATCTGCAAAGTCATTCCAGTTGGCTACCAGTGTCGTAGTGGAAGCTGTAAATGTCTCATCATCGCTAAGACCATCATTAACCCAACCCACCGTTGGTGCTGATAGGTCGGCGGTAATACCATCACTGGATTGTACCGAAGACATATTCCCGGCCATATCATAGGCGCGGACGTTGGCATAATAGACAGTTTCGTGGGTAAGTACGAAATCAGTGATGACCACCGACGTAGCGGTACCGTTATCGGTCCACGGTGTCACATTAGTATCTCCCGGGGTTGAGCCTACAGAATACTGATAATAGGCTATTTCGCGAGTATCGTCACCGGTCCAGTAGATAGCTAGTGTATCTGATGGGCCCTGGTAATCCAGATCTTCCGCACCACCATCACTAGGCAGTCCAACCGTGGGACTGAATGTATCGACCGTAATACCATCACTGGTAGCAGGAGCGGACACATTCCAGGCCAGATCCGTTGCCCGTACATTAAAATAATATGTTGTAGCGTTTGTTAGAGAAAGATTTTCAAAAGTGTTCGCTGTGGCTGTACCCACACTGGTCCAGGCCACAATATTATCCGCTGCCGAACCGTCTCCCAGGGCCACTTCGTAATGCACGATACTGCTTACTGTATCACTGAATCCAGACCAGTTAGCCGATAATGTAGTTGTCGAGGATGTAAACTGAATATCATCGCCAGAACCATCATTGACACTGCCAACAAGTGGCGGTGTTACATCAATCAATATGCCATCACCGGAAAACACAGCAGAACGGTTACCGGCTACATCAGTCACCCGTATTGATACAAAATAAGTCTCTCCATCTGTTAACGCCAGACTGTCTGCAGTTAGAAGTGTGTCAGTTGTAAGATACCAGTCAATGATATTGGAATCACCAGCTGCTGTTCCCAGCGCAACTTCATAATATTGAATGCCTGATCCTGGGCTGGTATCCGTGCCCTGCCAGCCAGTGGATAATACGGTATCCAGATTCTGGATGTCCAGGTCCGCGGCTGCGGATCCTTCATTAACATAAACAATTTGAGGTAGATCGGTATCAATGGTAAACCCATCACTGGTGGCAATAGTGGAAACATTGGCCACACTGTCTACAGCACGTACGGATGTATAATAAGTGGTCGTATTAGTCAAGGAAAGGCTACTCTCAACGGCCATACTATCCAATCTTGTTGCCGATGTCCAGGATACGGTCTCCGCGCCACCGGCCGTTGTACCTACAGCATATTCATAGTAACTGAGCCCACTCAGTGTATCGCTAAAATCATCCCAGGACAACGAAAGTGCTGTGGTTACATTAGACCAATCTATATCTCCAGTATCACTGTCTACTACGTAACCAATTATAGGACCATCTGTATCTACCGTAATACCATTAGTAGATACATTATTGGATAGATTACCTGCCGCATCAATAGCCCGAATTACACCCTCATAGGTTGTCGCATTGCTTAAGGAAAGGTCAGAGGCAGTCCAGGTACTGTCGTTGCCTACATCCGTCCATTCTACCACACTGTTGCCTGCTGCGTCTTCAATAGCTGCCTTGTATGAGGTAATACCGCTATGGGCATCGCTGAAACCTGACCAGGTAACGGTCAAGGTACTGTCCGCTCCGGTATAACTCAAATCAGCGCTGGTGCCATCAATGGCACTACCAGCGACCGGATTGGTAAGATCAATATAAATACCGTCGCCAGTAGAAGCAGATGATAGGTTTCCAACATTATCAGTGGCTCTGACACTTAAATAGTATGTTGCCCCTTCCGTCAAACTAAAAACGGTAAAGTAAAGTGTATCTGCTGTCGTTGTGCCAGCAGACGTCCAGTCAACGGCATCACTAGCGCCAGATGTGGTTCCCAGAGCATATTCATAGAAAGCTATTCCTGATGCAGGGTCTGAACCTGACCAGGAAATAATAAGTTCAGAACCACTATTTTGATAATCAACATCGGTTGCTAACGATCCTTCAATTGGTGTCGTTAGTACAGGATTATCTGTGTCTACAGTTATACCATCTGCAGTAGCTATATTTGATACATTACCTACATTATCAGTGGCCTTAACACTTATATAATAGGTCGTTCCATTGGTAAGCGTTAATCCGGTCTTTGTTACAGAAGTTGTCGTAGAATTATTCGTCCAGGTTACTACATCTGTACCACCCGATGTTGTTCCGATAGCGTATTCATACTTTTGAATACCGCTTAAGGCATCACTGAATCCCGACCATGCAGCCGTAAGGGTTGTTGTACTCCTCGTCCAATCCATGTCTGTTGAAGTACTGTCCGTTACACTACCGGCAATTGGTGCCGCTGTATCTATCGTAGCACCATCTGAAGTGACGACAGTTGCTACATTCCCGGCATTGTCTGTGGCTCGTACACTGATATAATATGCTGAACCATTGCTGAGCGTCAATCCGGTCTTGGTTACAGAAGTTGTCGTAGAATTATCCGCCCAGGATACTAGATCCGTACCGCCACTGGTAGTGCCAATAGCATATTCATACTTCTGAATACCGGATACTGCTTCCGTGAAGGCAGTCCAGTTGGCAGATAATGTGGTATCTGATCCTGTGTAGGCTATATCATCCCCTGTGCCATCACTGACCGTTGTTCCTAAAGGTGCCGTAAGGTCTATGGTAATTCCATCAGCAGTTGACACAGATGATACATTACCAGCACCATCCGTGGCCCGGACGCTCAGGTAATAGGTGGTTCCTTCTGTTAAACTCAAGCCGGTAAGTGTATCAGCTGTCGTTGTGCCTGCTGAGGTCCAGGTTATTGCATCGGTAGCACCCATGCTAGTACCTAAGGCATATTCGTACAAAGCTATCCCTGAACCGCCATCAGATCCGGTCCAGGATATAACAAGGGTATCTGCAACATTCTGATAATCAACATCTGTTGCAGTTGTAGAAGTAGCAGTTCCTTCTGAGACACTGGATATTGTTGGTGCCGTGGTATCAATTATCAATGATTTGGAAGTGCTTATAGAATTTTCTGCGCCAGATTCGGCCAGCGTCAATGTGGCCGCATTTCCTGCTGCATCTAAAATAGTACCACTATTCAAGGCCAGAGCGCTTGTGCTTACATAATCGAGATCGTTGCTGTTTTCCCCGCTTGCTATTGTATAATTAAATGTCAACGTAGTGCCACCGGAACCGCTGGCATAATCCACTACCGCATCCGTGGACCCTGTTTCCAATGTTAATTGCGGTGTACCGGTAACCGTTACAGCCTCGCTAAAAGTAACTGTGATGGCAATTACATCTGCGGCCTTGTAACTGCCATCGGTGGTAGTTGCTGTAACAGCAGATACTGTAGGTACAGTTGTATCGATAATAAGCGCTTTATTTGCACCTAAGGAGTTTGTCGCACCTGGAGTTGCTAATGTTAACGTAGCCGCATTGCCAGCAGCATCCTTAATGGTACCACTATTAAGTGCTAACGCCGGTGTACTAGCATAATCGAGGTCACTGGCCGTATCACCGACTGTAACAGTATAATTGAATGTTAAGGTTGTATCACCAGACCCGCTGGTATAATCCACTACCGCATCGGATGAGCCTGTCTCTAAGGTCAACTGTGGCGTTCCAGTAACAGTTACAGTTTCACTAAAGGTAACTGTAATCGCAATCACATCACCGGCCTTATAATTACCATCAGCAGTCGTTGCTGTAACAGCAGACACTGTTGGCACCACACCATCCACAACCAGGGCTTTGTTGGCCCCCAGGGAATTACTTGCTGCAGGAGACGCTAATGTTAAAGTAGCCGCATTTCCTGCTGCATCGTTGATGGTACCGCTGTTGAGCGCCAAGGCGATCGTACTGGCATAATCCAAGTCACTGGCCGTATCACCGGCTGTGACAGTATATGTAAAGGTAAGCGTTGTCCCACCGGAACCGCTGGCATAATTAACCACTGCATCTGATGAGCCAGTTTCCAGGGTAAGTTGGGGAGTCCCAGAAACTGTCACAGCTTCAGTGAATGTTACAGTAATGGCTATTTCATCACCAATTTTAAACGTACCATCAGATGTTGTAGCTGTAACGGAAGAAACAGTAGGTACTACGCCATCAATCACCAGTGCCTTGTTTGATCCAAGTGAGTTTGCAGCGCTAGTAGTAGCCAGCGTTAAAACTGCGCTACTTCCGTCTGCATCCACAATCGTGCCGCTATTCAAGGCCAGGGCGCTTGTGCTGGCATAATCAAGATCGCTGCTAGCATTACCACTAGCTACAGTGTAACTAAATGTCAACGCTGCGCTGCCGGAACCGCTGGTATAGTCCACCACTGCATCTGTAGAACCGGTTTCCAGTGTCAACTGCGGTGTTCCTGTAACAGTTACCGCTTCAGTAAATGTGACCGTTATTGTTACAACATCACCCATTTTGTAGGTACCATTGGTAGTTGATGATGTTACCGATGAAACGGTAGGGATTGCAGATGCCAGACTGTTTTCAATCGCCCCCATGTCAGGATTGCCACCACCGCTTCCGGGGCGGGACGCACCGCTAAAATCTGTAGCCGGGGCGCTGTAGGTGGTACCGTAGAGGGTCGTAGATGTTTTACCACCCCCAATAGTATTACTGGTGTTTACCAGTGTGTAATCATTACTTGAAGCAGCAACGAATGGATCAGAATTTGAATATAAATTCCCTGATCCTCTATGAATAGTCAGGTCTACATCTTCCGTGCAGAAATAATTATTATATCCTACCAGTTTACCATTGAAAAGATGTAAACCGTCAGGAGAACCGCTACTCTGATTTCCATAATAGTTATTATAAAAAACATTGTTCATAAGCAATATACTATCAAGGCTAGTTGCTATGCTCATTGCGGATCCATATCTTCCTGCAGGAGTGGCATTCCCAACTACTGTCGAATTCAGCAATTTTAATTTCCCCGCTGTATGTAAGCCGCCACCATCCGTTTGCGTTGTATTGCTGTATATCAAGCAATTCTTTATTATAGTATTATCATTCTGATTATTTATACCACCCCCTCCACTCACACATTCGTTCTGGTATATTTTTGAGGAATTAATGGTTACGCTAGCGCTGCTATTATCCCCAACGTATATACCACCACCATTATTTGAAGCAAGGTTGCTGTAAACATATAAATTCTCTAATAATATGGTGCCGGACCCATTAAAATAAATACCACCACCATCGCTGGCCAAACCGCCAGTCATTGAAAAACCACTGCAGGTAACATCAGAAGTACCGCTGATCGTTACACAAGATCCGCTGCTGTTTCCATTAATAATGGTCGAACCAGCGCCGTTGACAGTCTTTAAGATCACATCTTCATTATCTATGATAATATTTTCTGTAAAGGTGCCGTCATAGACCAAAACAGTATCTCCATCCGTTGTCGCATCAATGGCAGTCTGAATTACGGTATAATTGCCCGTACCATCCGTTTTAACGGTATATTTCTGCGGTTTAGGGCTGGTGCTGACATCACTCGTTTTAGCACCCTCATTCCCCGCATTATCCACCGCTGAGATCCTATAGTAATAGGTAGTCCCATTGGTAAGACCGGTGTGAGTGTATGTTACCGTACCGGCAGATATAGTGGACAGTAAGGTCGTAGGACTGGAACTGGTACCACCATATACTTTATAGGATGCCAGATCACTTTCGCTATTGGCGGACCAGGTTAAAACCACTTGGGTATTTCCGGCTGCAGCTGCCAGGCTGCTGGGAGTAGATGGTGCAGTATTGTCAATGATTAATGCTTTATTTGCCCCCAGGGAATTTGATGCGCCGGGTGATGCCAAAGTCCGTGTCGCTGCAGTTCCAAATGCTGTGCTATTGATGGTACCGCTGTTCAGTGCTAAAGCGGAGGTACTTTTATAATCCAGGTCACTACTGGTATGGCTGCTGGTAACGGTATAATTAAAGGTCAAGGTAGTTCCGCCTGATCCACTGGTATAATTCACCACCGCATCTGATGATCCGGTTTCGAGGGTCAGTTGGGGCGTACCGCTAACTGTTACAGCTTCACTAAATGTTATAGTAATGGCAATGACGTCATCAGCGTTGTAACTGCCATTCGCTGTGGTCGATGTCACGGAAGATACTGTTGGTGGAGGTGCACTACTTCTAAACCATTTTATATTATCTTGCGATTCGCCACTTGCTAATATATCTATATACCCATCTTGATCTATATCTATTGGAAAAATAGAGCTAATAGTACCCGAAAACGTCCCAATAGTACGTGCCGTAAAACTTTGGGATCCGTTATTCTCAAACCAAAGTGCTAATGAATTATTTGTAGTGCCAACTGTGGTGCAGTTTAGTATATCTAAATCACCGTCATTGTCAACATCTACTGCATATGGAAAATCTACTCTACTACCTCGTTCAGAATCACCAGTATATACTGTGCGCTCTGTGAAACTTTGGGAACCATTATTTTCGTACCAGAATACTTTTATATACTCACTATCATAATCATGATACTCAGTTGAAATAATATCCTGATCACCATCCTTATCTAAATCAATAGCATAAACAGATTGGTATCCATTGTTATTATTATCTATTGTATGAGCAGTAAAACCCTGGGAACCATTATTAGAATACCAAGTTAGATTACAATTTTCAGTACGGGTACTCCCGTTGTCAGCAACAATAACGTCAAAGTCTCCATCATTATCTATATCAGTTGAATAAACACATCCTCCATAGCTTCCTACACTACTAATAGTATGGCTAGTAAAGCTTTCAGAGCCATTGTTCTCCCACCATTTGGCATTACTTGCGTCAACAGACAAAAGATCCATATCACCATCACGATCTAAATCAATACTATAAATTGAATAAACATCGTAACTGCCAAAAGTGATATTACCTACAGTATGACTTGTAAAACTTTCCGAACCATTATTTTCATACCATACAAATTCGCTAGATCCATTAGCTACAACATCCATATCACCATCACGATCTAAATCGACAGAAAAAACTGATAGAGGGTTAGATAGGCTTGATGATATTGTATATTTTGTAAATGACTCGCTACCATTATTCATATACCATGCGACCTTGTCATCACCACTTGAAGCAGATAAAACATCAATATCTCCGTCTCCATCTAAGTCAATAGAAAAAATAGAATTAGGACCATCAACACTGCTG